>Ga0315282_10005098_pt1 | contig 22521 bp, 16 predicted proteins | sample YL17G07_20_MG_FD_203693 | JGI IMG/M metagenome (GOLD analysis project Ga0315282, IMG submission 203693) | Sediment microbial communities from Yellowstone Lake, YNP, Wyoming, USA - YL17G07_20 | ecosystem: Environmental > Aquatic > Freshwater > Lake > Sediment | place: USA: Wyoming | collected... | reverse complement strand
GGATCGCCCTGATGCTGCTCAAGCAGGAAAAGACGGGTAAGAGTGGCATCGCAGGCAAACGCCTCCAGGCGGGCTGGGATCGAGACTACCTGCTTAAGGTCCTCGGCATTTAGATGCGATTGCCCTGCGCATCATCCTCGGGGGCCGACTTTATTTCACCAATGCCTTACTGCAGTCCAACTGGCGGCTTGACCGGGCGCCCCGCTGCCAGTAAACTCCTGCCTGGAATTGGTGGTCAAGAAAGCCCTTAGCAGCCCCACGGCCGCTTCCTCACTGCGATGAGGACGACTGACTCAGGCTGGTCCCTTTCAGGAGAGCGATTATGGTGGCAAAGGCAAAGTTCAAGGTTTACTTTCTGCTGGCCGCATGGGCCGTGGCCGGCATCCTGATGATCACGATCGCCCGGTCAGGAAATGAGAAACCGGAGTTCTCGCGGACCACGATCGACGTGGGCGTCGTGGTCAGCAATGTCGAAAAGGCCGCGAAGTTCTACACCGAGGCGCTGGGCTTCACGGAGTCGAGCAGCTTCGATGTCGCGGCCCAGATGGCCGGCGACACCGGCCTGACCGACAACAAGCCCTTCAAGGTGCGGGTCTTCGCCCTGGGCAAGGAGCCGAGCGCGACCAAGCTCAAGGTGATGGAGATTCCCGGCGCCGGATCGAAGCCGGTTGACAATCAATACATCGGCTCCAGCCTGGGCATTCGTTACCTGACGGTCTCCGTCTCGGACCTGGGCAGGACGCTGGAACGGCTCAAGCAGCACGGGATCTCGCCGGTCAAGCCGCCCTACCGTCTTGGCGGCAACGATCACCTGATCCTTGTCAAGGATCCCGACGGCAATATCATTGAGTTGATCGGGCCGATGCAGTAGCGATTCTGCGGTTGTGCTCGGGGTCACCGTGATGCAGCCGGAAAAGCGGATGAACGATTTCGAGCGGTTTGAGCAGCTCATCGAGAGCGGCACGTACTGCATCTCCATCGTCACGCACGAGGAGCGTTACGCGATGGAGATCATTCGCAAGACCGTTGCCAAACTGAAGCGCGACATGTGGGTCTGGTCGATCGCCGACGGCGTCCGCGATGGCTCGATTGACGGCGGGCCCTGCATCGCCGGCACGGATGCCCCTGCGGCCGGACTGACCAACATGTCCCAAGCCAAGCCGGGCTCGATCTGTGTCACGCTCGACCTAGCCGACCATCTCAAAGGCGGGAAGGCCCTCCGTATCCTGCGCGATCTCGTCGACAACTTCCATAAGACCGGCATCACGATGGTGATGATCGACAGCAACGACAATCTGCCCGACGTGATCAAGACCTACACCAAGCCGTTCGAGCTGTCGTTCCCCGACGAGGAGGAGTTGCAGCAGATCATTCGGGCCACGCTGCAACGCCTGCACCGCAAGAAGCCTATCGAGATTGGCATCACGCAAAGGGGACTCGATACGATTGTCCGTAACCTGCGCGGCTTGACGCGCCGCCAGGCAGTGCGGATTATCACGGACGCCGTCAGCGCCGACCAGAGCTTCACCGATGACGACATCAACGTCATCATCGCCAATAAGCGGCGAATGATTCAGCAGGGCGGCCTGCTCGAGTACATCCAGACCCCGCTCGACCTGAGCGAGATCGGCGGCATGCACCGGCTCAAACAATGGCTCAACGACCGCAGGGACGTATTCAGTCCCGAGGCCAGGGCATTCGGCATCGTCCCACCCAAGGGCGTGCTCATGCTGGGCGTCCAGGGGGCGGGCAAGAGCCTCTGCGCCAAGGCAATCGCCACCGGCTGGCAACAGCCGCTGCTTCGCCTCGACCCGAGCACCCTGTATGCGAGCTTCATCGGCGAGTCGGAGCGGAACCTGCGCGAGGCGTTGCGACAGACGGAGATGATGGCGCCGGTGATTCTGTGGATCGACGAGATCGAGAAGGCCTTCGCCTCGGCTGCCAGCCGCAGCGCAGATGGGGGACTGTCCCAACGGATGTTCGGCACCCTGCTGACCTGGCTGCAGGAGCACCAGGCCCCGGTCTTCGTGGTGGCCACAGCCAACGACATCGAGGCGCTGCCCCCGGAGCTGCTGCGCAAGGGGCGGTTCGACGAGATCTTCTTCGTGGACTTGCCCACTCTGGAGGTGCGAAAGGAGATTTTCGCTATCCATTTACAGAAGCGCGGCCGCGACCCGGCGGGATTCGACCTCGACCGTCTGGCCGAAGCCTCGGACGGCTTCAGCGGCTCAGAGATCGAACAGGCCGTGATCTCCGCCCTGCACCGCGCCTACGCGGAGCGGACGCCGCTCGACACGCAGCAGATTGTAGCGGCCCTGGAAGGCTCGCCGCCGCTGTCCGCAACCATGGCGGAGAGAGTCATCGCCCTGCGCCAGTGGGCCCGGGGCCGATGCGTCCCGGCCGACTAAAGGGCCGCTGAGCTCATTCGCCGCCGGTGTCGGAAGGAAACATGTGCCCCGACACTGGACGCCTGCCATAACAAGCGAGAGCCGATCGTCTCATGGCTTCTACGAGCAGAGCAAGCGCAGATTGTTTTTTGACATCACGCTTGGGAATGTGATACTTTCTAGTAGCGACGTAAGAGCATGAGAGAAGGGTAGAAGAACAAGAGAATGCTCAGGGTCAATCGGGGATCATCAGTGGATCATTCAGTCGTCTCGCGTTAACTTCCGCACCCGTATTCGTCCGCCAGTTTCTGGAACAGGCAAGAACAGTCGCATGCGTCCCGGCACAGCACACATGGGGCCGGTGCATGCACTGGCCGTAGCTCACTGGAGAAAGGAGGTCAATCTCACGCACGCTTCATGAACGGCGGGTGCAGGATCGCGGCACCGAGAAGGACGCCGCTGGGTTTATCGACATTTGATGATGCTGAGCTGACAATTCCATCAAGGTACAAAGGCAGAACAATGAAAGGCAAAGTAGTCTTTTGGGCTTTGGCAGCAGCAGTGGTTGTGAGTCTGGCTCCGGCGCCGGCGATGGCCGGCACGAGTACAACAGGCAACGGATGCCCCAGCGGAGCACACTACAACCTGAACATCATTGGCATGGATAAAGCGAAGAACGTGGACCCCGACTCCATTACAAGCGACGGGCACCGCCTCTTCGTACAGCTTGGAAGTAAAGACACCAAGGCGACGACGAAAATTCTTCTTGTGGAAGGCACGGACTTCGCCGTGCTCGATTACGACGGCACTGACGGTGAGGCCAAATTCCAGCTTCCCAATCCTGACCCGGACAACAACGGGATCACGGAATACTCCGTGTACCTGCGCGTCGTGGGCAAGCCGGGCGGCAAAATCCGGATGACCACCGCAGCCACGGACCCGGACTTCGGAGAGATCGTCTCCGACCTCGGCACGGTCTCCGTGCGCGAGAAAGGGCAGTCGAAGTTCGTGAACGTCAGCGCGGAACTGCTCTACATCTACGCCTGGGTCTATGACGCGGGAGTGTGGACGTACGAGCGCGTGCCGTTGTTCTCGGATCTGCTGCAGGATTACCTGTGGTACTATGACAACAACGGCGTGAGAATCGCGCAACTGCGGTTCTACGAAGGCGTCCCGACCCAGGTCCCGGACCCGCTCATGGTGCCCCACCTGGCGAGCCTCGCCCCGTATCAAGGGAGCGTCGGCACGTCCCTCGCCGTCACGATTGCCGGGGCGAACCTGGACTTCAACGGGCCGGCGAACGATAAGACACCGACGGTGTCCTTCGGCGCCGGCGTCACAGTGAACAGCGTCGCGGTTACCTCGGACACGTCGCTGGTGGTCCAGGTCACCATCGCCGCCAATGCAGTCCTCGGCTGGAAACCGGTCACGGTCACTCTTGCCGACGGCTCCAGCATGACAATCTGGTTCGAAGTGATCTGATCTCGCTCGTTTCCTTTGGTGTCTTTGAGATAACGTGCTCATCTTCCTGATGAGCCATGCCGTTCCAGAATAGTGAGCCTGCGGCGAACAATGCGGAACCGGTCCTGTGACCGGTTCCTTCTTTTTGCGCCCGCTTGAAATCGTCAGCACAGGCGCGGGTCAAGGACCCACCCTAGGAATTCACGGGTTCGGCTCACCCGTGTTCTCGCCGAGCCACAAGTCCACGAAGATGCGCAGGTCGAGAATGTCCACGGCGCCGTCGCCGTTCAAGTCGGCCGGGCTGCCTCCGGGCGGGATGGGCTCATCGACGGCCCTGGCCAGCCAGTCGAAATCGCGGCAGCCGATGTGGCCGTCGCCGTCGAGGTCGCCGAGTTTCGGGATGCCGCGATAGAGGTGGACTTTCCCATCGCCGTAGCCGACAAGAAGATCCCAATAGCCATCTCTCGGGCCGAAATGGCCGTCGCCGGTCCAGTAACAGACGGACGGACGCGAGCGCAGCGAATCAGGGAGATGGATGGGCTTGCCGTTCGACTGAACGAAGGAAGACCCGGAAAACTTCGGCTCGGACTGCACGCCGACGTTCTTATAGAAGACAATCTGGCCGTCGGTATTGCCGGTGAGCAGGTCCTTCAGACCGTCTCCGTCGAGGTCCATGATCACGGGGCACGAGCGCAGGCCGGAGACCTGGAGGTCGCGGCCGTTCTCCTGGGCGAGCGAGCCCGCGGGAGCGGAGGAGTAGAAGTGAGGCGGGACCCAGCCGCCGCACCCGCAGTTGTAATAGATGTGAATCTTGCCATCCATCCCGCCCGCCACCAGGTCAATCATGCCGTCATCGTTCCAGTGGACCAGGTTCGGCGTGGCTCGTGCACCAACGTTGAGATCCAGGGTCGACGTGCTGCCAACCTTCACGCTTTGCCCGGCATCGAACGCCGGCTCATTATCGCTCGCGACGTTCAGGAATATCTTGACGGCGCCGTCGCCCAGGCCGATGAGCAGGTCTTTGCGATTGTCCCCGTCCCAGTCTACGACACGAGGGTAGCATCCCAGGCAGCCTGCGGGAGAGCAGGTCAGATCGTGCCCGCCGGACTGGACGTAGAAGAAACCCGCGAAGCACGGGTCGGCCTCCGTCCCGGCGTTCAGATAGACGCGGACTTTGCCCGGGAATCCGCCTCCGCCTTCGCCGATGATGAGGTCCCTCAGGTGATCGTTGTTCCAATCCTCGAAGGACGGCACGGAATAGCCGGGCACGACGATGTCCTTGCCGTCAGCCCGGACGATCTCCTCGAGCCCGAGATTGATGACGGTCTCCTGTGCCCACGCTTGCAGGCAGAGGCACAGAACGGCAAAGAAAACAGCAATTGGCGATCCGATACGATTCATATTTGCATCCTCCTTCAGTAACAGGCCCGCAGACAACCGCTGCGGGTACACGGACGTGAAGAGCCCTCCTCTTCACGCTCCTCCATGATCCTCCTATTGTACCTGAAATGCCACGGGAAAGTCAATACGCCGCCAGTCGCGCGCAGGCCCCACACCAAGTTGTTCTGTCAGAGCCTGCTTATCTCGTCGCGAGGAGCGCAACGGATTGCAGCAATCCGGGTGGCATCGTCAAGCGAAGCTCGGCGATGGTCCCCTCGGGACCGGGTCGAACCATCGCGAAGGCCTGCCGCCTTGACGGCGGGTGGCAGCGTCAAGCGCAGCTTGGCGATGGTTCGCCTATTCGCCATCGCCAAGGCCTTCGGCCTTGACGCTGCCACCCAGAGTATGGAGATGTTGGTTTGAATACCTGAGAGTCAATAACGCATGGCAGGCTGTGAAGGCCCGGGCCTGATGAGGCGGCAATTCGCGTCCAAACGCATCGTACGCCGGTGCTACGTCAGGAACCGGCTCAGCACGGTGCCCGTGTGGATCGCGATGAGCATCAGGTAGTCCAGATCGCCGAGCGTGTAGTGCTCGTGGATCATGGCGTTGTCGACGTAGATGGCGCCGTAGCAGCCGGCCTGAGCATTGATCGTGGCGATCAGCGCGGACCGGATCCGCTCCTTCTCCTCCAGATCGGCCGCCACTCTCGGCATGACCAGCGACTGGCTCCGCTCGACGGCCTGATTCACCCTGTCGGCCAACTTCAGATCGCCAAGCTCGATCGGGTGGCCGTCGCGACGCTTGCCCGCATGGTAGGTCATCGGTCCGCTGGGCTGCTCCCGTAGGGCGCACCACGTATGAAAGGCGCTGAACTGCTTGAGGGAGATGTTCAGCAACGCGACCAGGAGATCCTCGATATTCTTGCTCTTGCACGTGGCGTCACAGGCCTGCATGAAGTCGGTGAGCCGTTTGGCCGGCAATCGCATGGCGGGGGCATGGCCGGCGTCCGGCTTTCGCACGACCGTCTCGTGAACGGGGGTCGACAGGCCCGCTTCCAGGTTCAGCGTGTCCTCGAACTGTTCGGGCTGCTCCGGCGGCTTGTCCTCCAGGCTGATCTCGATCGTGAAGTCGGTGATCCGGATCGCATCGCCGGTCTTGATGGCCGCGCTGCGGATCGCCTCGCCATTGAGGTAGGTCTTATTGGCCGAATCGAGGTCCTGGACCATCCACGTGCCGGCGCCGTCGCACGCAATCATCGCATGTTTTTTGGAGACGGCCCGGTCCGCCAGGAAAACGTGGCTGTCGGCGGCCCTGCCGATGTGAATAGGACCTGCCGCGAACTGATACTCCTTCACTTCCCCATCTTTTTGTCTCAGTATCAGGCGCATCGTCACTGTCTCCGCGGTCCGAGTTCCGGCCCGAGTGTATTATGGCGCGCGAGAGACATCCTGTCAAGCGGACAATCGGAAGATTTGTCAGATAATAAGGAGTCCATAGTGTGCCCGCAAGCGCATCACGTAGCACGGGCATCTTGCCCGTGATCCTGGATCATAGGCGGAACGCCCATGCTACGGGAAACGCCTCACGACGTCACTACAAGCGAGACCTCCGGCCCTGACGGCAGCCCCCGGCGGGCCGCACACCGGGGCCCCATATCGATTCCTTCTGTGGATTTCGTATGCCCGGGTGGCATCGTCAAGGCCGAAGGCCTTGGCGATGGTTCGATCCGGTCCAGAGAAGGCCATCGCCAGGCTTCGCTTGACGATGCCACCCGGATCACTGTCATCTCCTGCGAAGAAGTCAACCGGAATCGGTATCAGACGCGTTTCGCCGTCCGGGCGACACGGTGGCGGTACTGGTCGAGAATCACGGCGGCGACGATGACGCAGCCGGTAATCAGGCGTTTGTAGTCGTCCTGGACGCCGACGTAGAGCAGGCCGTTTCGCAGGACCGCGAGGATCAGGACCCCGAGAAACGAGCCGACGACCGAGCCGCGGCCGCCCATGAGGCTGGTGCCCCCGATGACCGCCGCCGCGATCACTTCCAGCTCGAAGCTGATCCCGGTGTTCGGGTCGGCGGCCGACATCTGGGCCGTCCGTATCACGGCCGCCGCCGCCGCCAGCAGGCACGAGAGCGCGAACACGGCAAGTTTGTAGGGGCGGGGATCGATGCCCGACAGACGGACCGCCTCCTCATTCGTGCCGATGGCGACCAGGTAACGGCCGAACACGGTACGAGACAGAATCAATTGACCGCCGATCACGACCGCGATCGCAGCGAAAAACGGCATCGACAGGCCCATGAATACCTTCCCCGTGACGACCTCGATGGAGCTGTCGATGGAGATCGTGCGGGACTGCGTAATGAGGTAAGTCGCGCCTCGCGCCGCTTCGAGCATGCCGAGGGTCACGATGAACGAGGGCAACCGCCAGCGGATGATGACAAGCCCGTTGGTGGCTCCGCAGGCAAGGCCCACGAGCAGGCAGGCCGCAATCGCCAGTCCCAGCGGCAGATGCCAGACGGCCATCGCCGTGCCCAGGACCACGCCCCCCAGCGCCATCACCGAGCCGACCGACAGGTCGATGCCGGCGATGAGCAGCACGAACGTCATTCCCACCGTCGCAATGATCGCATCGGGAATCTGGTTGGCAATTGCCCGGAATGTCGTCAGGCTGAAGAAGTTCTTCGTGCAGACGCCGAAGATGATGACCAGCACAACCAGGGCGGTGACCAGGCCGAGGTAGTCGCCGGCGACTTTGCGAATCTGACTTCTCCGGGATTCATCAGCCATGCGATGCGGCTCCTCCAGAGGCCTTGACGTATTCACTGAATGCGGCGGTCATGATGGCCTCTTCGGTCCACCGCCCGCGCTCGAAGATTCTCGCCACCCGGCCGGCGGACATGACCAGAATCCGATTGCAGACGATCATGAGCTCCTTCAGGTCCGACGAGACGAAGATGACGGCCTTGCCCTGCTGGGCCAGATCGCTCAGCATCCGGTAGATCTCGAATTTCGCCCCCACATCGATCCCCCGCGTCGGCTCGTCGAAGATCAGAATGTCGCAGTCGCGGTACAGCCATTTCGCGATGACGACCTTCTGCTGATTTCCGCCGCTGAGCTGCCCGGCGGTCTGCTCGACGGACCAGCACTTGATGCCCAGCGCATCGGCATAGCGGCAGGCGACTTGCCGTTCGCTCGAGGAATCGATCCAGCCAAGCCGGCTCAGGTCGCCCAGCCGGGTGATCGAGACATTCGCCCGCACCGGCAGCGAGAGAAACAGGCCCTGCTGCTTTCGGTCTTCGGTCAGCAGGCCGATGCCGTGACGGACGGCGTCGCTCGGCGTCCGGATGTGGCAGGGCTCGCTCCGACCATGCAGATAGACCGCACCCGATTCGGGCCGATCCGCGCCAAAGATGGCGCGCATGGTTTCGGTGCGGCCGGAACCCATCAGGCCCGCGATCCCGAGGATCTCACCGCGGTACGCATCGAACGAGACATTCCTGACCCTGTCGCCGCAGGTGAGGTCCGTGACGCGCAAGGCGAGCGGCCCTTGTTCGCCGGTGGGCGCGAAATTCTCATGTCCGAGGTCGCGGCCGATCATCAGCCGGATCACCGCGTCGGGATCAACGTCACTGGCTGCCTCGGTGGCTACGAGCCTGCCGTCCCGCAGGACGGAAACACGATCCGCGATGCTCAGCACTTCCTCGATCCGGTGCGAAATGTAAATGATTCCGACGCCCTGGGCCTTAAGCCTGCGGACCTGCGCGAACAAAAGCTGCACTTCGCTGTCCGTCAGCGACGCGGTCGGCTCATCGAGGGCAAGCACGCGGCATTGGCCTGACAGGCCCGCTGCAATCTCGACCATCTGCTGCCGTCCGACCCCGAGCGAGCCCAGGGGTGCGGCCGGATCGATGTCCTCCAGCCCGACCTCCTTCATGACCTCACGTGCAGCGGCGTACAGACGCGGGTAGTTGATGAATCCGAACCGGTTTGGCAGCCGCTCCAGGAAAATGTTCTCGGCGACCGTCAGAGTGCCGATCAGGTTCAGTTCCTGCATGACCATGCGGACGCCGGCGCCTTCCGCCTCCGTGCGGGATCGAGGCTCGTACAGCCGGTCCATGAGTTGCATCCGCCCCGCATCGGCAGTCTCCAAGCCCGCGATGATCCGCGACAGGGTGCTTTTGCCCGCCCCGTTTTCCCCCACCAGGGCATGGACCTCCCCCGCCGCGAGGTCGAAGCCGACCTGCGAAAGCGCCTGGACGCCCGGGAACGCCTTATCGATCCCCTCCACGACCAGAAGTCTTTGGCTGCTCGACTCCATGCTCAGAGCAATTCCGCCGTGATCAGATCGACCGGGGTTTCCTTGTCGGCGGGCTGGGCCTTGGTCTTGAGCATCTCCAGCGCGTACTCGATGCCGAACAGGGCCAGCTTGTCCGCGTGCTGGTCCACCGTGCAGAGGATCTTGCCCTCCTTGAGCAGCCGCTGCACGGCGGCGATATTGTCAAACCCGACGACCTGGATTTTGCCCAGCTTGTCCGCGGCCCCCAGTGCCGCCACCGCGCCGACGGCCATGTTATCATTGGCGCAGAGGATCGCCTTGAGATCGGGATACTCGTTGATCACGGCCGAGGCGACGGGCCGGGCCCTGTCCGTCTCCCAGTACCCGCTTTGAGAGCTGACGATGTTCATGCCGCCGCCGCGCATGGCATCCTCGAAGCCGAGCTTCCGCTGGATGCCGTTGAACGCGTTGGGCGCCCCCTCGATGATGGCGACCTTGTCGCCGGCCTGGAGCTTTTTGGCGAGATATTCCCCGGCCAGCCTGGCGCCTTTGCGATTATCCGGACCCACAAAAGGAATATTGACGTTCCGCTCCTTGAGCACCTCGGCATCGAACTTGTTGTCGATATTGACCACGATGATACCGGCGTCGATGGCTCGTTTGCACACGGCAACCAGGGCCTTGGAATCGGCCGGCGCGATCACGAGGGCGTCCACGCCCTGCGCGATCATCATATCGACGTAGTGAATCTGCTGCGTGACATCCGTCTCGTTCTTGATGCCGACGACCTTGAGATCGTACGCGTCCTTGTTCTGTTCATGATGAGCCCTGGCCCCCTCCTCCATGGTCTTGAAGAACTCGTTGGCCAGCGACTTCATCACCAGGGCGACGGTCGGCTTGCCCTTCGCGGCCGGCTGGCCCTGCTTGTGGCGACAGCCGCAGATCAGGACCAAACCAACCATCATCAGCACGGCTGATATCCGGCAGATCCACATCTTTGCACCCTTCATTTCATCTCTTCCACTTCTTGCCTCGTCGGCATCGACGGCTGGGCGCCCATTCTCGTCACGCACAGGGCGGCCACACGATTGGCGAACATCGCCGCCTCGCGGAGTGTGCGACCCTCCGCCAGGCTGACGGCCAAGCTGCCCGTGAACGCGTCGCCGGCGGCGGTCGCATCGACCGCCTTGACCTTCAGCGCCGGGACGAATTCCACTGCGCTGGCGTCAGCCAGCAGGAAACCCTTGGCTCCCATCGTCAGGATCACCGCTTTGACTCCGGCTTTCAGCAATCGCTCGGCGGCCCAGCGGGCCGAATCCTCGTCAACGACCGTCACGCCCGTCAGAATCTGGGCCTCGGTCTCATTCGGCGTCAAAACGGCCACCATGTTCAGCAGGGCCGGCGACAGCTTCTGCGCGGGGGCCGGATTCAGGATGAACGACACGCCTGCCTTGTTCGCCAACTCGGCGGCACAGAGCACCGTCGCCATCGGCACTTCGAGCTGCGCAACGACGGCCCCGGCCGAGCGAATCTCCGACTCCGCGCGACGAACGTCGTCCGGGGAAAGCCTGGCGTTAGCGCCCGGAGCGACGACAATCGCGTTGTTGCCGGCGTCATCCACGGTGATCAGGGCGACGCCGGAAGGCACGTGCGAGGTCAGCGTCACGAACCGCGTGTCCAGCCCCTCTCGCTGGAAGTTCTCCAGCGACTTGCGGCCGAACAGGTCGTCGCCGAGCCGGGCGATGAAGCACACGTGCGCCCCCAGCCGTACCGCGGCGATTGCCTGATTGGCCCCCTTGCCGCCCGGTACCGTCAGAAAGTCGCCGCCGAGGACTGTCTCGCCCGGGACCGGAATCCGGGGCGACCGGACGACCAGGTCCATATTCGAGCTGCCTACCACCACAATCTTGAAATCATCCTTAACGATAGCGAGCCTCTTGGCATTTATGATTTACGATTTTCGATTTGCGATTTGCGGTCCATGCTGGCTACGCCGTTCGAGGGCAAAATCATAAATCGTAAATCGTAAATAGTAAATCATCGGGTAAGCCTCTCGACGAGCCAGCTCTCGTAGCCATCCAGGTCCTTCCATTTGACGGCGCAATCGACCGCCTTGGCCCCGTTCTCCACGCGAGTGAAGCCGTCGTCGGTGATGCGGATGGGCAGCCGCTCCATCTCGACCAGTTGCCGGCTGACGGCCAGGTAAATCGCGACCGTGTCGAAAAGCGTCGTGCTGCTGCTGTTGAGCTTCTCGTCCACGAGGCGGTTGAGGCCGGCCTCGTCGAGGTCCTTGCGGTTCTTCAGGCCGCCCTTGTACCACACCCGGTAATTCTCAATGAGAGCCTTCGTGATGGGGCTGTCCTTCTTGAGCACCTTTTGGTACTTATCGCCGTCGAGGACGACGAGGCCGCAGGTGTCCAGCGGGGTGATTGTCATCGACCACGGGGCCGTGAAGACCTTCTTCGCCGCCTCGACATCGGCCTTTACGTTGTACTCGGCGTCGGGTTTGTCTTTGCCGTCGTAGCCCCGATAGACGCTGCCGTGCATGCCGACGAAGACCGCCTTCCCGGCGATTCGCGGCTCACGCTTCAGGGCCTCCGCAATGTTCGGCAACGGCCCGGTGACGATCAGTGTAATGCGGGTGGGCGAGTTCATGATCGTATCGATGATCGCCTGCACGCCGTCTTTGTGGACCTTGCCCGGATAGGAGGCCAGGTCGTAGTCCTGTGCCCAAGGGGTCTGCTGGTGGGCCCCCTCGCGCTGCTTGATGCCGATGCCGACCGCGATATTGGTCCGGCCGACCCGCTGCAGGAACTTCGCCACGACCTTTGCCTTCTCCTCGGTGTTGCCGACGGCGGTCGTGATCAGCTTGCAGTCCAGCTCCGGCGATTGAAGCATCGCGGCAATCGCCCAGGTATCGTCGATGTCGTCACAAATGTCCGTATCGAGGATGACCGGCGTCGCAATTGCGGATTGCGGATTGCGGACTGCGGATTCGAGCCGGGACGCCGGTCCGAGGCTCACGACAATGGCCGGAAGAACCAGCAGGAAAAGCATGTAGGGTGTGCACCGCACACCGAAGCACCGGGAGGAAATGACGCGTAGTATGCACCCTACGCTTATGAGAGTTAGTCTGATCATAGTCAGCCTCCAGCGATTTATGATTTACGATCTACGATCTACGACTTATCATTCGAGGTCAAATAGTAAATCGTCAATCGTAAATAGTCAATTACGAAGGGGCTCGATGGACGTTATCCCGGCGATAGACTTGATCGATGGCAAGTGCGTCAGACTGATCCAGGGCCGGTACGACCGGCAGATCACGTACAAGGACAACCCGGTCGAGCAGGCGAGGCAGTTTCACGCCGACGGGGCCCGGTGGCTGCACATCGTGGACCTCGACGGGGCCAAAGCCGGCCGGCCCGTCAACACGAAAACAATAGCCGGCGTCGCGGCCCTGGGCCTGCTCAAAGTCGAGGTCGGCGGCGGCATCCGCGACGAGGCCTCGATCCGCCAGTTGCGCGACCTGGGCGTTACCCGGGTCATCATCGGCACGAAGGCGGTGGGCGATTTTGAGTGGTTCAGCCGGATGGCACGGAAGTTCCACGGGCAGATCGTGCTCGGCCTCGACGCCCGCGGCGAGACGGTAGCCACACACGGCTGGATCGAGGGCAGCACGCAGACCCTGCTCGAATTCGCCGCCCAGGCGGACAAGCTCCCCCTGGCCGCGATCATCTACACCGACATCAGCAAAGACGGCATGCTCTGTGGCCCGAACATCGAACGGACGAAAGCTCTCGTCGAGGCTGTCAAAACGCCCGTCATCGCCTCCGGCGGCGTCAGGGAAGCCGCCGACATCCGCAAGCTCAAGCCCATCGGCGTCGCCGCCGTCATCGTCGGCCGAAGCCTCTACGAAGGCACCCTCACCCTCCCCGACGCCCTCGCCGCCGCAACGTAGCAGCGCCCGTTTCCTCTACTTCCCCAGCTTGGTGATGGCCTCCTCCACGTCCATCTCCCACACGATGCCCACTGGCCGGGTCTTGATGGGTTGCTCCACAAAGAAGGAAATCCATTTGCCGTCAGGCGACCAGTACCAAGGCGCCTCACCATCGAATCGCTCCAGCTTGGCATTATCCGGGTGATAGATGTAGACCTTCTCGTTCCATCCCTCGCTTCCGTGAAAACCGAGGGCACGCCCATCCGGCGACCATCGTAACCAGCCTACCCCCGAAATCCCCATGTCCCCCGGGCGCAGCACGATCCTGGCATCGCCACCTGAGATGGGGAAATTGGAAATAATCCCTTCCTTTTGCGAGACAATCGTCAGTTCCTTGCCGTCTGGGGACCACGCGTAGAGCCGTGGCCCCGCGCCATCAGCATCAGGACGGATATCTGCGATCAGCTTCGCTTCCCCACCGGAGGCGGGCACAACGCGGACCGACATATCGGCTTTGGCCCCTGACTGCGTGCAAAAGGCAATCATGGTGCCGTCCGGCGACCAATCGGGCCAATAATTCCGTCCGGAAGTCAACGGCTCTTGAGGTGGTTTCTTAGTGAGTTGGATAGCAGTCTTGCCATCAGCCGAAGCAACCCAGATATCTCCCTTGTGGCAAAAGGCAATCTTCGTGCCTTCCGGCGACCAGAAATCCCCATCGCCCTCCCATACCCAGGAAGACGGAACCTGACCCCCAAAGACCTTGACCGCCGGGCCCGTGGACCGCATTTGTGGCAAGGAGATCGGCATGACCCACAAGTCGTAGGTTGAGTTTCCTGGCGGCACGAAAAGCAGGACTCTGTTGGCATCTGGAGAGAACACCCAGTCTATTTTCCTCATATCCAACTCATCCGGCGACGGCCGGCACAGCGGCGTGTCGACGGTCAGCAACCGGGGGTCCTTCCCATCCAGGGGGACCGCCCACAGGCCCCAGCCGGCCCCTTTTCTCTCGCCTTTGACGATGATGCTTTGGGAGTCGCTGGTCCACAACTGATAGCTCATGTCGGTGAATGACATGCTTGGCCAACCACATTCTGCGGCTGGGCCGCCGGCAACGGAGATCACCTTCAATGTAGTCTGCCATTCATAGGTGCCATGGTAAAAGGCGAGTTTCCCGCCCTGCGGAGATGGCGTGATCATATAACCCGGTGATATCACTTCCGCTTCGCGTCTGTCAGCCACACGAATGAATCGAATTACATCTTGCCAACCGCCACCGATCCTGGGCTTACATAGGAGCCACTGGCTGTCAGCCGACCAGGCGACGGGGTAGACCCTGTCCTTGACCTTCTTTGCCTCCCCACCCGCTACTGGTTTCATAAGGAGGGCGTTCTGATTCACGATGCCTTGGCCCTGGGAGCAGGCAATCGTCCGTCCATCAGGCGAAACGAGACCGAATTCAAAGGGGTCCGTCACTTTGGATAGCTCCCTGTTCTCAATGGAGAGGCTCCATATTTCGTTACGGACTTGATCATCGCTGCGTAGGAAGACGATCCGCTTGGAGTCAGACGACCAGCGCCAGCGTCCAATCCCATAGTCCCCGTCCAGGAGCTTCCTGGCGGAGCCCACGGGCCGGGCGGTCTCCGGATCGACCTGAATCAACCATATGGCTCCGGCGGAGAACACCACGTTTCTTCCATCGGGCGACCAAGCCCCTCCATGAGCGTAGGGGATATCCACCAGATCGAAGGGGACGCCGGCGTCGAGGGGAATGACATGCGCGCGCCACAACAGGAACTTTCCGTTTGGGGAGAGATCGAGATCGGCGTTTATCATCACATCGCTGGGACCGGAGATGGTCTTGAGCTTCGTGAATCTAATCCCGGTGTTCGGGTCCACGAAGACGTTGCTCTCCCCTGCTGGGGCGGCTGACGGTTGTTCGCTGGACACAGACGCAGCCGGTTTCACTGCGGCAGAGGGCTGGGGGGTCTTTCCCGATCCGGCGTCAGGCAGAGAGGCACAACCCAGCGCGACGACCAGGGCAACCGCCAACGGCGACCAGCGATACGAATTGTTCTTGAATTGTGCAATCATGGCAATCCTCCTTTTCAGTTGGGATTTGCTTTCGAGAATTCCGGCCATGGCGGGCAGGGGCCGTGACCGGGACAGTCGCTGCAGGAGAGCTACTATTGCCCTTCCATATTCCTGTGATTCCCGCTCTCCGGTGTATGCAAGCACCAGGGCGTCACAGGCCATTTCCCGGTCGGTCCGCATGCGATGGAAGGCAAACCAAACCAGCGGGTTGAACCAGTGCAGGACCTGCAGCAGGCTGGCGACCCAGGCAAGGTAGATGTCATGGCGTTTCAGGTGCGCCAGCTCGTGAAGGAAGACGTATCGCATCTCGTCCCGGCTGGCCGTGTCGAGCATCTGCCGGGGCAGAAGCAAACGCGGCCGGACGAATCCAAAAAGAGCGGGACTCCCGATCCGATCGCTCGGCACGGCAGCAACAAGGGTCTGGACGCCCATCTGCGCTTTGCACTCCTCGAAGAGCTCCAGTGTCGATTGATCGACTAACGGGCGTTCCCGCTTGACGATCCGCCAGAGGGCAAAGTGGTCGGCAAAAAGGTACGCGCCGACGAGCGCCGCCCCAGCCAGCCAAAGCACAGGCACAATGTGACGGAGCGGCACAACTGCCGGTCTTGAAAGCCGCTGAGGCTCGGGCGGCACCTGCGGTTTTGAGGGTGCCGCTTTCTGAATGGATGGGCTGGATGCTGCGTCCTGCGGCGCCGTTGTCGGGGCGTCGGAGACTGCGGACGAGTGCAAGCCCGGATCCTGCTCCGTGAGAGTGGACATCGCCGGCGGTCGGGCGTGCCGGACCGACGATGGCAAGAGATTGAGCAGACTGATTGGGCTTTGAGGCGCCCAGGGCACGGCCATGCGAATCAATAACACCAGCCAGAGAGCATGGGACCAGCGAGGGCCGAGTTTATGACCGAGTGATTTCTGCGCCACCAGAATCAGACAGATCACGAGACTTGCGATTAATGTAGTTTGCCAGAGCCACTGGAGAAACGGCCGAGCGAGCGTCGCCAACCATTCCATCGTCATCCCTTTCTCTTTTGGTCGAGGATCTTCTGCAGTTCATCGATCTCCCGGGGGGACAGGTCCGTGTCTTCCAGGAAGGCCGCGAGCGCCGGCTTCATCCCCCCCTGGTACACGCGGCGGACAAAGGACTGCGTCTCCGAACGGATACACTCCGACTCCTTGACCGCAGGAAAGTACCTGTACTTGTTCCCTTCCTCTCGGAATCGGACGGCGCCCTTTCTCACGAGTCTGCTGATCAGCGTCTTGATCGTCCTCGACTTCCATTTCACCTCGCCGGCTAGCGCGCTGACCACCTCGTTGGCGGTCTGGGGCCCGCGCTCCCACAGCACCTGCATGACTCTCCACTCCGATTCCGCGATCCTGGGCATCTTCTTCATCGTCGTTCTCCTTTGATTACATTAGTAGTCATCACAAGCATATTACAGGTGTAGTCACCCAGTCAACGGGAAAATCGAAAAATTTTTGCGGGTCGCGACAGAATCTGCATTCTTGAAGTGAAATCGGGGATTCTGAGGTGTGAACGAGACAACTTTCCCGGCGAAATGCCTGCCCTGAATCAAGTGAACCGAGATGTGATGACGGCCGCCGTGATTCCGCCGAGGCGTGGCCTCAGATCGAGGCATCCGAGTCACGGGCACCTGTGATGAGCAATGGGCCTTGGCCGAGGCCGTCAAAACGCCTGTCATCGCCTCGGGCGGCGTCAGGGAGGCCGACGACATCCGCAAGCTCAAGCCCATTGGCGTCGCCGGCGTCATCGTCGGCCGAAGCCTCTACGAAGGCACCCTCACGCACCCTCACCCTCCAAGAAGCCCTCGCCGCCGCGAAGTAGTGGTACTCGTTTCCTCTACTTCGCCGGCTTGGCCGGGGCTTCCTCCATGTCCATTTCCTACAATACGCCCTCACCGCCGCAGAGCGGGCGGCAGGCTGCCTGCACCCAGCACCTTCGGAGAGTTGGATGCCGCCCGCTTCGAGTTCGCCGGCACATCGACTATTTCGAGTCCTTCACATCCATGCCCGCCGGCAGAAAGTTCTCCAGCACCCACAGCTCGCTCTTGTCCCCCTCATTGACGCTGAACGCAAAGCGGCGGTTGTCCGGGTTAAGCGTGAAGTCGTCCATTTTGGGAACGAAGAGGTCCAGCTTCAGCGGCGTCCCGCCCTGCGCCGGAACCCGCCAGATTTCACTGCTCGGCGTACCGGTTGCATCGCTTCCCCCAAGCTCTGCTGCCCGGACGATGATGTAACGGCCGTCCCTCGTCCACCTCAGGTCGTAACGCTTCGCCAAACCGCGAAATAGCTCCCGCGGCTCCCCTCCGTTGAGGGACACGATCTTGACCGCGCCGTCCACCTGGAACACCACTTCTCGGCCGTCCGGCGAGAGGTCGAAGGGATAGTTCGTCGTTTTGACAACTTCCGACTCCTCACCGGTGTCGATGTTGCGTTTCCTCATGGTTTGTCCACCATCCATCACGAACACCAGGGTCTTCCCATCCGGGCAGAGCTTGGGGGCCAGGCCTATACCTGCCAACCTAGTGATCTCGCTTGTTTCAGTGTCAATTCGGAAGATCCCAAATTCATCATCCTCTGTACTCCCGAGCGCGATGACGGAACGGCCGTCCGGCGCCCAGGAGGGCCAGGCAGGGTAACGAAGACGCGGCGACAGAAAGCGCTCTTCCCCGGTTGCGGCGAACCGGATCGTGAGGATACTGTTGAAGGGACCGCGGTAACCCCGACGTGAAAGGTAGAGCAGGCTCCTGCCGTCGGGTGACCATTGTGGCCCTGCCGCTGGGCCGGCATACCGCGTCGCGACCGGCGCGGGCGGCGCGAGCACCTTACCGGTTTCAAGGTCGACCTCACCGTTGTAGAGGCCACCTAAAGGGATAGTTGTCTTGAAATAACAGGAGCCGTCGGGTGCAATGCCAAGAACCTCTGAATCATAGCCGAAGTCCTTTTTCAGCAGTTCTGGTTCTCCTTGCTGCTTGCCCCCGGTGATGTGGACGGTCCAGATGTCCCACGTCCCCGAGCGGTCGCTGAGGAAGACAAGGCTTCTCCCGTCCGGTGTCCATCCAAGCAGGTGATCCTCCGCGGGATGCCCGGCAACAACGACCTCATTCAGGCCATCGGCGGTCATCACGAAGACGTCGCTATGGGGTGGGCTGCCCTCACGCACGGAACTGAACGCAACAAATCGCCCATCGGGCGAGACCCTGGCCCTTGTCATCAAGGGGTAGTCCGCATTAATAGTCCTCAGGACGCGCACTGAGCCGTCCGCTGTCGAGATCAGCGTCAGTTCTTTCACCTCGTTACTCTCGTTAGGGTTACGGCGGCGAATTGCAAGGATGGACCCTGCGTCAGGCGACCATTCCAGGGGGAGGATGTAAGAGTCCTTATCACTTTTCCCACTGTAAAGTGTGCGAACACCCGAACCATCCAGGTTTCTAATCCGCAGTTGAGGGATCATCCCGTTGTTCCACCCGGTTCTCGAGTCGTATGCGATTTGTTTTCCGTCGCGTGAGAACACTTGTTGCCGGTATTGGCTGTACAAGATTCTCGCTCCAGGGCCCCCTATATTGGTGATTCGGCTCGTCTGTCCGCTGGCAACTTCGAACTGGACCAGGTCACCCGTGTCCCAATCTATACCACTGATGTACTTGCCATCCGGGGTCAAGACCCCACCGACGCCGGAGGCGTCTGTGAGAACCCGGCGTGCGACGAGTCCCCCGCCGAGAGAGGCCGTTTCGGTGGCAGACACACCGGTCACCTGCGGCGCGACAGGCGCATTCCTGTCCGGCGCTAAGCCCGTATTTTCCTCCGACTGGGACGCGGGCTTGCCGCCTTCCGACTTGTTCTGGGCCTCGGTCAAGGTGATCAGCCCCAGAACGCCCAGGAGCACCATGGCCAGCAACGGTCTACATGTGGTTCCCTTGAATTTGGCGATCATTTGGATTCTCCTTTCGATATGAGAGGGGTTTTCTAAGATCCCGGCCAAAGAGGGCAGATACTGGGGCCGGGAGAAATGTTCGAGAAGGCTGAGGATCGTTTGGCCGTAGCGGTGCGACTCTTCGGTCCCGGCGGCCGAGAGAGCCAGGGCGTCAGCCGCCATCTCTTGGTCCGCCCGCATTCGACGAAAGGCGAACCAGATGAGCGGGTTGAACCAATGGAGCACCTGGAGCAGACAAACCAGCCACGCCAGGTAGATGTCGCGGCGCTTGAGGTGGGCAAGCTCATGAAGGAAAACGTAGTGCAGCTCGTCGAGGCCGAGTGTTTCGATCAGCCCCTGTGGCAGGAGGATGCGCGGACGGACGAAGCCGAAGAGGGCCGGCGTTCGGACCTTGTCGGTGATGACCACGCCCACAAGGGTCCGGACCCGCATCTGCATCTTGCAGTCCTCCAATAGGTCGAGGACTTGCTGATCGGTCACCGGCCGCTCACATCGAACGGCCCACCACAAGCCGAACGCCCTGAGAAGAATATATCCGCCCAACACCAGACAGCCGCCCAGCCACAGCCACGGCGTCACGCTGGCCACAGACTCGGCAGACGGACGACGCCCAATCGCCGGCGCCGTGCCATCGCTTTGCCGCAGAGCGCCAACCGGCGGTGCAGAGACTGCGGCCCCGTCTTGACCCCGTTGCAGCGATTTGTCTTGTGCACCGGGTGATGCAGGTACCGTGCCCTTCTCCTGGCTCACCGTGCCGGGCTTTGCACCTACGGTATCCGAGCGGGCGCCGTCGGTCGAGGCCGGGGCCGTATGATGGGATGAGAACGGCCGTGGGACTAGGTTGTAGATGCTCAGGCGGTTCTGGGGCGCCCACGGCAACGACAAACGCACGAGCAGGACCAGCCAGAGACAGTAATGCCACCGGGCCGGCAGCCTCTCCCGCAGCGCGAGCTTGATCGCGAGAATCAAACAGACGAGCACGCTGCCTTGGAGCGTGGCCCTCAGCAGCCACTGCGCTAATATGGTGAGATTCGTATCGAGCGATTCCACGGGCTCCCCTTTCGATATGGAACTTGTCACTGCGGGTTGCGACGCTTTCCAGCGGCGTTCTTGCCGTCGAGGATCTCTTTGAGACGGGCAATCTGCTCGGCGGACAAACGCTCCTCCTCGACCAGCGCCGCCAGCATCGGCTCGATCGCCCCGGCCCGAAATCGCCGCAGGAAAGACCGGGTCTGGGCCTTGACGCATTCGGCTTCAGCAACTGCAGGATAGTAATGGTATTGCCGGCCCTGCTTCTCGAAGCGGACTGCCTTCTTCTGCACGAGCCGGTTGATCAGGGTCCGGATCGTCTCCCGCTGCCAGTGCGTTCTGCGCGAGAGGGCCTCCACAACGTCGTTGGCCGTCTGCGGCGAACGCTCCCACAGGATCTTCATCACTTCCCATTCGGCTTCCGAGATCCTCGGAGTCCTTCTCATCGCAAGCTCCTTTCTGTTACAGGTGTAACACCAGTGATAGTGTTACAGTTGTAACAGACATGTCAAGAGAAATTCCGGAATTTCTCAAAGAATTTTCCCTGCACTTGTGCCTGGCGCAGTGGGCGGCATCCGGACCGCCGGATCGACGGCTCTATGCGTAACATTCGGCGGGACCGACGGCCGGCTGCATCAGGCCCTTCTCAAAAAGGAACTGGCGGATGTGCGTGCATAGATGGCATTTGCTGGCGTAGACGGGCAACTCTTCGTAGCCGAGTGACTCGGCCTCTTCGAGCAGTCCGTACGGACCCCTTTCGCACAGGGCTTGGAGGAAGGCGTTCTGTCGCGGGTGAAACTGCCGCCAGATTTCCTCCAGGGGTCTTTCATTGACATTGCCGAGCACGATGCCGCTGCACGTGCCGCTGAAGACATTGCCGTACGGATCGACATGGACACCCTTGGCGCCGAGGAAGGCAGAAAGGCAAGGATGATTGAAAGGACGATTGATGATGGATGATTGATGATTGGAAGAGGAGCCCGAGCTTTCCTCTGCAATCGTCCGTGATCCATCATCAATAATCAATCGCGCCAGTCGCCCCGCCGCCCGCCCCGTGAAACGGAATGGGTAATCGTGGTAGGCCTCGACGTACATCTTGTCGCGCTGCGAGGGCATCTTGCCCTTGCGCGTGGCGAGGCCATCTTGGCCTTGCACCCTTCCTGCGTGGGGAGTATTCCCATCATTGGCGGCCGCCCCGCACGGAGACTGCAAGGGCAGGACGCCCTCACCACGAAGATACTTCTCCCATCGGACCAGGACGCGATCCGGGCCGAACACGTCCCTCGCCACGCGGGCAAGCCGGCGGACCGGCTCGATATCCACGTATTCCTGGTGAAACGGATCGACGCTGATCTTCAGCCGTCTCACGCCCAGTTCGATCAACGTCGTCAGCCGGTCCTTCGTCATCGCGTCGCTCGTCGCCCAGAAGCCGTTGGTCTCGACCATATCGACCGGGCCCAGCTTCTGCTTGCTCGCCTCAGACAGGATTTCAACAAGGCGGTCCCAGTAGAGAAAAGGCTCGCCGCCGGTCAGATGAATTCTCGCTTCATCGCCCGCAAGGACCTTGAGAGACCGCCACGTGCCGACGCAGGTCTCCACCGGCATCAGCCCCCCCTTCTGCGGCGAGCAATTGTAGTAGCAGAACTCGCACGCTGCATTGCACTTGTACGTCAGCAGCACCCCCGCCGACCGCCACAGCTTGAACTTCGACTCATCCCGGGCCGCAGTGCGATTGTAGATATTGTCCGACAGACCAAACATGCGGATAGCCTACAGAATTTGGCATCCACCGTCCAGAGAAGCCTGTTCACAGGGTGCATGACTGTTCTTGCAAGTCCGCGTGTGGGCGCCCACGCCCGAAGGGCGAGAGACAATAGCCCAGCGATTCATCAGCCATTTTGTAGGACGTGTTTGTTTGTCCTCCCCGAGACTCTGTCAGCGGTTGTACTGTCTGGGGACCGGCAGTTGGTCTAGTTAAATATGGCGGATAATTGGCCGGAG
>Ga0315282_10005097_pt1 | contig 22522 bp, 19 predicted proteins | sample YL17G07_20_MG_FD_203693 | JGI IMG/M metagenome (GOLD analysis project Ga0315282, IMG submission 203693) | Sediment microbial communities from Yellowstone Lake, YNP, Wyoming, USA - YL17G07_20 | ecosystem: Environmental > Aquatic > Freshwater > Lake > Sediment | place: USA: Wyoming | collected... | reverse complement strand
CCGTCCCTACCTCACGCTGAGCCACGAGTATGAGGCGGGCGTCCTCGACGTGTTCACGGAACTCGTGGAGAAGGGATACGTCTATCGCGCGCTCCGGTCCATCCACTGGTGCATGCACTGCGAGACGGCACTCGCCGAGGCGGAACTCGAGTACGAGAACGTCGAGGGGCCGTCGATCTACGTGGCGTTCCCGGCCTCCGACCGCGAGGCGCTTGCCAAGGCGTTCGACGCCTCCGGTCTCCCCGAAGAGACCGCGTGGCTCATCTGGACCACCACTCCCTGGACGCTTCCGGCGAACCTCGCCATCGCCGTCCACCCGGACTTCCACTATTCCCTCGTCCGCTTTCGAGACCCCGACACGCACGTCGAACGGGCCTTCGTCCTGGCCTCCGACTTCGTCGAGGGCGTGCTGGGTTTCCGGGGTGTGAGCGACTTCCAGGTCCTCGGCCGCGTGAAGGGAAGCCGTCTTGCGGGACTCCAGTACCGTCACGCGTTCCTCGACCGCACGAGTCCCGTGGTGCTCGCCGACTACGTGACGCTCACCGACGGGACCGGGTGCGTCCACACCGCCCCGGGACACGGCCTCGACGACTTCTACACCGGCGTCGCCAAAGGACTCGACATCCTCTCACCCGTGGACAACCGCGGGAGACTGACGGAAGCCGCCGGGGTGTTCGAGGGGGTCCAGGTGTTCGACGCCGACCCGAAGATCATCGACCTGCTACGGGAGAAAGGTGCACTCTGGCAGTCGGGGACCGCCCGGCACAGCTATCCGCACTGCTGGCGGTGCAAGCGTCCCGTGATCTTCCGCGCGACCGAGCAGTGGTTCATCCGGGTGGACCACCGGGACCTGCGCCGGCGTGCGCTCGATGCGATCCGGAAGACGCAGTGGGTCCCCGAGTGGGGTGAAATCCGTATCTCGAGCATGGTTTCGGAGCGGCCGGACTGGTGCATCAGCCGACAGCGGAGCTGGGGCGTACCCATCCCGGCTTTCTACTGTCAGAAGTGCGGCGAGGTGCTGATGACCGCCGAGACCACAAGACACGTCCGCGACCTCTTCGCAAGGAATGGCGCCGACGCGTGGTTCACGAGCAAACTGGAGGAGCTTCTTCCGGCCGGCGCCGCGTGCAAGTCCTGCGGAGGCAAGGAGTTCCGCAAGGAGAACGACATCTTCGACGTCTGGTTCGAGTCCGGCTCCTCGCACCGCGCGGTGCTCAAAAAGCACCCGCAGCTCGGCTATCCGTGCCAGCTTTACCTCGAAGGCACCGACCAGCACCGGGGCTGGTTCCAGCTTTCGCTCCTGACCGGCGTCGCGACCGAAGGTGTTGCCCCCTTCCGGACCGTCATCACCCACGGGTTCGTGGTGGACGAGAAGGGCGAGAAGATGTCGAAGTCCCTCGGCAACCTCATCATGGCGCAAGAGGCGGTGAACAAGTTCGGCGCCGACGTCGTGCGACTGTGGCTTTCCTCCGTCGATTACAAGAGCGACATCAACGTCAGCATGAACCTCATCCAGCGGATGGGCGACGCGTATCGACGCATCCGCAACACGTTCCGGTATCTCCTCGGGAACCTCACCGGGTTCGACCCTCGGACCGATTCGGTCCGTCCGGAGGAGATGCTGGAGCTCGACCGCTGGGCCCTCAGTGAGCTTCAGCACCTCGTCGAGCGCGTCACCCGCGCCTACGAGGAGTACCAGTTCCACCGGGTGCATTCCGAGGTCTATAACTTCTGCGTGGTGGAGATGAGCTCGTTCTACCTCGACGTGCTCAAGGACCGGCTCTACTGCGAGGCGCCCCGGTCGCTGGCGCGCCGCTCCGCTCAGACGGCGATGCACCGCATCCTGAACGTCCTGGTGAAGTTGGTCGCCCCGGTGCTCGTGCACACCGCTCACGAGGTCTGGGAGCATCTGGAACACCGCGAGCCGTTCGACTCGGTGCACCTGGCGCCGTGGCCCGAGGTGGAACCGGGGCTGGTTGACGCGCAACTCGACGAGCGCTTCGCCAGGCTTCTTAAGGTGCGCGAGGAAGTCGCACGTGAAATCGAGAAGATGCGCGCGGCGAAGGTCACGGGTTCCAGTCTCGAGGTCGCGGTGCGGTTCTACACCGATAACCCCGAACTCGCCGAGTTCCTCGAAAGCTTCGGCGAGACGCTCTCCTCCTATCTCATGACCTCGGACGTGACCGTCGAGCGGAAGAGACCTGAAGGCGCCGTCCCGGGCGTCGAGATGAAGGACCTCTACGTCAAGGTCTCGAAGAGCGAGCACAGGAAGTGCATCCGCTGCTGGAACCTGCGCAAATCGGTCGGCTCAAATGCCGAGCACCCGGACCTGTGCGACAGATGTGTGCAGGTTGTCAGTAAGTTGTAAGCAACCTGGAGTAACGTGCCAGTAGGAATGCAGATGGCCCGAGGCCGCGCGACCCCCGCCGGGCACTCAGAATCCCCGTGGAGGCGGTCAAGTGATTCTTCTGAAGAAAATTCTTGTTTGTGGACTTGACAGCGGCACATGCCGAGGTATAGTTCAGTGGACTTGCTCCCCGTTCGATACGCCGAAAGGTCTCGGGCGGGGTTATTTTTTGCCCTCCTTCATGCCTCCCCGCGACGTGGCACATTCCATCGGGGGTTCTGCGAATCCAGTTATGACAGGTTGTCCCGCGAAGACTCGGTAGGAACAGCGCCATGACAACGCCAACCCCGAGAAGAGAAGATGAGACCGGAGTGCCGGGAACAGTTATCGTCCTGGGGGCGGGGGCTTCGAAAGCCGACAATGCACCTGTTGAAGCGAGTCTTCCGACGGCGGGGATACCGCCTGGAACCTGTCAGTGACCCGTCGGCAGCCTGTCAGAAACCTGTTCGCAACTTGTCGGCCGGATGCGGCAAACGTGTCCTCTTCCTGTCCGAATCTCACCAAGCCGTCAGAAAAGTGTCACCAATCCGTCACAGGAAACCATCCCCTTCCATGGCCACTGTCTCAAGCGGAGAGGGCGAAGACGGCAGTGGCAGGATTCACGTCTGAATCCAGTTGCCTTCGGCGGCCGAAATCTATAGTCTGACGCATGTGCAGACGGTGACAATCCGGCATCTGCCGCCGGGACGTCCCAAACTCCGGCGCCGCGGCTCTCGGCGGGCCGGTCAGCCGCCTCGCACAAGCAAAGGAGAATATCGTGAGCAACTTGATGACATGTCCTTACTGTCGCGGCGAGATGCAACTGACGCCCGAGCTTTACGGTCAGGCTGTCCTCTGTCCGCACTGCAGGAAAGAGCTTTTCATTCCGCTTCAGCAGGGTGCACCCCCGGCAAGACCGACGCCGCCGGGCCCGGTGGCATACGTCCCGAACTACCTGGTCCAGGCGATCCTCACGACGATCTTCTGCTGTCAGCCTTTCGGGATCGTCGCGATCGTCTATGCGGCACAGGTGGACGGGAAACTCGCCTCGGGGGATTACCTCGGCGCCCGGACCATGTCCGAAAACGCGAAGAAATGGAGCCTGATCGCGCTTGCCTCCTGGTGTATCTGGCCCTTCCTTGTGCTCGCCTGGCTGGGCATGGGCCTTCTGGTGCCGCTCTACTTCACCCATTGAGCCGTCGCCGGATCCGGCGAAGGAGGATACCGTGAGCGAAGTCATGCCGTGTCCGCATTGCGGCGGCGAGATGTCAGTGACGGCGGACCTCTGGGGTCAGGTCGTCGTCTGTCCGCATTGCCAGAAGGAACTGACGATCCCTGCTCCGGAGGCCCGGCCGAGCACGACGGCCGGCCCCTTGTGGTTTCTGCCCAAGAAGGTGCCGAGCTACCTGGTGGAAGCGATCCTGGTGACGATCTTCTGCTTTCAGCCTTTCGGCATCGTGGCGATCGTGTATGCGGCACAGGTGGATGGGAAACTCGCGTCGGGGGACTACGCAGGCGCGCGCTACGTGTCCGAGAGGGCCAAGAACTGGTGCCTGGCCGCCTTCCTGTGCGGCTTCCTGTGGCTGCCGATCGCGTTCTTTGTCCTGTTCGGGCATCATTGAACCCGGGAAAAGGAGACCTCAATCATGGAACTCGGCCTGAAAGGGAAAGTTGCGGTAATCACCGGCGGCAGCACCGGCATCGGTCTGGCCGTTGCCAAGGGACTCGCCGCCGAGGGGGTGGATGTCGCCCTCTGCGCACGGACAAAGGAGAAGGTGGCGGCTGCGGCCGCAGAGGTGAAGAAGGCCTACGGCGTCCGGACGCTCGGGATGGTCGCGGACGTGACCAAGCCGGACGATATCCGTGCCTTTGCCGCGCGGGTCGAGCGGGAGTTCGGCGGCGCCGACATCCTCATCAACAATGCCGGCACGGGGACGGGTGAGACGATCATGGACGCCCCCGACGAGCGGTGGCAGTACTACATGGACATGCTGCTGATGTCGGCGGTGCGGATGTCGCGGCTCCTGGTGCCGTCCATGCGGAAGCGTCACGGCGGGGTCATCATCAACAACGCCTCCATCTGCGCGGCGCAGCCCGGCTACGGTGAGCCCATCTACTGCACCGCGAAGGCCGCGATGGTGATGTTCTCCAAGTGCCTCGCGCACGAACTGATCGGCGACAACATCCGGGTCAACTGCATCAACCCGGGACTCATCCGCACGCCCGGGTGGCACCGCCATGCCGAGCGCATCTCCCAGGAGCAGGGCATCACCCCCGACGAGGCCTACGTCAAGATCGGGAAAGAGCTCACGCCCATCGGGCGGTTCGCGACGGCGGAGGAACTGGCGAATTTCTTCGTGTTCCTGTGCTCGGACCGGTCGAGCTACTGCGTCGGGTCCACCTACTATGTCGACGGCGGATGGCTTCACGTGACCACGTGAGGCCTTGGTCCTGCGCAAGCGGAATCGCCGGGTGCCGCGGCTGGGTTGTCCGGCGGTATCTCTCCCTTTGGCGGGAAATCACGGACGGTGCTGCTTTGTAGAAAACACCCTCTGTGACCGCCGCCGTTTTCTCCTCTCCCCCCACCGGGGGGAGAGGATTAAAGCCTGCCCTGAGCAAAGTCGAAGGGGTGAGGGGTGGATTTCTTCGCATGCCGGCCCGGTCCACCCCTCACCCCGCCCTCTCCCCCCAGAGGAGGGAGAGGGGTGAAGCAGCAAGACGGATGTTTTGTACAGAGCAGGAGGGTGTCCCGCAGAGCCGTCCCTGGGCTTCGGGAGGTTCGAAGATGGTTGCACAAACCGAAGGAACCGTCGTCCCGGCGGAAGGCGGGCGCCGGACGAGTCCGCGGTCGCGCGCCGCTCTCAATGTGTTGGCGGTCCTGGCGGCCGCGGCGTTCCTCTACGCGGTGAGTCCCGCGCAGTTGCCGGGGTGGGTGCACTGTCCCTTTCATGCTCTCACGGGCCTATACTGTCCCGGGTGCGGGACACTGCGTGCCCTGCATGAGCTTCTTCACGCCCGCATCCTCTCGGCTGTCGAGCTGAACCCCCTGACGATGTTCCTGCTGCCGTTCCTCGCGTATCCGCTTCTTTCGAACGTGATGCTGGCGGTCCGGGGCCGAAGGCTCCCGCACGTGACCCTGCCCCCGGCCGTCGGCTGGCTCCTCGTCGTGGTGGTGCTTCTCTTCTGGGTCCTGAGGAACATTCCCGTCTGGCCGCTGACCCTCCTCGCCCCCTGACCGGAAGCGTTTCCCTCTTTGCGCAAGCGTAGTGCCCCCTTTGGAACCCTCGATTGACTGTCCAAAGGTGTTTCCTGCCGAGCGGACTCACATGTCCCGGAACCAGCCGAGTTGCTTGCGATAGATCCAGTGCGAGATGCCGATGACGCGCCCGGCGACGAAGTAAAGGTAGAACCCGGCGAGCCAGGTGAGGAAGAGGAGTCCGAAGGAGACCTCCCGGTCGGAGGTCAACCGGATCGCCGAAGCGTGGAGGCTTCCGCCGGCGTAGAGGATGACGGCGGCAAGAGCGTTCGGCACCGGCAGTTTGAACGCGGCCGGTATGACGATGTGCGGCGAGACGGCGAGCAGATCGCGCCAGACCGCAAGCGAAAGCAGCGTCGTCGGGAGGTACAGGCACGATAGGGCGAGCAAGGCCCCCAGTGTGACCGGGTTCGGGTTCTGGTTGGGCCGGTCGTGCAACAGCAGATAAATGAGAACCGGAAGGAGCGAGACGAGGAGACCCTCGATGCCGAAGAACAGCGTCTCGTAAGGTTCGTATTCGGCGTTGAAGAACCCGGCGAAGAGTCCCGGCGGACGCCGGGCGCCCCCGGCCGAGGTCTGGATCATGTCAAAGAGGTGATAAACGAAAAGCACGGCGAGAAGAAGTGCGAGGATGCCGGCGTCGACCTTCAGCCGGTCTTGGACGTCCGAAGCGAGGGACGTAGAGAAGAGCGCGAAGCCGAAGGAAGTCGCCGCGAGCACCGTGATGCTTCCGAGCGAAACGGGATAGACGAACGCGTAGCGGAACTCCTGCCAGAAGGGTCTTGTCTCGGGCTCAGGAGGCGGCGGCAGCTTGTGCCGGGCGCCGGGAAGCGGAGCGGCGTGCCCCAGGCCGCAGCGGGGGCAGACGCTGTCGGAGGCCGGGCGCACCGTCCCGCAATACGGGCATTTCACGTCCCGCGGACTTTCGCCGGGACCTTCGCTCATGGTTCCCTCACGGCGATTCGCCGGATGAGCCCTGTTCCGCCCCGGACAGCACACGGCGTCACGTCCTGACCGGGGACAGGCCGACGGCGTCACGGTTCACGATACCGATAACGGAAACTGTTTGCAACTGTTCTTGGCGCCCCATTTCACCAAAGGAACACTTGCCCGCTCGCGGACTTTCGCGCATAATAGAGCCGCCGAGTGGTCGCGTGCTTCACTAAGGAGGGGAGTCCCGACATGACCAGACCCATCAAGCTAGCGGTTCTGATCTCCGGAGGCGGGACGACGCTTCAGAATTTCCTCGACAAGATCAAGACGGGGGAACTCAAGGCGTCGGTCGAGGTGGTGATTTCGTCGAATGAGAACGCGTATGGTCTCGAACGGGCGAAATCGCACAACGTTCCCACCCAGGTCGTCCGGAGGAAGGATTATGGGACGGTCGAGGAGTTCAGCAAGGCGACCTTCGACATCATCGACCGCTGCGGGGCGGACCTCGTGTGCCTGGCGGGGTACCTGAAGCTCCTGCGGATACCCGAGAAGTACGACGGCCGGGTGATGAACATCCACCCGGCGCTCATCCCGAGCTTCTGCGGGACGAACTTCTACGGACACATCGTCCACCAGGCGGCGATCGACTACGGGGTCAAGGTCTCGGGATGCACGGTGCACTTCGTCAACAACCGCTACGACAACGGGCCGATCATCGTGCAGCGGACCTGCCCGGTGCTGGACGGGGACACCGCGGAGACGCTCGCGGCGAGGATCTTCCGCGAGGAGTGCATCGCGTATCCCCAGGCGATCCGTCTCTTCCAGGCGGGCCGGCTGAGAATCGAAGGCCGACGGGTGATCGTGGAGTAGGGCCGGATTCGTGAAGACATTGGCTTGCTCGCGAACCGGTACCTCAGTAGAATTAGGGAGTTATTGGACGATCCTTGTGGCTTTCTGGAAGGACACGGTCGTGAACAACAATCTGCGAATCAAGAGTCTCATTCTCCAAGGCTTCAGAAGCATCCGCACTTCCGCTCTGGAACTCGAACCATTTACTTTTCTGGTGGGTCAAAATGGTTCTGGCAAGAGCAATGTTGTGGATGGCTTTCGGTTTGTCGCGGACGCTATGCAGCAACCTCTGAACGCCGTGTTCGACGCTCGCGGGGGAATTGAGGCAGTGCGTTACCGCATACCTCATGGCGGTCGCCCGGCAAACCTTGGCATAGGCGTTGAGTTTCGCGTTCCGGAGTCTCAGCAGGAGGGGGGATATGCCTTTGAAGTGGCAGCATTGCCGAATTATGGTTTCCGAGTGATTCATGAGCGTTGCCGTCTGGGGCGGCCGGGCCAAAAGCCCATCTCATTTGAGCGAACCGAGAAAGAAGGCTTCAAGTGTTCCGCTCCTGGACTCACTCCCAGACTGGAGCCACAAGCTCTTGCCCTGCCGATCGCGGGTGGAGTGGAGGAATTTGCCCCGGTTGCCCGGCTTCTCTCCGGAATTCGTGTTTACTCGATTGAACCGAGTGCCGTTCGTGACCTTCAGGAACCAGACGCGGGCACCTCGCTCAGGTCGGACGGTGGGAACGCGGCCAGCGTTCTCAAGATGCTGAGTCGAGGCGACAAAGGCGTCCTCGAACGGGTTTCGGAATTGCTCAGCAAGATTGTCCCTTGTACGGAAGCGGTTCGCCCGAAGAAACACGGAAAGAAGCTAACTATCGAGTTTACGCAACAGTGGGCCCCGAAGAAGAGGGTTTCGTTTGAAGCCTTCTCAATGTCCGATGGCACCCTGAGGGCGCTGGCCATTCTGATGGCCGTCTTTCAGGAACCTACCCCGACTTTGATAGCAATCGAGGAGCCCGAGGCGACCATACATCCTGGCGCTCTGGGGGCCCTGATGGATGGATTGCAGGAGGCGGCGTCCAAGACCCAAGTCCTTCTGACCACTCACAGTCCAGAAGTGTTGGATTTCAAGTGGATTCGTGCGGAGGACATTCGTGTTGCCGTCTGGCAGAATGGGATGACCCGCATCGGAAGACTCCCTGCCCCCAGTGTAAAAGCGATTCAGGACCACCTGATGGGTGCGGGAGAACTAACGCGGTCAGATGCACTTGCCCCTCTCGGCCTGTTTGCGGAAGGAGATATATCTCAGGGCACCCTATTCGAGAGATAGGAATGAGCGAGATCCTTGAAATCCATCCGGTGGTTGAGGGGCACGGCGAAATGGAAGGTGTCCGTGTCTTGCTTGCCCATGTACTTGATCACCTACGCGCCCCTCAGGTGCGAATAGGTCCCCCCACACGAAGACCTAAGTCGAAGCTGGTTACAGGAGAGGGGATAGAGCAGGCCATCGCGATTGCGAAGTGCAGGCCCAAGTGCGGGGCCGTACTCATCATTTTCGATGCTGACGACGATTGCCCGAAGACCCTGGCGCCCCAATTGAGGCGATGGGCTGTCGAGGCTGCGGGGAGCACGGCGGTGGGCTTGATCCTAGCGAAGAGCGAATATGAATCGTGGTTTCTCGCCTCGATCGAAAGCATCAGAGGCAAGAGAGGCGTTTCCCAGACAGCCCCTGTTGAGCCAGACCCGGAGTCCATCAGGGATGCCAAAGGTTGGTTGAGTCGGCAAATGCCGGCGCTGCACCCCTACAAGGAGACGACAGATCAGCCGGCGTTAAGTGCAGAAATCAACATCGAGAGTGCTCTTTCGCGGAGCCGTTCTTTCAAGAAGCTGGTCAAGGAAGTGGAGCAGGTTGCCCGGAGATTGCAGGCCAGTCAGCAACCCACTTGAAGCAGATTCTCAATTGCCTCCCTGCCTCAGCCCGTGTGCGGACTATTCCTTCGCCGCCGGCTCTGCGAGCGTGATGATGACCTTGACCGGCGTGTCCTTCCGCGGGACGACCTCCTTGTTCACCGCGAATCCGGTGTCGTCGGCGTCGTAGGGGTTGCCGATGTCCTCCTCGAAATTGATCACCGCGGACGGGGCATAGAACACCCCGATGAGCGCCTTCTCGACGTCCGCCATGTAGAACTCGGTCTTCCCGTCGAGGTCCTTGGCGAAGAAGCTCCCGGTGAAGCACCATCCCCCCGACGTCTGCTCCTTCCTGAGCTTGCGGTTGAAGAGCAGCCGGCACGCCGGGACCGAGACGGTCTTCCCGTCCTTTTCCCATTCGCAGGTGATGTTGAGCGGGGTCCCGGTGCGCTTCGGTATCTCCTGGTCCTTCGGCGGATTCTGCTGGAGTTCCTTGAGGACCTGCTCGGTGGGTCCGGGGGTGGCGCCGAGCGCTAGGAGCCCCGCGTGCAGCAGTGACCCCTTGCACCTCAGCGATACCACGCTTTCGTACTCCTGGCCTCCCGAGGTGACCGCTAGGTAGTCGAGAATCCCCTCCTGGAGGCAGAATATTCCCTGGATTTCGATGCGTTTCTCCTTGACGCTCACCTTGATGTCGTCGAGCTTGGGTTCGGGCTCCTGGGCGGGTTCAGTCGCTACGGGCTCGACGGAGGTTATGTCCGCCTTGGCTTCCGCCTTCGCGACCGGAGCCGCCGACGGGAGCACGTCCTCGGGTCTCTCCCGGCCGCAGCCCACGAAAAGCCCCACCAGCACGACCAGAGACAAGTGGAAGGTCTTCATATCGTTCTCCTCCATCTCACGCAGGTCCGTTTATTCCCCTCACGGAAACGACGCGATTTAAGCATCACGCGTTCATCTGCTCCCGGTATTTCCTGAAGTAGTGGCGGAACTGGTCATAGCTCATGCCGAGGAGTTTCGCGGCGTTGGTCTGGGAGTAATCGGTCTGGCGGAGTGCGTCGAGGATGAGCGAGGATTCCACGCTCTGGACCTGCTCGGCGAAGCTCGTGGGGGCATGTCGGTCGCGGGGGGCCTTGAGTTCGAGATGCTCGGCGTCCACGGTGTCTTCCGTCGCCAGGATGGCGGCGCGCTCGATGACGTTCTTGAGCTCGCGGACGTTCCCGGGCCAGGGGTAACCCATGAGCTTGCGGAGGGCGTGATCGCTCGCGTGATCGGCGGCGACCGAAGGCACCTCGGCTTTGAAGCGCTTCAGGAAGTGCCGGACCAACTCGGGGACGTCGCCCAGGTGCTCCCTGAGGGGCGGGGTGTGGATGGTCTGGAACGACAGCCGGTCGTAGAGGTCCTCCCGGAACCCACGGGCTTCCATGAGCTGCTCGAGGTTGGCGTTGGAAGCGGCGACGACGCGGACGTCCACGTGAACGGTCTCGGTGCCTCGCACGCGCTCGAACCTCTGGTACTCGATGACCCGCAGGATCTTCTCCTGGAAGTCGACGGAGGAGTTGGCGATTTCGTCGAGGAAGAGCGTGCCCTCGTCGGCCATCTCGAAGCGGCCGATGCGCTGGCTTTCGGCGCCCGTGAAGGCCCCCTTCTCGTGTCCGAACAGTTCGCTTTCGAGGAGCTCGCCGTGGATGGCGGCACAGTTGACCACGACGAAGGGCTTGACGGCGCGCGTCCCCAGGTAGTGGATCTGCGCGGCGACCAGCTCCTTCCCCGTCCCGCGCTCCCCCCGGATGAGCACCGGACGCGGGATCGACGCGAGTGCGGTGATCTTGTTCCTGAGCTCCACCATCGGCTGCGAGGAGCCCACGAGTTCGTACCGCTCGCGGATGAGGTCGTGATAGTACCGGGCGGTGCGTCTCAGCCGGTCGTGCTCGTGTTTGAGCCGACGGTTCTCCTCCACGAGCTCGAGGAACCGGTTCACCCGCTCCACACGCGCCTCCAGGTGCTCGGCGAGGTAGAGGTCTTTTTCGAGAAAGTCCACGGCGCCCAGCTTCATCGCCCGGACGGCGTTCCGCGCGGTGCCCTTGCCGGTGAGGATCATGACCGGGACGTCGGGACAGGCCTGCTTCATCCGTTCGAGGACGGCGAGACCCTGGTCGCTCCCGGCGCCCAGGTCGAGGTCGAGGATGACGAGGCCGAGGGAGCTCGCCCGCCGGGTGAGCTCACGCAGTCCCTCTTCGCCGCTCCGCGCGGTGAACACCTCGTAGTTCCTCGAGCCGAGCACCTTCTTCAGATGGTCGAGCACCTCGATCTGGTCGTCAACCAGCAGGATCTCCCTGCTCATGTCTTCTCCAGGGCCCCGTGTCTCAGACGGTTTCGGGCTTGCCGGCAAGGACGCTGCACGGCCGTCATTTTGCGGGGCGGGTGCTCAACGCCCCGCGTCCGCGCTGAAGAACGATGACCACCCCCATGATCACCACTCCCGTGATTCCCAGGATGAGTACGAGCCAGAAGTAAGGTGTTTCCTCGATGTCGGGGACGATGCGGACCTGCACCGGCGTGGCCTTTCCCAGGAGTTCGTCACCCGTCCACGAGTAGGTGATGGATTCGCCGGAGTTCGAAATCCTCTTGGGGATGTCCGTTTCCCGGATGGTGCCCGGGAACTGGATGGTTAGCGTCACGACGACGTCCTTGAGAGGGGTCACGTCGATCTTCCGGTCGGCCAGTGCCCCGCCCAGGGACCCTTTGAGTTCGAGAAAACTTCCGGGGGCCTCCGAAAACGTGAGCTCGCCGCCGTGCCCGAGCAGCGCGTGGACGTCGCTCAGTTGCGCGGTGGCCTTCGTGGTCTGGGTATCGACCTTCGCGGACTGCTCCACGGTGACGTCGCTGAATCCCTGCTGTTTCAGGAGGTCCCTGAGTTCGAGCGGGGGAGCGACGAGTTCGCGGACGAGCAGGGATTCCTTTAGACGAACCTCGTCGAGGCGCGCCAGGTGCCGTGCGTCGTCCAGGTTGGTTTCGATGCTGATGACCGCCTCGCCTCGTCCCTTGGAGTCGAGCTTCACGTGGGTGGCGATGCGGCTCGCGCCCAGGGTGAGGGGAAGGAGGAGAAGAAGAGCCGCGCCGGCACCGCGCTTCATGGTTTTTTCTCCTTCGGCGCGGGCGAAGGCTCGACGGGGGCGAAATCGGCCTGCATGCGCACCACGGGTTTCCTCTCGATGAGCTGGTCCAGAGGAATCCCCCAGACGGCGGTGGTGTCCTGGTGATTGCGGCCGTTGGTGCGAAGGAGTCCGGCATCCTTGAGCTGCACACTGAAGCTCAGGGAGTAGTTGCTGAACATCTGGCGGACCCGCTCTTTTCCCAGACGTGCCTCGAGCTGCCGGATGGCGCTTGGGGTCTCTTGGGGCTTCGTCCTGGACTTCTCCCCGGGGCCGGGCTTCTCCTCCTTCGGCTTTTTCGTCGGCGACGCCCGGTTGGTGAGGCTCTCCTCGGAAACGTTGATCTCCTGACGGAATTCCCATCTCTCGCCGTTCCGCTTCAGGGACACTTTGCGTCCCCCGAAGGATTCACTCTTCGAGAGATCCTCGAGGCTCTTGAACTCGATCACGATGTAGAAGTGTCTGAGTCCCTGGGAGGACTCCGCCCGCAGACTGGTCACCTTGAACCCCTCCGACTCGAGGTCCTTGATGAGTTCCTCGCGGGGCATGGGCAGCAGGTCGGCCTCCGCATCTGTCTTCGGTTTGAACTCGCCGGGAAGCACCTGCTCGGCGATCGCCAGGTGGATTCGCACGATGCCGGAGCCGTCGGCATTCAGCTCGATGCGCTCGTCGTAGTTCACGCACCCGGCGACCAGCAAGGCCGCGGCCGCCAGCAGCACGATCACCTTTGCCCGCATCGAAGACTCCCTGCTCCCGATGTCCCTGTCACACCGAAAAGGATCTTCCTGTCATTCTGAGTCCCGATTTGATCGGGACGAAGAATCTTGCTGACGCTGTGGGATGCCGTTGCCCGCATGGGGGGCCAGATTCTTCGTCGTCCCGACCCCTCGGGACTCCTCAGAATGACACCACCTCAATTCTCCCTGCGGCCGCCTATTTGGCAGGGGGTTTGTCCTTTCCGGGCGGCTTTCGCTCCTCCGGCTTCTGCCACCATATGTCCCAGATCTTGTTGAACTTGATGCGGCGGTCCCAGCCGAGGTAACGGATGCGCATCCGCCGGGTGCATATCATGACGGTCACGGTGAAGATAATCAAGATGAGAATGATGAGGAGCGAGGTAGCGGCGACGCGGCGCATGGCGTGACGGCGCGCCGCCTCTTTGTCCTTCACCGCGGCGGTCCCGGCGGTGACGTTGTCGCTCTCACGGACCAGGGCGGGTTCTCCCGCGGGAATCGGCTCGGCGGAGCACTCGCTCTCGGCCCAAAGGAAGAGCAGCGCTCCCGCCGCAACCAAGGCCGGCAGCCCCATTCTGGCGCATGTCTTATTCGGCGCGGAAGACATCGAACAGTGCCCCCACGGAGATGTACAGTGCCCCGGTCAGTGAGCCCCAGAACCCGTAGGTCAGCTTCGGACCCATGCGGAGTCCCCAGAAAACAAAGAAGAGGCACAGGGTCGACCCTGCCGCGAAGGTGCCCAGACGGACCGCAACGCGTCCCATGTGCCCGGGCCCGACCGTGGAGTCCAGAAGCAGCGTTGCCAGTGCAAGGATCGGGACCAGGTAGAGCAGTCGGGTGTAGGTGAGCGGGTGATCGGCGTAGAGACGCAGGTAGGCGAACGTCGACTCCGCTTTCAGCGGGTCGCCGGAGACCTCCATCCCCGAGGCATTATCCAGGGAGATCCACGGAAGGAAGAAGCAGACGAGGAGGATGACGGCGCCGGCGGGGACGGCGAAGTTTCGACGCGGCGTCGTGCCTGGACTGCCCGTAAGGGTCTCGGACATGGGTCTCGTTTCCGGCTGAGGAGGTCGGCGTCATTCCTCCGGCGGCTCTTCGGCGTCCGTCGAGTATCCCCTTCCGAGCAGGTCGAGCACCGCCTGGACGTCCGGATCCTGTCCGCCGAGCTCCAGGAATTTCTCGCCGAAGAACCGTGCCCGCTCGTCGTCGTGCAGAGATTCGTGGTAGAAGAGGCACAGCTCCGCGTAGGGGATGGGATCGTCGGGGGCGAGCTCCGCCGCTTTCCGGAACTGCTCGAGCCCCTCGTCATAGCGGGCCTGCTCGCGGAGGGTGTTCCCGAGACAGCACCGGGCCTCGGCGTCGTCCGGGTCCAGCTCAACCACCCGCCGGAAACACGCTTCCGCCTTGGCCAGGTCCCCGGTCTCCTCGAACACCAGTCCCAGGTTGAAGTGCGGCCAGTCGAGGGACGGTTCGAGCTTCGCGGCGTTCGTGTACTGCCGCGCCGCCTCCTGAAGTCTCCCCTGCTCGTGATAGAGCATCCCGAGACCGTTGTAGGCCGGCGCGTAATCGGCGGATATGGTGAGTGCCCGGCGGAACTCGCGCTCGGCGTCGTTCGGCCTTCCCGCCTGCTGATAGAGGTTGGCCAGGTCGTAGATGTAGTCGCAGTTGTCGGGAGAGAGCTCGACGGCGCGGCGGCAGGACCTCAGGGCCCTGGAGAGGTCGCCCTTCTCACGGTAGATCTGTCCCAGTCCGGCGTAGAGGCTCGCGTCGTTCGGAAGGCGCTGGATGACGAGTTTGTATTGTGTGATGGCGTCTTCGACGCGTCCGATGTCGGCCAGGCACTCGGCGAGGTCCACCCGGGCCTCGGTATGGTCGGGTTCGCGGCGGAGGATCTCGCGGTAGAGTGCGGCGGCCGCGGCGAGGTCCCCCTCACGCTCGAGGACGTGTCCCTCTTCGAGAATCGGCTCGACGCTCTCGGGGGCAAGCCGGGCCGCCTCCCGCAGGTGGACCTTCGCCTCCTCATACTGTCCCAGCTCCCCTTTCGCCCGGCCGAGGAGAAGTCGCGTGAGGTAGTCTTCGGGGTTGATGTTGAGGGCCTTGAGCAACAAGTCTGCGGCCCCTTCGAAGTCCTCGTCCCGGGCGGAGAGTTCGGCGAGCTGCAGACAGGCCTGGTGACATCGCGGGTCCAGTTCAATCGCCCGACGGAGCTGCTTGGCGGCTTCGTCGACGTGACCCAGGGAGAACCTGGCCTGGGCGGAAAGACACAGTGCCTCCACGTCGTCGGCCTTGAGCTTGAGGACTTTGCGCAGCGGGATGAGCGCCTCGGGGGCATGGTCGTTCTCCAGGAGAATCTTCCCCTGAAGCAGGAGCGCCGCGGTGTCCTCGCGATCACGTTCGAGCAGGTCGGACAGAAGTCCCAGTGCCTTGCCGACGAACCCCAGGGCATACAGGACGCGCGCGAGACCCCACTTGCCGACGACGTCTTCCGGGTCGAGACGCAGCCCTTCTTCATATTCGAGGACTGCTTCCTCGAATCGCTTCTCCTGGAACAGTCGGTCACCCAGGGTGAAGTGACGCCGTGATCCCGATGAATCGGGACTCACTTCCATCTCCTTGCCGGCCGTCGCGGCCGGTCGAACGAACGCCCCGGCGGAACGCCGCACGGGATGTCCGGATCATCCCCCGTTATTCTATTTCTTCTGCTTCAGGGATTCCAGTACTTCGTCCACCAGTCCGTATTCCTTGGACTGAACGGCACCCATGAAGAAGTCCCTGTCGGCGTCGCGCTCGATGAGGTCCAGAGGCTGTCCGGTGTGCTTGGAGAGGATCTTGTTGATGGCCTCCTTGGCCCGGAGGATTTCCTCGGCGTGGATGCGGATGTCGCTGGCCGAGCCCTGCAGTCCCCCCCACGGCTGGTGGAGCATGGTCCGCGCGTGCGGCAAGATGTACCGCTTGCCCTTGGTGCCGGCCGCTAGCAGCACCGCCGACATCGAGGAAGCCTGACCGATGCAGTACGTCGCCACGTCGCATTCCACGAACTGCATCGTGTCGTATATCGCGAGCCCCGCACTCACGGTCCCGCCCGGGCTGTTGATGTAGATCGAGATGTCCTGGTGCTTGTTCTCCATCTGGAGGAAAAGGAGCTGTGCCACGACGATGTTGCTGACGAAGTCGCTGACCTCGCTGCCCAGGAAGACGATGCGGTCCTTGAGCAGTCTCGAGAACAGGTCATAGACTTTCTCTTCACGGCCGGCCTTTTCAATCACGTACGGGATGGATATCGTGCCCATTGTCATGTCCTCTCCTTGCCACGGTCGGCCTGGTTCAGGTGTTCTCCTCGTTGGAGGAACTCTCCGACTTCTTGGGTCCGGCCTGTCCCGGGGGCTCCTTGATTTTCGCCTGGGAAATCAGGAAGTCTAACGTTTTTTCGTCCTCGAGTTCCGACCGAAGCACCTCGAGTCTGCCCTCGCGTCGGAGGTTCTCCCGGAAACGAGCCGGGCGTTCTCCCTGCACCTGGGCCATGACCTGAATGCGACGTTCGAGTTCGGTCTCAGTGACGGTGATCTTCTGCTTGTCGGCGATCTGCTGCAGGATGAAGTAGATGCGGATGTCGCGCTCGGTCCTCCGCTGCGCCCCCTGGTTGATCTCGTGGGCGGCCTTTTCGATTTCGTCGCGCGGCACGCCCTGATAGGCGAGACTCAGTCTCTCGCGGTTGATGGTTCTCTCGGTCATCCGCTGGACCAGCTCCTCGGGCAGGGCGAAATCCACCATCCCCAGCAGTTTCTCTTCGACCTGTCGTGCGAGCGCGGACCGGGCATCGCGTTCCTTCATCGCCGAGATCCGCTCCCGCACGTCCTTCTTGAGTTCCTCGAGATCCCCATACAGCATGTCCTTGGCGAAATCGTCGTTCACCTCCGGCAGCCGCGGACGCTTGATGTCCTTGATGGTGACCGTCACCTCGGCCTCCTTCCCGCGGTGCTCCTCCTTCTGGTAGGTCGCCGGAAGCGTGACGGTCTTGGCGGCCGACTCGCCCGACTTCTTGCCCAGCAGGTCCTTCCAGAGCTCCGGGTCGAGTCCCCTGAGCCAGTTGTCCACCCCGAGGGTGATCTCCTGGTCGGAGACGCTCTGGACGACCTCTCCGGCGACCTTGACGTCACAGTCCACCACCGGGACGTCGTCCTGCTTGGTCTTGCCGTCCTCGACGGGCTCCAGGACGGCGTTCCGCTTGCGGAGGTTCTCAAGCGTCCTGGTGATTTCCTCCTCATCGACCTCCGTGGAGGATCGCACCAGTTCCAGACCCTTATAGTCCTGGATGTCGAACCGGGGAGCGATCTCGATCGCGAGGTTGTAGCTGAGTCCCTTCTCCCCGTCGTAGGCGATGTTTTCGTCGCTGAGGTCCGGCTCGCCGATGGGCCGGATCTTGTGCTCTGCTTTCATCTGCTCCCAGGAGCGGGCGATGAGCAGCCGCTTGGCGTCCTCGAACACAGTGTCGTGGAAGTGCCGCTCGACGAGCCGTCGCGGAGCGTGTCCCCGGCGGAACCCCGGAATCGTCGCATTCGGAGTCAGCTCGTCGAAGGTCTTGCCGAGTTCCTTCTGGATGGCCTCGTTGGGGATGCGAACCTTGACCTCGACCTTGCAGGGACCGGTCTCGTTGACCTCGGTCTCGAGGCCCTCGATCTTGACGGCCTCCTCGGGCGTCGCCGTGGTCTCCACGCCCTCGGGGACGTCCTCTTTCTGCTTCTTTTCGGTCATGTCGGTCCTCTGGAGAAATGTAAGACTGCTCCCGATTCCATCGGGACCGTGACGTCACCCGGCGCAATGGATCAGTGTTCGGGCTTCGTCGCCGTTCAATTCAAACCTAGCTTTTTACCTCCACGGGCCGAAAAAGTCAACGAAAATACCCTCGGAGAAGGCGTCGGAGTCTGTAGAGGACTGCGGAAATCGACGGGCAGAGGCATCCCGAGCTATTTGCTCGGAGGCGTCTGTGCCGGGGGATGCTCTCTCCTCCACTGCTCGACCAGGTCCCTCGGGATGACGATCTCCTTTGCACCCCCTTTGAGCGAGGCGTTATCGGGCTCATAGGGGATAGGAACGAGGTACGGGACCCTGTCGCCGGGGAAGCCTGCGCGGGGCACGTATTTCAACTCCCTGGCAACGCGGTCTCCGACCCGGATGTTCCCCAGTGCCACCTTCGTATCCGGCGGCGGCTTGTTCGTGTTTTTCGACGCGACGATTGCACATTCGCTCGTGTAGCTGGTGGGCTTGGTCACGGTCAGCATGCCGACAAGCTGGTTGCTCCTCAGGACGTAAAGCCTCTGGCCGACGTGGACCTTGTCCAGCATGCCGATGTTGACCTTGACCAGTTTGCCGTCCGGGGCGACTTCGGTGACCTGCGGATCGACGAGTCCGGGGGCATAGTAGCTCGGTATGGTGGGCTGGGTTTTGCACGAGAGCACGAGCGTCGCGGCTAGACACAGAAAAAGCACGAGGAATTTCATCGTCCGCATGTGGTTTCCTCCGTCGATTGAGTGTATCCGCCGTCCCGACGTTTTCAAGTGGATTCCCCATTTTCAGAGGTCCCGGCGCCTCGCCAGGGCCCCGTTTCCCGGCTTTTTCCCGGTGAAACGGTCGAGAATCCGCAAAAGAGCATTGACAACGCCCGCAGAAAAGCGAGAATAGCCGGGAAAAGCAGCCTCGATGTATAGGGTTTGTCTCGGGCGGACAGACACCAATGGAAGGGGCCGATGACCGGACGGGGGACGGGCATCAACTCGGGCATTCACGTGGGACCGCCTTGGGGGCTCTTTGCGCGTGTTTCCGGCAGGGATACCGGTTCCGGGGATCGGAGGACCTGAGCACTCACGACATTCGGTCCTCGCGCTCCCTGAACCCGGTCGGTTTCAGGGATTTTTTTTGACGGGCACCCCGCAGGGGCATCCGACATGAGCACGTATACGCACATCCAGGACCTCAAACGCAGACACGAGACGGTCAGCTCGTGGAAGGTGGGCTGGCGGCTCGCGAGGTTCCTCAGGCCCTACTCGAAGACGGTGCTCGCCATGTGGGCCGTGCAGGTCGTGAACCTGGCGATGCTCTTCGTGCCGGCGGACGTCATGGGACGGGTGGCGAACGACATCCGCGCCGGGGAGTTCTCGCGACTGTGGATCTACGCGGTCGTGGTGGTGGGGAACGAGTTCCTCCGGTTCGGCATCAGCTTCGGACGCGCGATACTGGACGTGCGGGCGACCGGGCGGGCCGAGTGGGACATGCAGGTCAAGCTCTACGACGTGCTCCAGCGCAAAAGCATCTCGTACCACGAGCGGGAGTCGAGCGGTCAGCTCATCAGCCGGATGATCATGGACATGCGGTTCGCGGGCGGCTTCTTCCGCGTCGCCGCCTTTGCCATGATGGAGACCGTGCTCGTCTTCATCATCGGACTCGGGTACCTCTTCTACAAGAACTGGGTGCTGGCACTGTGGTCGCTGGCGATGCTGCCGGCGGCGGCCTACTTCGTGGTGCGCTTCGCCACGAGGATGCGAATGAAGTTCTACGACGTGAGGGAGAAATACGGCGATCTGACCACGGTCCTCTCGGAGAACATCTCGGGCGTCCAGGTGGTTCGCGGGTTTGCCCGGGAGCAGGACCAGATGGACAAGTTCGCCCGGGAGTCGCGGTCCCTGATCGACAAGGTGATCGCCGCCGAACGGGTCTGGACCTTTCACGCGCCCCTCTACAGCGCCTTCATCACCGTGGGACTCGCCGTCACCTTCCTCATCGGCGGGAACATGGTCCTGGGCCGGCCGCTGGACAAGGGACTCCTCGGGACGGTCATCTCCTTCTTCCTTGCCCTCAGGCAGATCACGGGCCGGCTGAGCTGGCTCGGACAGGGGATCTCGAACGCCCAGCGGGCGATCGCCTCCGCCGACCGCATCTTCGAGACCCTGGACGAAAGGCCGGACGTGGAGGATAGACCCGGCGCCCTTCCGCTCGTCGAGGGTCCCGGCCGGGTCGCCTTCGAGAACGTCTCCTTCGGGTACGTCAAAGACACCCCCGTCCTCAGGGACATCAACCTCACCGTGGAGCCGGGGCAGATGGTGGCCCTGGTCGGACGCACGGGCTCGGGGAAATCCACGCTCGTCTCTCTCCTCCCCAGGTTCTACAACGTCACGTCGGGGCGGATCCTCATCGACGGTCAAGACGTGCGGGACCTGAAGCTGGACAGCCTGCGAAGCAACATCGGACTCGTGTTTCAGGATTCGTTCCTGTTCAGCCGGTCGGTCGCCGAAAACATCGCCTACGCCAATCCGGACGCGGACATGGAGCAGGTGGTGCGGACGGCGGAGGCGGCCCAGGCCCACGACTTCGTCGAGAACCTCCCGGAGGGCTACGAGACGATCATCGGGGAGCGGGGCGTGACCCTCTCGGGCGGACAGCGGCAGCGTCTGACGATCGCCCGGGCGCTGATGAAGGACCCGCGCATCCTCATCCTCGACGACTCCACCAGTTCCGTGGACCCCACCACCGAACGGGAGATTCACGAGGCCATGATGCATCTCGCCAAGTACCGCACCACCTTCGTCATCGCACATCGGCTGTCGACCGTCCGGCACGCCGACGTCATCGTGGTGCTCGAGGACGGACGCATCGTCGAGAAAGGGACGCACGACGAGCTCATGCGGCAGAACGGGATCTACCGCACGATCTGCACCCTCCAGTTCGATATGGGCGGCGGTCCCGTGATCCTGGACGATACGCAGGCCGTGGAAATCAAGGACGGAGCAGGCACGGCGGGGACCCCAAACGCAACGAATCGGGTTTGGGTACCCCCGGACGGAGGCGCGACGAGTCCATGAACGCCAGAGACGACCAAGGGAAGAAGACCCGGCCTGACGAACGCACGAAGCCGAAACAGACGAGCGTGCCGGTGGACGAGGAAGACATCATCCACGAGAAGCCGCTCCAGTGGACGCTCATCGTCCGGCTGCTGCGGTTCCTCGGTCCCTACAAGCTGCGGATGACGGGTAACGTCCTGCTCGTGGCCGTGGGCAGTGCCGCCATGCTCCTCGGTGTGCTCGCCTTTCGCCAGATCATCGGGGCGATGACTCTCGGACCGGACCACCACACCCGGTTCTACCTCTGGGTCGCGGTCCTCGCCGGAAACGCCTTCGTCGTCTGGCTCCTGGAGTACTTCCGGGCGATCGAACTGGTGAAGCTCGGACAGGAGGTGCTGAACGACGTGCGCATGACCATCTTCCGTCATCTCCAGGAACTGTCCCTCAGCTACTACGACCGGACGAAGCAGGGGTGGATCATCAGCCGGGCGACCTCCGACCTCGGGGTGCTCGAAGAGATCATCACCTGGACCATTCCGCAGCTCGCGTGGGTGACGTGCCTGATCATCGGCGGGACGGTCCTGATGCTGGCACTGTCGCGGACGCTGTTCCTGGTCCTCCTCGGGACGGTGCCCCTGATGGCACTGGTGACGTTTCTCTTTCACGGGCACATTGCGGAGGCCTGGCGGGACGTCCGGACACAGGTGAGCCGCATCTGCGCCAACCTCGCGGAGAACATCGCGGGCGTCCGCGTGGTGCAGGCCTTCACGCGGGAGCGGTGGAACCTGCGCGAGTTCGACCGCCTGAACCGACAGTATTACGACGCCCGCGTCCGCGCCGCCATCATCCACTCCCTGTACTTCCCGAGCATAGGTCTGGTGATTGCGGGAGCGACCGCGGCGGTCATCGTCACCGCCGGCTGGGAGGCCAGGGCTTCCGGCGTCGAGCCCGTCAAGATCGAGAACCTGGTGGTCGCCGTGGTGATGCTGGGGGTCTTTTTCGATCCCATCCGTCAGCTCTCGATGATGTACGGCAACGCCCTGGGGGCGATGGCGTCGGCGGAGCGCATCTTCGGGCTCCTGGACACCTTACCCGACGTCCGGGACCGCGAGGACGCCCGGGAACTTCCGCCCATCCAGGGACACGTCCGGTTCGAAGACGTGACCTTCGCCTACAAGCCCGGGGAACCGGTCCTCAAGCGGATACACATCGACGCACTGCCGGGCGAGACCGTGGCACTGGTCGGCGCGACCGGGGCCGGCAAGAGCTCCATCATCAACCTCCTCTGCCGGTTCTACGAGCCTCAGGAGGGACGGATCACGGTGGACGGCTACGACCTCCGCGAGGTCACGGCACACTCCCTGCGGAGTCAGATGGGGATCGTGAATCAGGAGGCGTTCCTGTTCTCGGGCACCGTGATGGACAACATCAAGTTTGCATGTCCCGAGGCCACGGACGAGGAGGTGCATGAGGCGGCCCGGGCC
>Ga0315282_10005096_pt1 | contig 22528 bp, 25 predicted proteins | sample YL17G07_20_MG_FD_203693 | JGI IMG/M metagenome (GOLD analysis project Ga0315282, IMG submission 203693) | Sediment microbial communities from Yellowstone Lake, YNP, Wyoming, USA - YL17G07_20 | ecosystem: Environmental > Aquatic > Freshwater > Lake > Sediment | place: USA: Wyoming | collected... | reverse complement strand
ATATGCTTACCCTATTTAAATCTTTCCTTTTGGTATTTCTCCATACACAACTTTTATCACGCTTTCAGAAACAACAATTTCTTCGCTCGGACAAAACACTAATTATAAGTACAAATATATAGTTGTACCCCTTGATGAAGCGCACTCCTTGTGAATATATCTTGTGGAATGGACTCCCGGTCATCCGAAAGGAGATTGCAGAGAGCATGATTTCGGACTTCGGGCTAAACCAAAAAGAGGCTGCAGAAAAATTAGGAATGACGCCGGCCGCAGTCTGCCAGTATCTCTCCAAAAAACGAGGCAACACAGCAGTCGATAGTGAAGAACTCCTCAAGGAAATCAGCCTCACCGCGGGACGCATCATCCAGGATAAAGAGACGGACGTGGTCGGAGAAACCTGCCGGATATGCAAGCTCTTCATGGAGAAAGGAGTGTTCCCTGGAGCATGTAGCGCCTGTTCCACGGACAAATAAGGATGTTTCTGAGGCTTCTGTCATAATAAATTATTTTATCTAGAAGCTGTTACAAGAGTTGGGTTGAGGTTATATGAAATCGACGGCACTGACTGATCTCATGATACGGGATCATGGGAAAATTGTGAAGATGCTTATGGATGTCGAAAAAAGCATTGGCATGGAACTGGTCTCCACCATGAAGGTGTTCGATACCTTTGAATGGGAGCTGGAAAAACACATCTTCATTGAGGAAAAAGCGATTTTCACGTCCTATAACCCAGAAAATATCACAGCGGGGTACCGGATGGTACCGCAGCTTGTCCAGCAGCACAACGAAATACTCAATACACTGCAGGTGATGCGCAAGGACCTCATGTGGCAGCGCCCTGTTCATTTCGAGGAGTTCCGGGAGTTTCTCTTGGCGCATAAGACGTTCGAGGAGGCGTCGCTGTACCCGAAGCTGGATCTGGAGCTTACCGTCCCCCAGAAAGAGGAGATCATTAAAAAAATACGGGAAATTCTCCCATCATAATATCCTTTTTTATTTCCTGGAAACACAAGATTCAGATCGGAAGGAATTCCTCTTTACAAGTGAATGGTCTTGCGGAGCTCCTTTTCGTTGAACCCAAGGATCACGTGTTTTCCATCGTCGACGATGATCGTGGGAAACGAGCGGTACGGGTTGTACTTTTTGATTTCCCCGGTCGCCTCGACCAGATCATTTCCTATGAGTGTGTCGACATCGATATATTCGTATTCGACGTCGAGCGCTCTGAGAAGCTCCTTTGTTTTTTTACACCAGACGCAGGTGCTCAGCGTGTAGAGTTTCACGTGATGCTCTTTATTGTTCCCGGGGACTTTTTCGCAGATCATCACCTGGATATTTTCTTTGTGTCTAAAAACTTTCTGCCTTGGGGCGATGGTATCTTTATATATCACCAATAAGTATTCATGGTGACGGAGGCGTAACAAATGGCGGTGACCTATGAGTGTCAATCATGTAAGAAAACGGTGACGCTGCCGAAGAAAGGGAAGATTCCCCTGTGTTGTGGGAAACCCATGAAACAGATTCCTGTTGATATGTGTCTGCAGCCAAGCCATCCGGAGCATGCAAGACCCATGGATGCTGAAGACACCTGTGATGATTTTCGTGCAGGAAAATAACAAAGGTCGGAGGAAGAAATATGGCGCAATGCACGGTATGTTCCCGTAAAGTGGAAGAGAAAAAAATAAAGAACGTCAAGATCAAAGGAAAGGTTAAGAAAATCTGCGAGGAGTGCGTCACCGCAATCAAAGGACTCGCGTAAGGCTTACTGGGGACTAACATGCACGAGTACTGTGCGCTGTCGCGGGCCGTCCCCTTCGTAGAAGAACACATGTTGCCAGGTCCCTAGCCTCAGTTTCCGTTTTTGTACGAGGATGGTGACCGATGAACCGAGAAGGCTTGCTTTGATGTGGGCGTCACTATTTCCCTCGGAGTGAGCGTAATCTCGCGATTCCGGAACCAATCGTTCTAGTGTTCTGATGATATCCTGTTGGACGCTTGGATCCGCACCCTCGTTGATGGTGATCCCTGCTGTGGTATGTGGAACATAGATGATTACGATTCCTTCGGTGACGTGTTCTTCTTCGACGACATGTTGAACCTGGGTGGTGATATCGATCATTTCGTTGCGCTTCTTAGATGTCACATGAAGCTCTTTCATGTGGGAGTTAACAAAATATTCTTTATTATAATATTTCGACTTGACTGGATTGGAGTATCTAAAGAAAATAGAATCAATTCTTTGGGTCGTACGTTGTTGCAAAGAACAAGTAATTCCACCAATACTACTCATTTCGGAGAATAGTGCACATTACTAGGATGGGTGCTTGTCAGGATGTTGAAGTTGTAAAAAATGAATTGATTACCCCATATTAAAAAGTCCAACGAGTAAATAAAATAATGATTGATAAGGAAATTTATAATCTCATGGCTCCTCTTATCATAAAACCAATCTAAGATGAAGCAGGAGAATACTGTTAGCTATATTTTGCTATGAATACACCATCGACGCCTTCATCTGCCACTGTGATTCCACCACCAAAATTTAGTCCTGAGGTATGATACCCGGTAAGGTAGATAGCATCAGAGGAATCAACCACTATACCCAGCCCGCAATCCTCACCTGATCCGATAGGTCCCCCAATCCATTTTGCGACACCAGCACTGTTGTACTTCACCACGAATGCACCCCAGCCCCCTTCATCTGCTATAGTGACTCCATTTCCAAAATTCAACCCTAAATCCTGATATCCAGTAACATAAATATTGCTAGAAGCATCAACCGCTATTCCATACGCCTGATCTTGTCCTGCCCCAATGGGTCCTGTAGCCCATTGAGCGATACCAACACTATTATATTTCACTAAAAAGATGCCATCACTTCCTTCATCTGGTACGGTGATTCCACCACCAAAATTTATCCCCAAGGTGTGATATCCATCAATATAGATATTACCAGAAGAATCGACTGCAACACTCTGTCCATGCTCATTTCCTGTTCCAGTTGGTCCTGCCGCGAACTGTACAATACCAGCACTATTGTACTTCACCAAATATAGTCCATCGTTGGCTTCGTCAGCCACTGTAACCCCGCCACCAAAAGTAAGGCCTGAGATGTCGTAGCCGGTGACATAGACATTGCCAGATGAATCGACTGCGGTACCATACCCATAATCATTTCCTGCTCCGGTTGGTCCTGTGGCCCATTGTACGACACCGACAGTGTTGTACTTCACGACAAACATACCAGTACCTCCTTCGTCTGCGACTGTTATTCCACCACCGAAATCAAGGCCTGAGGTGTGATAGCCGGTTACGTAAACATTTCCATAAGAATCGACTGCAATATCACGTCCTTGGTCATCTCCTGCTCCTGTTGGTCCTGTGGCCCATTGTACGACACCGACAGTGTTGTACTTCACTACAAACATACCAGTACCTCCTTCGTCTGCGACTGTTATTCCACCACCGAAATCAAGGCCTGAGGTGTGATAGCCGGTTACGTAAATGTTACCAGATGAATCAACCGCAATACCCCGACCATAATCATCTCCCGCGCCAATAGGTCCTGTGGCCCATTGTATGACACTAGCGGTGTTGAACTTCACTACAAACATACCAATGCCGCTTTCGTCTGCGACTGTTATTCCACCACCGAAATTCAATCCTGAGGTGTGATAGCCAGTAACGTACACATTGCGGGAAGAATCTATCGCAATATCTCGTCCCCAATCGCTCCCTGCCCCTGTTGGCCCCTTCGCCCATACCGCCTGATATTGTACGGTACTATTCCAATGTGTTCCTGCCTCAAAATGAATTTCAATACTGCCGGTTATACTCCCTGTCTCTTGAACATTTACGGGGAGATTAAGAGAGATCTGTACCCAGATGAAATCTGCTCGTTTTGACATGCCATTGAAATCACTCGCACTATATCTCACATGCGCGGTGTCATCCCATGGTGTTTGAATTGTAGCACCATCAGAATTCATTGTACCCGGATTATTATCTCCAGGTGAAAGGGTCCACGCAGCAGTACTTGAATTGTGAACGATTGTCCCATTATTGTACATATATATGGCTGAGGGGTCATTCTCAACGATTTGATCTCGATCACCATGGAGCCAGATTTGCATATAACTATACTGACCTGCAGTGGGATTGACTCGTAGGGATGTGATATTCACCGAGAATTTTTCTTCATTGACAATCCCAAATGCCGCGGTATACGTCTTGTTGGTGTTTGAGGACCAATCTCCCAGCGTTATTTCTGCATCCTGTGACCCGCTAACGTTATTCGAAACTCGTAGTACCCGTCTTCCGTCACCAGATGAATTATCTGATCCAATAAATCGAATATCAGCGTTACTTGGATGGACAATACCATAGGTGAAACTAATTTTCGTTGTTGCATACTGCGTAGCAAGGATCATACTACCGAGGACTACCAGTAATCCAATAGTAAACAATTGTTTGTGTGCATCCATCATCCAACATCCCCAAAACTGACGTTGAATATTTATATTTTAAGTTCCAAAGGATTTCGAGAAAACATTTTTGTACCCCCGCATGGTACTGCCGCCCAGAGGACCATGAAGCTAAGACCAAATGCTCTCCTGTTCGATATGGACGGCGTCCTTATCGATTCACTGGACTCCTGGTGGCACGCGCTCAACGACGCGCTCGCCATGTCCCACCATCAGAAAATCACAAGAGACGAGTTCATACAGATATACTGGGGGCACGATCTCCGGTGGAACCTCAAACGACTCCACCTCAGTCCTAAGGTCGCCTCCTTTTGCAATATTGCCTACGGCGACCATTTAGACGACGTAAGGATCTATTCTGATACGAAACGAACACTTGAACAACTCACCTCCTACAAAAAAGCGATCATCACCAATACCCCGACAGACTGTACGCAACAAATCTTAAAGAAATTCGATATCAGCGACTATTTCCTCGCGATCGTCACCAGCGACGATGTCACAAAAGCAAAACCAGACCCTGAGATCGTCTTCAAAGCATGCGAACAATTAAAAGTAGAACCAACCACTGTCGTGCTCATTGGCGACACCGAAAGCGACGTCAAGGCAGGACGAGCAGCAGGATGCACCGTGATCGGCATTAGGATCGAGGCTGATATCACCATCCAAAACGTATCAGAATTACTCAATGTCCTCGAGTAAGATCATTCGTCCAGCGTTAACCTAAGGGAGAACAATAATTGTTAAGAAGAAGAAACCTGTTTATCGGTTGGTGATTAAATGGACGAGGACATACAAATCATCGAATATAAGGACGTGAATTTAACAGATGCGATGCTCATCGAGGCGTTTCCCACCGTCGGCCTTGTCGGCTCCATCGCAGGACACTTCATCATCGATGCGCTCCATCTTGAGGAAATCGGTGCGATCACCTCCCGGTACTTCATGCCAGCCGCAGTCATCCACAACGGAAACCCGTCGCCGCCCGTGCGCATCTATGCAGGAAAAAAAATCTGCGGCCCGGATAACTCCTGTTCACAGATCGCGGTGATCATCTCCGAGTTCATGCCCGTGGTCGACATCGTCAAACCACTCGCGGACACGATCCTTGCCTGGACGAAAAAAAAGAAATGCAGCATGATCGTCTCGCTCGAGGGTACCCATGCGGTGAACGCAAAGAAACTTAAAACCTACGGGGTCGCAAGTACGCCAAGAATGAAGGAAACACTCAAGACCCACAGCATCGACGAAACAAAGGAAGGCATGATCACGGGGGTCACCGGCGTACTCTTGTACGAGGGCGTACTGTTGAAACGAGACGTGCTGTGTCTGCTTGCAGAGGCACATTCCTCCTACCCGGACTCGCGTGCGGCAGGGATGCTTGTCGAGACGCTTGACAAAATACTCCCCGGGATAAAACTTGATCCAGAGCCGCTGTACAAGGAAGCGGACGATATCGAGCAGAAGATCAGGGCGTTCATCAAACAAGCGCAGCCGACCGCACCGTCAACGCATCAGCAGTTGCCGACGCAGATGTACGGCTAACACGCTTCTCATTCGTTCGTGAAGTGATTCAAGTACACGAATTTCTCCAGCGGGAACCGGTCCGGCCGTTTCAATTCTGTTTCCCGTTGATTTTCGGTAAGAACCGGATGAATGTCGCTCGCATGCTTCCCTACATTGACCAGGGTGATCACCTCAAGGTCATCAGGGATCCCGAGGATTTCTCTGGTTTTTTGCGGGCTGTACCCCGCGATCGGATGCGCCACAAACCCAAGCTCCGTCGCCCGCAGGATGAGAAACGCGGTCGCCATCCCGACATCAAACTGATAGTACTGACGCTCCTTGATGATGCAATCAAACTCTTTTTTACTCAGGACCGCGATAATCATCGATGCATGATGTATCCATTCGTTCCCCTTCGACAGCGCCTCATGCATCTTGCGCAGCATCGCTGGGTCGTACACGAAGACGAAACGCCAGGGTTGATTGTTGGAACACGAAGCGGAAAGCTGCGCGCACCGCGCAAGGTCATTGATGAGATCAGTGGTGATCTCAACCGGGTCAAGAGATCGGTACGCCCGCCGTTTTTGAATCGCTTCTATTACGTCCATAGGAATCCCTCACGACACAGGAAATCGTCGTACTGGAAATACTTGTGTTTCCTCATAATTTTTTCTCTTCGACATTGGAACGAAAGAAAACTATAAGATGGAGAAATCGTATTTCACTTCTCATGGCAATTGGCTTTGCGTTGTTAAGTATCAGTCCGCTGCATGAAAAAGCAGTGTATGAGAAACTGAGGCAAATCTCTGAGATCGTCGAGGTTCATCCGCTGTTTGGAGAATTTGATATCCTCGTGAAGGTCGAGGCGCCAGATATTGATTCCATTGGAAACATCGTGATCAATAAGATCCGGTCGATCCAGGGTGTCGTGGATACGAAAACACTCATCGGGACGAAGAGCTTGTCTGGATAAAATATTCTTTGATAGTGATGAGAGCTTGTGTACAAAACTGAGTGAGTAATTTTTTATTTCTATAAGCAGAGAGATAAGTATCTATCGTTTCAATGAAAACTTAGAAACTCATCACTCATGAAGCAGGCATAACAACATAGGTTCTCTCCTGAGAACTGCATGGTGGATGTATTTTATAGAGATATCTTTATGTATTAGAAAGATATAAGATATGCTAGGGGAAGCTATGAAAAAATACGTGCTCGGATTCATCCTTACGTTTGTTGTCATCCTCTCAATGCCGCCTGCCAGTACCGGCGTACACGCGGAACAATTTCCGACACGAGATGCCAACGCGATGTATCCTGGGATTACGATCTATGTCGATGACAGCAACACCGAAGGACCTTGGAACGGTACGCACGACTACCCCTACCGGTACATTCGAGACGGCATTGCCAACGCCACGGACGGGGACACCGTCTATGTGTTCAATGGCGTCTACAATGAAACCGTCACCGTCAATAAATCCATCACCTTCAGAGGACAACAGCAAGAAAACACCATCATCGACGGCGGCAACGACGGAACTGTCGTACACATCACCGCAGCAAACGTACTCGTGAGACGATTTACCATACGAAACTCAGGGGGCTTTTCCGGGAATGCCGGGATTGCTGTCGACACCAATACTACCGCAATTACCGAATGTACTGTCTACAGAACGCGCACCGCAATCGCAGTGGAAAACAGCAGTCAGACCACGATCACGAGCAGCAAGTTTTATACCAACGGCTTTGGAATCGCAACCAAGCATTCATCATTTATCACGTTCGACCAATGTGTTTTCTATCACAGCGCCATTGGGATATATCTTTTTGATACGCATTGCGCGAACATAACGAATTCATACGCCACGACCAACGGCATCGGGATTCTCAGTTCACATTCGTCCAACATCGTTATCGAACATACTGCGACAAGCGACAATGACGATAACGAGGGTGGGATGTTCTTCACAGATTCGATCTACATCACCATACGAAATTGCAATATCGAAAACAACGGGGTTGGCGTGAATCTTGTCAGGTCATCCGCCTGCTACATCGACCGATGCAATTTCTCACAAAACACCCATTTTGCCTTAAAACTCATGGAATCACTCTCCAGCATTATGCTCACGCACTGCCTTATGGCGAACAATATACGATACGGTATCTACGCCGAGGACAGCGCATTCACTATCCAATGGAGCAACTTTGAGCAGAATGCTTTCTACGGGATATGGGCGACCTCCTCTCGCATTGACGCACGCTACGATTGGTGGGGCTCCCGTTCAGGGCCTGCTCACACCGGGCTTCGACTCGCAGACCGCGACAGCTGGGACCGCAGATCGATCGAGTACGCGCCATGGTTGACGTTCCCGATGCCGGAGAGCGGGTCAGACTGGCAAACCGAAAAAATCTTCCAGCCCCCGGCAAACATTACCGCCTGGCCAGAGCAACTTTCGCTGCCGGGGAATGATACCGACGGCGACGGCGCGCCGGATTGGTGGGAGATCAAATGGGGGTACAGTCCGCTGGTCCCGGAGGATCACACGCACCTGGACCCAGATGGTGACGCATTAACAAACCTTGAGGAATGCGACATGGCACCTTACAACGCAAGTCCCTTCCACAAGGACGTGTTCCTTGAGTTCGACTGGGTGAAAGCCGCGGACAATACCTCGACCAATAAACCAGGGTCCACGAACCTTTCCGCTATGATCGCTGCGTTCGCGAAACGGAACATCACCCTGCATGTTGACACCGGGAACCTTGGCGGCGGCGAAGAAATCCCGTCGCGACCATTCGTCTCAGACGCGGACATAGTGGGCCTGTACTGGGACTATTTCCTCCATAACGATCTCAACAATCCGCGGCAACGCATCTTTCATTACGGCTTAGTGTGCGATAGGAGTGATGGAAATGGGTTCGCCGTTTTCGGTTGGGATAATCTTAACTCGTTTGTCATCGCCGCCCAACAGCTCGTCACCAATCAACCGCGATATCAAAGAGATTGGCTTATCGTTTCGGGCTCCATGCATGAGTTAGGGCACACATTCGGTCTCATCGCCAAACGATTTACCGCGATCGATAACAGAGCTACCCTGAAACCCATCTATAAAGAGTTCTGGCAGTACCTCAAGTATAAAAGCGTTATGAACTACCTGTACACCTACTCGTCCATGGATTACTCGGACGGTTCGCAGGGACGGAATGATTTCAACGACTGGGGAACCATGGATTTCTCATTTTTCAAAAACACGAATTTCCATGCATTCACCTGATCAGTCTTCTTTCCACTTTGTCAGGATCACACCAGCGATGAAGAAGACCGCGGCGAACACGATTACGACCGCACCATTAAGGAGCGCGTCATTTTGGTTCATGTAAATCATTGAGTTGCGAAGCCCCTCGTTCACGTAGTACAGCGGTAGCGCATGGGCGACGACCTGCAGGAACTGCGGCATCTGCTCAAGCGGGAAGAACGTCCCGGCAAGAAACATCATTGGGAAGCTAATCGCGCCACCAGCGGTGTCCGCGGTCTCTTCCTCCTTCACGAACCTGCCGATGAGCATCCCCATGCCTGAGAACAAAAAGCTGGTCGCGATGACAATCACGATCACCAGGGGAGTGATATTGACGGTCATACCGAAGACGATGATGCCGATAATGGAGATGAGAGCGGTGGTGAGCCCGGCAAGGAACATCATGAACAGCATCTTCGCAAGGATCCACTCGGTCCTTGTGACCGGCGTCGTTAAAAGCTTCCGCAGTATCCCGTCTTTCCGGTACTTCGTGTTCCGCTCGATGCTCCCATAGATAGCGCCTTGCATGATGGTGAACCCGATCATCCCTGGGAGGAAAAAATCAATGAAATTGAAATTTTCAGTAATGGTTTTGACCTCGGTGACCCCAATGATAGTTCTCCCGTGGGAAAGATTTGAGTTGATCTGCTGAAGGATGCTGGTGACAACGCTTCGCACTACCTGTGTTGTCGTCGTATCACTTGGATCATAATAAAAGGAGAGATTGACCGTCACCGACGGGTTCGCAAAGGACTCCAAGATTGACTGCCCGAACCCTTCCGGAATCACGATCATATCCTTGATGTTTTTATCTTTGATGTATTGGGTGACATTCACATCGGCCTTCACGACAACGATGTTAAACAGTTTCGTCGCATTCAACGTCGCGTTAAACCCTTCTGACCACTGCGATTGATCACGATCCTGTACATACAGCGTGTACTTCGTGTTGCCAACGCCGGAGAAGATCGCACCGAACAACAGGATAAGAATCACCGGAAACGCAAGACTCCAAAACATCCCGCCTCTACTGCGGTACCACCCCTTCACGCTATAGATGAAATCCATCCAAATAATTTTAAGGTTCATTATTCCTCCTCCATGAGTTTTGAACCGGTGAGCCGCAGGAACACTTCCTCCAGGTTTGACCGCCGTATGTCGATGCTATCGTACTCGATGCAGTCGTGACGTAAATGGGAGAGTATCTCCAGGACCCGTTCTTTGTAGTCGATCTTGACCGCGATATCACCATTTGCCTCCGAGGTCACATCAGTGAAACCTTCTTGGTTGAGCATTTTCACAACATCGGGGGCGCCCTTACATTTCTTGATATGCAGGATACTGGTTTTCCCGTACCGGCGGATGAGGTCCTCAAGGGATCCCTCGGCGATGATCTTCCCCTTATGTATCACCGCGATATGGTCCGCGAGGAACTCTGCTTCCTCCATGTAATGCGTGGTGAGAAACACGGTTTTCCCTTTCTTTCGGAGCCCTGAGACCACGCCCCAGACCTCACGGCGTGCTTTTGGGTCAAGACCGGTTGTCGGTTCATCAAGGAAGATCACGTCTGGGTCATTGACAAGCGAAATCGCGACACCCACGCGCTGCTTCAGTCCCCCGGAGAGGTTCTTGTACAGCATGTTTTTATGATCGTCTAAATCCAGGGTACTGATGATCTCGTCGACATCAGCTTTTTTCTTGTACAGATTTGAAAAATACACAAGCGTCTCCCGTACGGTCAGCCGCTCAAAGGAATGGAACTCCTGAGGAAGGATCCCTATTTTTTCCTTCACCCCGTTAAAATCGGTCCGAATGTCACACCCAAGGAGTTTAATGACCCCGGCGGTCGGCTCACGGATTGACTCGATCATCTCCACGGTCGTTGTCTTTCCTGCGCCGTTCGGCCCGAGGAACGCAAACACCTCCCCTTTTTTCACGGCAAAGGAGATGTCATTGACTGCGGTGAGGTCCCCATAGACTTTCTTTAAGTGAGACACCTCGATCGCGTAATTATTGGTATGACTCTGAAGCGGCAGCACGATCCGTCCTTTCGAGTGGCAGGCGGCGCAGGTGACAAGCATCTGTTCCCCTGGGTTCCCGTAGAACGAGGCGATTTCCCCGCAGTTCGGACATTTGAATTTCTGTTCAATCATGTACTATCTCTGTAATAAATTAATAAAACAGTGATAAAAGACAGGTATTTATCCTTTATCCTACCCGAGTAACGTCTTTTTTTGCAGCATCATCGAATCGTCAAAGATATACACAATCGGGACACCCGTCGGTATCTCCACCTCTGGGATTTTCTCATCAGCGATGTTCTCCACGTATTTCGTGATGGACCGCAGGCTGTTCCCATGGGCGACGATGAGCACGTTTTTCTCTGACTGCAGCTCTGGGAGAATATAGCGTTGATAGTACGGGATAGTGCGTTCACATGTATCCTTCAGGCTTTCTCCCCCTGGCGGCTTGATGTCGTAGCTTCGTCGCCAGATCCGGACCTGTTCATCACCGTATTTTTTCCTAGTCTCGTCTTTATTCAATCCTTGCAGGTCGCCATAGTACCGCTCTGCAAGGTCCACTGCTTGATAGATCGGTATCTCGTTTTTCTTCTCGCCGGTATGATGCTCCCAGTCATGGACCCGTTTCTCCTCATGATAGATGATCGGGGTGCGCGTGTCGGCAAGCTCAAGTAAGATATAATGCAGCGTTTGTAACGCACGGAGCATGTGGGACACATACATCAAATCAAATCGTACGTCTTTGAGTTTTTTTCCTGCAGCGGTTGCTTCCTTTCGTCCTTTTATAGAGAGGGGGACGTCGACCCAGCCGGTGAACCGGTTCTCAAGGTTCCACTGTGATTGCCCGTGACGTACCAAGACCAACATTGCCATATTCACACTCTCCCTACACTTCATAGAGCGGGTAGTACTTCTCTTTTAGATATGTGACAAAGACATTAGAATTTAACCCCTCCCCGCATGTTTTTTTGATGATGTCATCCGCGGTCATCAGACGGCCGTACTTGTGAACGTGCTCATGAAGCCACTGCGTTACCACGGGGAAGTTCCCCTTCGTTATTTCTTCACATAACGACGGTAGTTCCTGATGTATTTTTTTGAAGAGCTGGGACGCGTATATGGTTCCGATCGCATAGGTCGGGAAGTAACCGAATTCACCCCCGCTCCAGTGCATGTCCTGCAGCACTCCTTCAGTGTCAGTGTGTGGCGTGACCCCAAGAAGTGTCGTCATTTTTTCGTTCCAGCACTGTGGTAATTCAGAAATCGCTATGGTCCCGTCGATGAGTGCCAGTTCTAATTCGAATCGGAGGATCACATGAAGACAGTAGGTGAGCTCGTCCGCCTCCACCCGGATAAACGAGGGCCTGACTAGGTTCACTGCGCGGTACCACGTCTCAGCGGTCATCCCGGCACATGTGTCTGGTGCGGTTTTTTGGAACACGGGCGAGAAGTAGGCCCAGAACGCATTGCTTCGTGCGATCATGTTCTCCCAGAACCTGGATTGCGATTCATGGATTCCCAGCGACGGCGCGTCAGAAATCACCGTGTCTTTGTATTCCCCCTTCGGCAGTCCGAGCTCGTACAACGCGTGCCCTGTCTCATGGATCGTTGAGAAAAACGATGACAGCAGTCCTTTGTGTTCATAGTTTGTCGTGATCCGCACGTCATAATCAGAAAGTGTGGTGGTGAACGGGTGGGCGGAGATATCCAGGCGCGTTTGATCAGAAGGAAGATTCATTTTTTCTAAAACCAAACGAGAGAGTTTCTGCTGCGTCTCGACATTGAGTGTGAGGTTCAACGGTCGTTGTTTTTGGTAGAGTTTGCTTGCGGTGATGGTCTCAAGGATCTCCACGAGTTTTGGTTTGAGGACCTGGAACTCATGCTGTAATTTCTGGACGGTCATTCCCTCTTCGTAGTCGTCCAAGAGGCTGTTGTACGGATGCCCGGGCAATTTGATGAGGTCGCAGTATTGTCGTTCAAGGTCGATGATGTTTTCCAGGTGCGGGGCAAACGTAGAAAAGGTGTTTTTCTCTTTCGCCTCCTGCCACGCCGCGTATGCATGGGTGGTGGTCCGTGCCATTTTTTCAACAAACTCCGCAGGCACCTTTCGCGATTTCTCCACGTCCTCCTTTAACTTCATAGTAACGATGCGGTCTTTTTCTGGGAGGCGATCGACCATGGCGCAAAGTTTGGTTATATGTCCATAGAACTCGTCGGAAATAACGCGTTCATGGGCGAGCCGCGAGATGAGGGACAGTTGTTCGGCCCGGTCATCGTTTCCTTTCGGCGGCATGTACGTCATCTGGTCCCAACCAAGTAGCGCGCCGATCCCCCCGAAATTCGCAAGCTCTTTTTGCTGTTTGTAAATGAAATCGAGTGATTCTTTCAAGGTACTCTCTCCTCTAAATCTTGAGTTCGATGCCGACCGGGCAGTGGTCCGACCCCTGGACGTCTTGCATGATGAACGCGTTGTTCACGCACGGCAGGAATTCTTTGTTGACAAAAAAGTAATCGATCCGCCAGCCGACGTTTCGTACGCGCGCCCCCGTCTTCAGATCCCACCAACTGTACTGATCTGGTTCTGTATGGAACTTTCGGAAGGTATCGACGTACCCGTGGTCGGTGAAGGTATCGATCCAAGCGCGTTCCACCGGCAGGAACCCGGAGATATGCGCGTTTTCCTTCGGTCGCGAAAGATCGATTTCTTTATGGGCGGTGTTGAAGTCACCGCAGACGATGATGTTTTTCTTCCCGGCTTTCAGCGTATCCGCGTAGGTCAGAAACTCGTCGTAGAAATCAAGTTTGTAATGGAGGCGGTCCTGGTTCTTTTTCCCGTTCGGGAAGTAAATATTAAACAGGGTGAACTGAGGATAGTTTGTGATGAGGATCCGTCCTTCGCTGTCGAACTCCTCTCTGCCGAACCCGACCTCGACTGTCGTTGGTTTCTGCTTTGAGAGCGTTGCGACCCCGCTGTAGCCTTTTCGTTCCCCCGGGTTCCAGAACGTATAGTACCCAGGGACATTTCGAAGATGTGGGGGGAGTTGGTCCGGTGTTGCCTTGATCTCCTGGAGGCAGAGGATATCTGGTGCTTCTTTTTTCAGCCAGAGAAACAACCCTTTTTTTTCTGCAGCCCGTATCCCGTTGACGTTCCAACAAAGAATTTTCATGCCTCTACCTTCCTTGCATCACCACAAGGACAGAAAGGTTATTTGTTTTTGCCTTTAGAGGTTTTCGAAACCCGGGTTAAGACAATCGTTCTAAGAGCGCCATGTAGAACCCGTCAGTGTTGTCCGTGTCAGGCCAGCATCGTTTTTCGCTGATGAGGCGAAACGTTGCAGAATGATCGCGTAGGAATCGAGCGATTTGTTTTTCGCCTTCCGAGGGCAACACGCTGCACACCGAATACACCATACGGCCACCAGGTTTTGTTAATAGATAATACCGTTCGATGAGTTCTTGCTGCAGACCGATGAGTCGTTCGAGATCATTGTTTGTGAGTTTCCATTTGACGTCCGGGTTTCTGCGCAGCGTCCCAAGCCCTGAGCATGGGACATCAAGGAGCAGCCGGTCCGCGGTCCCCTCGAGTCGCTTGTAGATTTTCGCCGAGGAAATATAACGCGTTTCGATCGTGTCTATCCCTGCCTTCACTGCTCGTTTTCGAAGCTCTTTGAGCCGCCATTCCTGCGTGTCCAATGCAATGACTTTTCCTTTGTTTTTCATAAGCGTCGCACAATGCAGTGCCTTGCTTCCTTCCCCTGCACATGCATCGACAACACGCATCCCTCCCTGCGGGTCAAGAACATGGGAGACCAGTTGTGAAGCGGCGTCTTGCACTTCAAAGAGTCCTTCACCGTAGCTAGGAAGTGAAAAGACGTTACGTTTTTCGGCGAGGCGCAGCGCGTCCGGGTACCCCTCAAGAGGTTTGGTGATGACCCCTTCTTTTCGTAAAATCGTCGCAAGCTCCTTTTTGGTGATTTTCAGAGTGTTTGCCCGAATGTCAAGATCAGCAGGTGTACTGAGCGCTGCGATCACACGGCTCCAGCGTTCCCCGAGTTCTTGTTCTCCCCGCTGATCAAGCCAGTCAGGGAGTGACTGTTGGAACACCCGGTTGTTTTTGACGCTCTCTAGTCTTCGTTTCAGGGCATCTGCATCTCGCCCTCGTCTCGCTTTATAGAGTGGATATATGGTGAGGAGCGCGCGGAGGTCTTGATCATCGGGGGACGGTTTTTTTTCAACGAGGTACCACAAGAGTCTCCAGTGTCTGATCACGTCATAAATTGTTTCGGTAAACGCTGCTTTTTTCTTTTCATCCCACTCTTCGTGAGCCCGCAGTGTTCGTTGAATCGCTTTCGATGCGTACACGTTTTCCCAGAAAACTGTTCGAAGCGTTTTTGATATTTCATGTGAAAGAGTTCGAAGTGTTTCCGGTGAAATTGTCATGAAAATATTCCTGCCGTTGGACACATCATAACTTGATTAATAAAATCACCCATGGGACGAATACTTTCGGTCACCCCCGGTTCTGATATATAAGCGAGAAAGACCATTCCATGGTTAATTGACTTAGAATAGGGGGGACATGCCAGCCCCTTCCGCTGGCATTTCTGCCACTCGTCCAGCACGAGGCATCCCATCCCATCTCTCCTCTTTTTCTTTTTTCATCCAAAAGAGTTTTATATATAAAAGGCATAAAGAAATGCAATAACACGACAACCGTGGAAATTGGAGGAGATATGATTCTCGAAAAAACATGTGAGATGTGTAAACATAAATTTCATCTTGATGAACATCAAATGGGCCTCGTCTTCGATGACAAGTTTTTTATCTGTGAGGACTGCCGGACGAATACGTCTGACGAGGAGATCATGGAATGGACACAAAGCATCATGCGCCGCCCTGAAGTCGGGATGCCAATATCGCTATGGCTGATAAACGAACAGAACAAAGATAAACAGCCGTTTTCACGACATAAATAATAAAATCCCTCGAAAGAAAATACCTTTGCAACAATATCAAAATCCTTTTTTATAGCGAGTCTCATGCTGGTGCTGTATGTTTATCGTCAAATTCGGCGGCAGTGTCATTACAAATAAATCAAAAAACTGCTGTTTTAGGCAGGAAATAATGGACGATCTCGCGGCCCAAGTCAAGCGCGCAGGCAAGGAAGTGATCCTGGTTCATGGCGCAGGCTCGTTTGGGCATATCCTTGCGAAACAGTACACCTTGAACAAAGGATTCAGACAAAAAAAACAACTCCAAGGTTTTTCGCTGACGCAGGCGCAGGTGCAACGACTGAACAACTTGGTGCTCGCCTCACTGCAGAACCATGGCCTCGCTGCGGTGTCCATTCCCCCGCATGCTATCGTAACGCTGAACAATCATCGACTCCTTCGTTTGGACAGTCGCATTTTTGATTCTTACCTGAAACAGGGGTTTGTACCAGTGACGTTCGGCGACGTCGCCCTTGATACAACCCTTGGTTTTTCGATCTGCTCCGGCGATCTCCTGGTGCAGTTCCTCGCCGCATATTTTAAACCGGAAAAGGTGATTTTCGTCCTGGATGAGGACGGGCTGTACACCGCGAACCCGAAAACCGATCCAGAGGCATCGTTCATAGAAACAGCGACCGTCAAGGGACTACGAACACTCACGACACGATCCAATGCGCATGCGGATGTGACGAAAGGCATGGAAGGGAAACTTGAGACGATCACCAAAATCGCGAAAGCAGGTGTCGACACCATTTTACTGAATGGGAACGTACATAACCGCCTCTACAATACCTTAAAAGGGAAGCAAACAAGGTACACCGTGATTTATGGAGACAAAACATGAGTCAAACAGAGGAAAGAAAACGGGAACACGTACAGATTTCCTTAAGGGAGAACGTATCAGCGCATCATAACTACTGGGATGATATCAGACTCATTCACAATGCACTGCCGGAAATCAATGAAGACGAAATCGATGTCTCCGTTCAGTTATTCGGCAAGAAACTCGGCGCCCCGCTGGTGATCTCAGGGATGACCGGCGGGTACCCCGAAGGAAAGAAAATCAATGATCATCTTGCAGCGGCCGCGGCCGCGTTTCAAGTGGGCATGGGCGTCGGGTCGCAACGTGCCGGGCTCGAAAACCCGAGGCTTACGGATACCTATAGCGTGATCAAGGAGCATGACATTCCCTTGAAGATAGCGAACATCGGCGCGTCTCAGATGGTCCTCTGGGATAAACCCCAGCTTTTGGAAAATGTGGGGAAAATCGTGGAGATGATCGACGCGGACGTTCTCGCGGTCTGCCTCAATTTCTTGCAAGAGGCGGTCCAACCGGAGGGTGAGGCGCATGCGAAAGGATGCCTTGCAACCATCGACATGCTCTCCCGGGAGTTCGGTAGACCAATCATCATTAAAGAAAGCGGCGCTGGGATTTCTGGGAAGGTCGCAACGTTGTTAAAGAAAACAAAAATCGCTGGCATCGATGTCGGCGGCGCGGGGGGAACGTCGTTTTCCGCGGTCGAGTACTATCGTGCGAAACTCAAGGGTGATACCTATAATATGCGGGGGGGCCAGGCATTCTGGGATTGGGGGATCCCCACACCCGCATCGATTCTTGAGGTCGGGAAAGCAACAAGTTGGGAGCTTCCTATTATCGCGACGGGCGGAATCCGCAACGGACTTGATGCAGCAAAGGCGTTAGTGCTCGGCGCGAACGCCGCCGGGATCGCCCGCGCACTTCTCAAACCAGCGACAAAGGAGAAAAATACGGTACGTCTGGAACTTGACGTCATCATCCGGCAGTTACGAACTGCGATGTTCCTTGTGGGCGCTGACTCGGTGGAAAAATTATCCACAGCGGAAGTGAAGTATGGACTTAAAGAATGAACTTGCGAAACGGACCGCACTATTCAACTCCTATTGGGGACGATTCCTCCCTGAAGGAACTCCAGCAACGTTATATGACGCTGCCCGTCACCTTCCGTTCGCTGGCGGGAAACGCGTAAGGCCATTTCTTGCACTCACCTCCTGCGAAAGTATCTCGGGTGACACAAAGCAGGCGCTCCCCTTTGCTGCCGCACTTGAGCTGATGCATAACTTCACCTTGATTCATGACGACATCATGGATCGATCCGTCTTGCGGCGGAATTTTCCTACAGTTCACGTGAAATTTGGCGAGCCTGCCGCGATTCTCGCAGGGGACCTATTGTTTGCGAAATCATTTGAAGCGATGCTTGAGGCCTCTGTTGATTTTCAGACATATAAGAAACTTGAGCAGGGGTTCATCGATTGCGTCGTCGCTATCTGCGAAGGCCAGCAGTTGGACATGGAGTTCGAGAGACGAAACACGGTCAGCGAAGAGGAATATATCGATATGATTAGCAAAAAAACTGGTGCGCTCTTCCGGATTTCCGCGAAAGGCGGCGGGGTCATCGGCGGCGGGACACCACAAGAGATTGATGCGCTGGCGAACTACGGCATGTCGCTTGGGCTTGCGTTCCAGATCTGGGATGATTACCTGGACATGAGCAGTGACGAGCAGACCCTGGGAAAGGACATCGGTAACGATATCAGAAACGGCAAGAAAACCATGATCGCGGTTCATTCGCTGTCCCATGCTTCTGGTAAGCAGAAAAAAATATTAGACGATATGTTCGGGAACCGAAATGCGTCTGATGCTGACGTAAAAAAAGTGTTCAATTGCTTCAGGGACCTTGGGTCTGTCGAGTACGCCCGGGAGCAGGCATTACACTGGGATGTTCATGCGAAAGACGCTCTTTCAGCGCTGCGTGATTCAGAAGCAAAGCAACTCCTCAAAGATCTTGTTGATTATTCGATTCATCGGGAAAAATAACCATGTCGACGGAGAAGATCCAGCGGGAGGCACGGAAGTTCGCGCTGCAGAACGCGATTCAATTTCACGGCAAGGCCAATGAAAAAGCGGTCGCTGGCAAGGTCATCGCCGCGTTAAAAAAAGACGGTATCACACCCGCACAGATCATCCCCGTGGTCAGTTCTGTCGTCCACCAGGTCAATGGTATTTCTTTGGAGCAGCAGACTGCCGAGCTTGAAACCCTTGCCCCTGAACTGTTACAAAAGGAGAAAAAGGAGCGTGATTTCTCCCTTCCTGATCTGCCGTTCGCCGAGAAAGGGAAGGTGGTGACACGGTTCCCCCCGGAGCCGAACGGGTACCTGCATATCGGCCATGCGAAGGCAGCGGTGATCGATTGCGAGTACGCCCGGTTGTACGACGGGAAGTTCTTTTTACGGTTTGACGACACGAACCCGGAGAACGCGCAGCTGGAGTTTTACGAGGCGCAGAAAGAGGACCTGCGGTGGCTGGGGATCGAATGGGACAAGGAGTACCACACGTCAGATAATTTGGAGACGCACTACCGGCTTGCAGAGCAGTTGATCCGCCAGGGTGATGCGTACCTGTGCCAGTGCACTTCCGAGATGATCAAGGAAGGGCGGTTCACGTCAAAGGCATGCGCCTGCCGTACGGATCATACTGGTGAGAGTGCATTGGACCTGTGGCGGGAGATGCTTGCTGCCCCTGAGGTCGGTGGCATCCTTCGTTTGCGCGGCGATATGGCAAGCGCGAACACCGCGATGCGGGACCCGACGTTGTTTCGGATGATCGAACAGCCGCATCCGCTGACCGGCGATAAGTACCATGTGTGGCCAACGTATGATTTCGCGGGTGCAGTGGAGGACAGCCTGAGCGGGGTGACGCATCCGTTCCGGACCAAGGAGTATGAGTTGCGTGACGCGGTGTATTTCCGGATTCTCAGTTTACTACAGTTACGCGAGCCGCATCTGATGGAGTTCTCCCGGCTTTCCATTGAGGGGATGCCGGTGTCGAAGCGCAAGATCAAGCCGCTCATCGAAAAGGGGCTTGTGTCCGGGTTTGATGACGTGCGTCTGCCGACGTTACGCGGACTGAAGAGACGCGGGATCGTCCCTCAGGCGATCAAACAATTTGTCCTGCAGCAGGGGTTTTCCAAGGTGGAATCCGTGGTTGATTTCAGCCTGGTTGAATCCGTGAACCGGAAGTACCTTGATCCGCTGGTGAAGCGGTACTACTACGTTCCTAGTCCAGTGCAACTAACTATCGATGATGCACCGAAAAAAACCGTGAAACTCCAGTTGCATCCTGATGCGTCCATGGGCGAGCGATCCATTCATACAGGGTCGCTGTTTTTCATCCCCCGTGATGACGCGCGGAAGATGAAAGTGGGGGACGTGTTCCGGTTGAAAGGACTGTTCAACGTGAAAGTCACGGAAACCGGTGAGCCGATGACCGGGGCGTACGCAGGCGAGGAGCTTATTTCGGAGACCGCGAAAATCCAGTGGGTCACGGACGACCATGTTCCCCTCAAGGTCATCGTCCCGGGGCTTATTTTCATCAACGACACGTATAATCCTGATAGTCTTCATGAACTAAATGGGTACGCGGAGAAAGCGGTCTCATCGTTGCATGACGGTGAAATCGTGCAGTTTGAACGGGTTGGGTTCGTGAGGCTTGAAAAACAAAAAACAGGGCTCGTCGGTATCTTCACGCACAAATAACATTGTTTTTCTTACTGCTTTGTGAGGGTTTCTGTGTCTCCGCCGGAGGCCGAGATGAGCGTGAGTACAGTGTCATTGTGTGAGAACGAATACTGGTACGTCCCTGGATAGTACGTATCGATGAGCAGTTTTCCGTTTTGCAGGTCCCATTTGCCAGGGATATGGCCGATACCCTGGGATGTTGTCGCGTACGACCCGTTTGCGAAGAAGGTGACCGTATCGGTATAGTTGCTTCCGTCCATGGGATTTGTTTTCACTTGCGAGATCCAGGTTCCGACAAATCTGTTTTTCTCACCTGGTGATTGAGTGCAGCCGCATAAGCCAGTGGTGAGGAGCAGAAGAAGAATTCCAAGGACCGCAAACTGTTTTTTCATACCACTGCTAAATCTACATTGAGAATTTCATGTTTTCTCTTTTCAGCTCTGTGTTATTTTTCTTGTTGACTATGGGATATTATAGGGTTTTTGGGAGGGATGCCAATCAAAATACACCCAAGGGATAATATGTTTATTGAATGGCCCCCAGGTATTACCAATAATTGGATATGGCGATGTTCTTGGTTTACCCCAATAATTATATGCCCATGAATTATTTTTTTCGAAGAAATTGTCTAAATAAAAAGAAGGTCTCAACCAATTCTTAATAAAATTATTATTGATTACTTTATGGTAACTCCCATACAAGTACACCCCTCGCCTTTTATTAAAAGAAATATTATTTCCATTAATTATAATGTAATTAGAATTGTCATCAGCAAAGATACCATGTCTTCCATTAGAATTGATAATATTTCCGATTATTGTAATATTGTTACTATAATAAAGATAAATACCATTACCACTATTTGAACTGATATTATTTTCAGCGATCACATTATCTTTACACTCTTTCGGAATGCTATGGATAGATATTCCATTCTGTCCATTTGAGACAATTCTATTCCGTACAATTATGTTTTTATTTGAATTAGAATCAAGATATAAACCATCACCAGCTCTGCAGCTAATGATGTTCCCTGAGATATCACTATTAATAGATTCGTAAATCCATACGCCATATATAAAGCCGGATGCGTAAAAGGTGCTATTTGAAATTGTGTTACCAAATCCATTTCCGAGGAAGAGTGCATAGAAGTGGCCATACACAGCATTCTTTTGAATTGAATTATGATCCGAATATTCAATGTCTAAACCACAATAGGATATTGATGTAATGTTGTTTTCTTTGATAATATTACTATTGGAATCGGAGAGTAACATACCTAAATCATTCGAGGTGATATTGTTTTCTATGAAGGTATTGTTGCTCGATTCTAACATAAAAATGCCATTGTGACTATTGAAAATACTATTATTAATGATCTTACTATTATGAGTGCGCAATATTTCTATACCGATACTTGAGTGAGATATTTCATATTTTTGGATTGTAATATTATCAGAATTTATAAGTAATATCTCTCCAGCTTCACCATCTGCCATAACAGTATCCGTTTTATTTTCTAAATATATAAGAGGCTTACCGCTTATTGTGTTGTTTAGAATAGTATTTTGAAATGAATTCTCAATTTGAAGACCAACCTCCAAAAAAGAGTTGTTCGAAATAGTGGTTTTACTTGAATAAGAGAGGTAGATTCCATCTCCAAATTC
>Ga0315282_10005095_pt1 | contig 22529 bp, 20 predicted proteins | sample YL17G07_20_MG_FD_203693 | JGI IMG/M metagenome (GOLD analysis project Ga0315282, IMG submission 203693) | Sediment microbial communities from Yellowstone Lake, YNP, Wyoming, USA - YL17G07_20 | ecosystem: Environmental > Aquatic > Freshwater > Lake > Sediment | place: USA: Wyoming | collected... | reverse complement strand
TTTCCCTTTACAAGGAGACCAGGGGGCAAGGTTTCGGAGCTGAGGTCAAGCGGAGGATCATGTTAGGGACATTTGCCCTTTCCTTAGGGTACCGGGACGCTTTTTACGTGAAAGCGCAAAAAGTGCGCACCCTGATCCGCGAGGATTTCGAAAGGGCCCTCAGAAAAGTGGACCTCATCGCCCTGCCCACCGCCCCTACTCTTCCTTTTCAGATGGGAGAGAAAGTCCAGGACCCCCTCTCCATGTACATGTCCGACCTTTACACCATTCCCATCAGCCTGGCTGGCCTGCCTGCGATCTCCGTGCCCATCGCCCTTGAGAAGGGATTGCCGGTGGGAATGCAGATCGTGGGGCCCGTCCTATCCGAGTCCCTGATTTTCAGGGTTTCTTATCTGTTCGAACAGAAAAGCGGAATGCATGACCTCAAGCCGCCCATATTGGAGGATTATTGTGCGTAAACCGACGATCGGCCTGGAAGTGCACGTGCAATTAAAAACCAGAAGCAAGATGTTCTGTTCCTGCCCGGTGGAGTTTAAGGCCGAGCCCAACACCCACGTTTGTCCCGTTTGTCTGGGACTGCCGGGAGCGCTCCCGGTTTTGAACCGTCAGGCGGTGGAGTTCACGATTGCCGTGGCCCTGGCTCTTCACTGTGAGATCCAGCCTTTTTCTCAGTTCCACCGTAAAAATTACTTCTATCCCGACCTTCCCAAGGGCTACCAGATTTCTCAATACGATCTTCCCTTTTCCCGCAACGGCTATTTGATGATTGAGACTGAAGCTGGTGAAAAAAAAATTGGCATCCAGAGGGTGCACATGGAGGAGGACACGGCCAAAATGATTCACGGGGAAAGCATCTCCCGCACGCTGGGGTTGGGGTATTCCCTCGTGGACTTCAATCGCTCGGGGGTGCCGCTTCTGGAAATCGTCTCAAATCCGGACATCTCCTCCCCTCAAGAGGCCTCCCTCTACCTCATGGAGTTACGCTCCATCTTGAGAACGCTGGGGGTGTCCTCCGCCAACATGGAAGAGGGCGCTCTGCGCTGCGATGTGAACATCTCCCTGGACGGAGGCACCAGAACGGAGATTAAAAACCTCAACTCCTTCCACTCGGTAAGAAAAGCGCTGGAGTACGAGGCCAAAAGGCAGGAGGAGGTTCTTGACCGCGGGGAAAAAATGATTCAGGAAACCAGACATTACGATGAGCGGACGGGCGTCACCATCTCCATGCGTGCCAAGGAGGAAGCGGAGGACTACCGCTACTTCCCTGAGCCTGACCTGGTTCCTTTAAAAGTCCATCCCGCCTGGATCGAAAAGGTGAAAAGCCGCATGCCGGAACTCCCCGAGGAGAAGTGCCAGCGATACAAGAGCCTGGGACTTTTCCCTGCAGAGGCGGCCACAATTGCCAATAACCCGGAGCTCGCGGCTTTCTTCGATTCCTGCCTTTCCCTCAAAGCGCCGGGAAAGGAGGTAGCTAACTGGCTCCTTTCCGAAGTCCTGAAGTTCCTGAACTCGAGGAACCTGAGCATCGCTGACGTTCCCTTAACCCCGGAGAAATTGGTGGAGTTCCTCAACTTGATGAAAGAAGGGACCATCTCCTCGAAGATCGGGAAAACCCTGATCGAGGAAATGCTTGCTACGGGCGAAGAGGCCGGAGCGATAATTGTCAGAAAGGGTCTGGCTCAGATTTCCGATCCGGAATTGATAAAGAAGTGGGCCCAGGAAGTCCTGGCGCAGAATCCGGAGCAGGTAAAGGAATACCAGCAGGGAAAAGAGCAGGTCTTCGGGTTCTTTGTGGGGAAAATAATGAAGCTTTCCGGAGGCAAAGCCAACCCCAAGGTTTTAAATCGGATACTGAGGGAGCTCCTTTCCTCCAGCTAAAGCGTGATTTTCAGGCGCCGCAAAGTTTCCAGACTAAGGAAACTGCTTCTTCCACAGTCTCAGCCCCATAAAGGGTCTCAGCTTTAACCTTTTCCCTCTCCGGCACCCATGATTTGAGGGAGATCACGGGCTTTCGCATTTTCAAAGCAAAGGCCATCTCAGAGAGAGTGCCGAACTCTCCACCCACGGCCACAATGACCTCCGCAGTGCGCACAATTAACAGGTTACGGGCTTCACCCATGCCTGTAACGATGGGAAGGTCCACCCAGGAGTTGGCCTCCTGAGCATCGGTTCCGGGCAGGATCCCCACAGTCAGCCCTCCCCCTTCTTTCGCCCCCCTTGAGACGGCCTCCATAACCCCTCCCAGGCCACCACAGACCACCAGGGCTCCTCCTGCTGCCAGCAGGTGCCCCAGGTTCCGGGCCAGAGAGTAATTTTCCGGACAGGCCTCGTGTTCCCCGATCACTCCCACTATCGTTTTCCAGGGAGGATTAGACTTCATAGATTTTTTGGGGCTCAGCAAGCTCCACCTTCCTTCCTATACCTTTTAGAATGCTGGCAAAGGCTGAAGCGGAGTGTTCCTCTCCGTGATTCAAGAGGATAAGGGCGCCATTGGTCTTTTCCAACCATTCCAGGAGAACTTGCTGATCCCCATGCGCGCTGAAACCGTTGATAGTGTATATTCGGGCTTTCACAGCAATGGGCTCCCCGTAAATATGCACCTTTTTTGCCCCTTCCACGATGGCTCTCCCCAGGGTTTGTCGGGCCTGATACCCCACGAACACCACGGCTGAGTCCTCCCGCCAGAGGTTGTGCTTGAGGTGGTGAAGGACTCGCCCGCCCTGGCACATTCCGCTTCCGGCGATCACGATTATCTGGTTTTTCTCGTTAATGGCCCGGGATTGTTCCACGGAAGGTGTGAAGCGCAGGCCAGGAAAGGAAAAGGGCTCATCTCCTTTCATTATCAGGTCGCGGATTTCCTCATCCAACTCATCTGTGTGATGCCGGTAGACCTCGGTGAGATTTATGGAAAGGGGGCTATCCAGAAAAACAGGGTTGGAGGGTACCTCTCCTTTCATGCGCAGATTTTTCAAATAATAAAGGACATCTTGAGCTCTTTCCAGGGCAAAGGAAGGTATGACTACATTGCCCCCGGCCTTGTAAGCCCAATTGATGGCCTCTTTCAGCTCGGAGATGGATTCCTGGATGGTTTTATGGGACCGGTCCCCGTAAGTGGATTCACAGACCACAAGATCGCAGGGTGGTGGGAAATTCGGATCAGGAACGACGTTGCGATGAGGGCTTCCCAGGTCCCCGGAGAATATCAGGCGTTTCCCTTTCTCCTCAAAGACCAGAAAGGCTGAGCCGAGAACGTGCCCGGACTGCCGGAAGGTAATCTGGAATCCATTTTCCACCCTTATGGGAGAGTCGTAGGGGACGGGCTGAAAATGAGACGTAGTGAAAAGCACGTCACTATCGGAATAAAGTGGAGGTAGAGCTTCCTCCCCTGCCCTTCTCTTTTTCCGCGATTGCTTCAAAAAATCCTCTTCCTGGACTTTGGAAGCGTCGAGAAGGATGAATTGGGCCAAATCCCTGGTGGCGGAGGTGGAGTAAATTCTGCCGCGAAAACCCTTCTTGTACAAAAGAGGGAGACGCCCGCAATGGTCTAAGTGTGCGTGAGTGAGAAAAACGGCCTTTATTTCTCGAGGGTCAAAAGGAAATTCCTGGTTGCGCTGCTCTGCCTCAGGCCCTCCCTGGAACAAGCCGCAGTCCACCAGGTATTTGCTCTTTCCTGCCTCCAGAAGAAAGGAGGATCCGGTTACTTCCCCTGCTGCCCCTATGGGAGTGAATTTCATCTTTTATCCTTCCTTTCTTTATAAAAATGGTTAACCTGTTCCCTTTTTATACCTTCTATAGGACAATAAAGAAAACGAGGCAAAGGAGGACAAAAATGAAAAAGTTAATTTATTTACTGGTGGGGATCCTTGTCCTGGTGCTTGTGAGCTGCGGTGGTCCGGCCCCCTCAAGCTCCTCTTCCTCCGCCCCTCCTTCGCCAACGACTCAGCCACCGCCTCAAACCTCGTCCTCTCCCACCCAAAAACCCAGCCCCACAGCATCACCGCCAGCCACTGGAACCGGGCAGGAAGTGGAATTTCCCCCTTATCCGGGAGCCAATCAAGTCAGCAAGGTCGTTACTTCTGATACTGGGCCATCAGGGCAAAAGGGGGCGGTCACGGTTTACTTTTTGACTACGAACGACCCTTACGAGAAAGTGAAAAGCTATTATCAGGAAATCATCCCCGCTGACTGGGAAACCGCCGGCACCTCAGAGACCCAGCAAGGCGGTCAGAAGACCTTCGTCCTTTCCGCCCAGTCTACCTCCGAGGATGCCTGGGTGACTTTTATAGTAGCAACCTCTGAAGAAAATATGGTCACCATTAGCCACACCCTGGGCAAGGAGGGAGAAGCGCCTGCTTCAAGTGTTCCGGAGACGGGCAAGTTAACTCCTTATCCCCAGGCCGAAGTGACCGACACCAGCCAGTGGACAGGGCCCGGTCCCAACGGACAGCAGGCGAACTGGTTTATGACCAATCTGACCACGAAAGACCCCTACGAGAAGGTCAAAGTCTACTATCAGCTCAACACTCCTCCGGAGTTCGTCAAGGTTATGGACCACGAGGAAACCAACGCGGATGGGGAAAGGTCCTACATCCTTATGCTTCAGTCTCCAACGCAAATCCAGTTTTACGTGATTTCCATAGAGGAAAATCTGGAGGAGCAATCTGTGGAAATTAGCCACAATTACGGGACCAAATAGGGAAAATTCCGACAGGAAGCAAAAGGCCCGCTTAAGCGGGCCTTTTGCTTCTAAAATGAACCTTTAATTGACTATTTCGCCGGCTGAACCCTCGCTCCTCCCAGGTAAGCAGCCCTCACCCTGTCATCCTCCCGGAGCTGAGCTGCTGACCCGTGAATGGCGATTTTTCCGGTCTCTAAAATGTACCCGTAGCTCGCAACGCCCAATGCCTTACGCGCATTTTGCTCCACGAGCAGGATGGAAACTCTCTCTTCCTCATGAATCTGCTTGATCACGTGGAAAATTTCCTGAACTAAAATCGGGGCCAGGCCGAGAGAGGGCTCATCCAGAAGTAGAACCTTTGGTCTCGAGACCAATCCTCTGCTGATGGTCAGCATCTGCTGTTCACCCCCAGAGAGGGTCCCCGCTAATTGTCTCCGTCGCTCTTTTAAAACGGGGAAGAGCTGGAAAATCCACTCTTTGACTTTGGCAATTTCCTTGGGAGAGAGCTTATTCCTCACACTGTAGGCCCCCAAATTGATGTTCTCCTCCACGGTCAAAGTGGCGAACACTTTTCTTCCCTCTGGAATATGAGCGATTCCGGCATTGGCCAGAGTGTAGGCGGGAAATTTGCTCAGGTCCTCTCCCTCCAGCTTGATCTGGCCGCTTTTTATGGGAACCAGACGAGAGATGGCTTTAAGCAGGGTGGTCTTTCCCGCACCGTTTGCTCCCAGGACGGTTACGATGCCCCCTTCCTGAAGCTCCAGAGAAATCCCCTTGAGGGCTTCTACCGCCCCGTAGTTCACGCATAAATTTTCCACCGCAAGGAGTGTGCTCATCTCACTCTTCCTTCCCCAGATAAGCTTCGATCACGCGCGGGTTGTTGTAGATCTGGCTGGGCAGACCCTCCGCAATCTTGGATCCCATATCCATCACAGTTACCCAGTCGGATATGCCCATCACCACGTTCATGTCGTGCTCGATCAAAAGAAGAGTAAATCCCTCAGCGATCAAACTTTTCAGGGAATCCATTAACTCCTCGGTTTCCTTATCGTTTAAACCGGAGGACGGCTCGTCTAAAACGAGGAGCTTGGGGCTTGTGGCTAAGGCCCGAGCTATTTCCAGAAGCCTTTGCTTACCGTAAGGAAGGTTCTTGGCCAGCTCATTACGGTACTGCCAGAGGCCAACCTGGTGGAGGCGATAGGTGGCGATCTCCAGGATCCGACACTCCTCCCTTTTCTGGCCTGGCAGCCGGAGAATTGAGGACCAGGCTCCACTGTGAGCGTGACAGTGCGGCCCGGACATTACGTTCTCGATGCAGGTCAAAGAGGGGAAAAGGCGGATATTCTGAAAAGTGCGGGCTATGCCTTTAGAGACGATGGTGTGCGGTTTGAGCCCGGTGATGTTTTTCCCGAGAAAGACCACTTTTCCCGATGTGGGTCTGTAGATCCCCGTGATCACATTGAAGAGAGTGGTCTTACCAGCGCCGTTTGGGCCAATCAGAGAAGAGATCTTCCCCTGCCTGACAATCAGGTCGAAATTATTAACGGCGGTGAGCCCTCCAAATTGCATGGTCACGGATTTTGTCACAAGGACCACGTCACCGTCGGCTTTCTCCGCGCTTGACTCTATGCTAACGGGAGAGCTCGAGTTTGATCCAGAGGAAATGAGCACGGACTCCTTGGGAATTTTGGAAAGGAACTCATCCTCGTCCTTGGGCAACCCCGAGATTCCCAGGCCACGGAAGCCTACACCCTCCCTTCTTCTGGGCCAGATACCACCGGGGCGGAAAATCATCATCACCACCAGAGCCGCTCCGAAGAACAGGAGTTTATAACTGGCGAATTGCCTGAAGATCTCCGGGAATATCACGATCGCAGCTGCTCCTAACATGTTTCCGGGAATTGACCCTAATCCACCCAAAAGCACAATGCAGAAGAGCAAGCAAGACTCCATAAAGGTGAAGTTATCCGGGGAGATCACCATCATCTTGGAGGCGTAAACGTTTCCGGCAATTCCTGCCAGAGCCGCCCCCAGAACAAAGGCCAGGAGTTTGTAAGAGCGGACATCTATGCCGTTAGCTTCAGCGGCGATTTCATCTTCCCGGATGAAGTTCCAGGCCCTGCCCACCCTCGATTTCTGGAGGTTCAGGAGCCCAATGATTACCAGGGCGACGATGATCCAGATGTAGTAATAGAAATGGGTGGGTGTTTGGAAGGAGAAAAGTCCAAAATCGGGGGTACCAATTCCCGTGATGCCGTTTGCCCCTTTGGTCAAGCCAAAGGGGTTATTTAAAGCAGTGATGCGCACTATCTCCCCGATACCGATGGTGACAATGCACAGGTAGTCACCCCTGAGGTGGATAATGGGAGAAGTCACTAAATAAGCGAAGCCACCGGCCACAATGGCGCTTATGGGAAGAAGCACGACAATGGGAATGTGCAGCTGGGTAAAGAGAATGCCCGTGGTGTAAGCGCCAATAGCGTAAAAAGCTGCGTGTCCTAAATCAAAGAGCCCGACTTCCCCTAAAACGATGTTCAAGCTTAATCCCAGAAGCACATAGATTCCTACGAAGAAACCAACGTCAATCCAGTAGTTGTTTACGAAAGGGAAAAAGGGGTATGCGGCCAAAAGGACGATCGCAGCTGCTAAGAGAACGAGTTGAAAGGGCGCAATCTTCGTGGGTGTCTTTCCTTTCTTCTGAGAATTCAGGATTCTTTGGGCAACTTTACGAGTTATGTCAGCCATGTTTTAAACTTTCTCCGCAATCTTCTCGCCGATAAGCCCCGTAGGCCTGACAATCAGGATAATAATCAGCACCAGAAACACGAAGACGCTCTTCCATGCTCCGGACACAAATCCCTCGAAGAGGGATTCCATTACGCCCAGAAGCAATCCTCCGATCATGGCACCGGGAATATTGCCGATTCCTCCTAAGATGGTGGCGGTAAAGGCTTTCAGGCCGTATCCCCATCCTAAATTGAAGATGATGCGTCCGTAGTTCAGCCCCGCAAAAACCCCTGCCATGGCACCCAGCGCTGGCCCCACGAAGAAGACGAAGAGGATGATCTTAGAAAAATTGATTCCCATCAGGGTAGCCGTATCCCTGTCCAGAGCAGTAGCGCGCACAGCAGCCCCAAAAAGGGTCCTTTCCACCAACCAGTAGATGAAGGCCATCAGCGCTAAGGAGACTAAAAGGGTAACGAGCTTCACCAGCGTAATTCTGATGTCGCCAAACGACAGGATTTCAGAGGGAATGGCATTCTGGGGATATGCCTGGAAGCGGGGGCTCCAGATGGCCATGATCCCGTTGGAGATAAAGATGGACATTCCCAGGGCGGAGACCACGATAGGAAGGCGACCTGCTTTGTAAACGGGGCGGTAGGCGATGCGCTCCACAACCAGTCCGGCGATACCAATACCAATCATAGCTGCAGTGATCGCCACCGCCACACCGCCCCAGATACCAAAAACTTGAGTTATCCAGCCCGCACCGATGACAAGGACTGTGTAGCCCAAGTAACTGCCAAGGGCAAAAAGGTCGCCATGTGCGAAGTTAATCAGTTTCATTACCCCGTAGACCATGGAATAACCCATGGCCACCAGGGCGTAAAAAGAGCCTATGGTCAGGCCGTTGAGGAATTGTTCAAGGAGCATGCGCATGCGGGCCTTCCTCTTTTACTTAGTCTTTGGGCCAGTAGAGCTCTAACTTCCCCTCTTCGTTGTAGATGTAGGCGTAGTAGGGAATGTTCTTTCTATCGCCGCGATCGGTAAACATCATGGGGCCTGTGATGCCCTTGGCGTCGGTCATGGTGCGCATGGCATTGGCAACCTTATCGGGATCGGTGCTTCCAGCAGTCTTGATAGCAGCAACGATGGCGTTCAAAGCGTCGGCGGCGTACACTGCCCAGATGGACCCAGGAAGCTCGTTGTATTTCGCCTTATAAGCGTCCATGAACTCAATGGCCTCGGGGGACTTCAGGAATTGAGGCATAGGCTCGTTCAGGTGAATGGAGCCCTTGATGGCATCCACGCCAGCGATTTTTTCAAACTCAGGGGTGGGAACAGAGTTGTTGCCCACGAAAGTGCAGGTTACTCCCGCCTGGCGAGCCTGCTTGATTAGAAGGGCTGCCTCAGCATAGTATGCGGTGAAGAACCAGACATCAGGGTTGATTTGCTTGATCTGGCTGACCACTGCGGAATAATCGCTCTCGTGAGGAGTAATGGCATCAAAGTAGACTAGCTCTACCTGTCCGGAATCAATGTAGGGCTGCAGGAATCTCTTGGCGTCGTCGGCAACCCCCTTACCATAGTCCTGGTTGTCGTGCATGATGGCGATGCGCTTGGCTTTGAGCACCTCCACTGCGAACTTGGCGAAGAATTCGGACTGGGTATCGTCGCGTCCGCAGGTGCGGAAGAAATAGGGGCGCTGCTTTTCCATTGTCAGACGGACGGCGGTGCAACCATAACCCACCGAGACCACCTTATTGGCGTCATAGAGGTCAGCTGCAGGAGCCGTGACAGAGGAGCCATAGGAGGCAATCACTTCCTTCAAGCCCTGAGAAATCAGCTTCTGCGCCGCCAGAGCGCTATCCTTGGGGTTAGAGCCGTCGTCAGCGACAACGATCTCGACCTTCTTCCCGAGCACGCCACCCTTCTGATTTATCAGGTCGGCGGCAACATCAGCACACTGCTTGGCCCATTGACCCTCGGCAGCGAAATCCCCCGTCAAGGGTACCTGAAGTCCGATTTTGATAGTCTCGGCGGGGGGAGGCGGAGTACTCGTTGTGGCAGTGGGTGTGCTTGGTCCCTGGGCGCATCCTGTAACCAGAAGCGCCACCGTAAGAACACTAATTAACAACCAAATTAAGGTTTTTTTCATTCCCTTCCTCCTTTACCTCGTTTTGCTTAGATTCCTTTCGGAAGTAACTCTTTTTTTAACCTCTTTCCCCTCCTTTCTGAAATTTAAATAGCCTGGCCCTCCGTAGATTACCACGATTTTTTGGTTTTCTGAAGTTTCAGCGAAGTATGAACCCATTGCATAAAGGATCCTGAGGATCCAGAAGCCACTCACACTTTCCCACGATGTGCGCACTTCCGGTCACTTCGGGAACAACCGCCTCGTAAGGGCCGAACTTCGTGGTGGCCATGACTTTTCCTGTGAAACAGGTCCCGACGATGCTCTCCACCGTGAAGGGTTCACTTAAGGAAAGCTCTCCTTTGAAATAATGAATTGCGGCCCGCGCGCTCACACCGGTCCCGGTGGGAGAGCGATCAACTTCCCCGTTAGCGAAGATGCACACGTTTCTGCTGTGATGGCCTGGTTTCAGCGCCTCCCCAACGATGATCGTGCCGTAAAGAAAGCTCAGGTCTTCCTCAAGGGGATGGCGTATGAACACGGAGTTCATCACGGCTTTTTTAACGCGCATTCCGAGGTCAATAAGCTGGCGAAAATCGTTTGGTTCCAGGCCGACTCCGAGCTCCTCTGCCCTGACAAAGGCGTAGAAGGCACCCCCGAAAGCCAGGTCGTAGTGCACATTCTCCAACCCGGGGACTTCCACAGTCTGGTCCTTAAGGTAAACGAAGGAGGGGACGTTCTGGAAGGAGACCTCTTTTACCCTCTTTCCTTCTCTGTGAGCTACTGCGGTTACCAGACCAGCTGGCGTATCCATCTTGATCACCGGGTTTTCTCCATCCTTTTCGAGTATCCCGGTCTCAAGAAGGACGGTCGTTAAAGCGATCACGCCGTGCCCGCACATTGTGCTGTAACCTTCGTTGTGGAGGAAAATCACGCCGGTATCGCTTCCCTCGTTTACCGGCTCTGTAATGATTGCTCCATACATGTCCGCGTGCCCCCGGGGCTCCCACATTAAAGCCGTGCGCAGGAAATCCAGGTTGTTTTTGAGGTAGCGCCTTTTCTCCAGTATGGTGCGCCCGGGAAGGGGTGGTAAGCCCTCCACGATTACCCTCAAGGGCTCCCCGGCTGCGTGGGCGTCTATGGTCTTGATCCTCATCCAGTCCTTCGGTGGGCTCCAAGTGATTTCCAAGTTGCTCCCTCCTATTCTAATTTTGTTCCCAGACCTGCGCTCAAGGCCCTGCGATAAACTTCAGCAGCTACCACCGCGTCCTGCATTGCCAGGCCCACGGATTTGAAGACCGTTATTTCCTCCGCGTTTCTCCTTCCGGGAATTTTTCCTGCGATTACTTCTCCAATTTCGCCGGCAATGTGATCCCAGGTGATTGCGCCCTCAGAGATCGGAATGATGATATCGCCCGCCTCCTCTTTTGCCGCTGCCAGGATATCCACAAAAACCCTGCTTGCTTTTACGGTCTCAGTATCGAGCTCCCTGAATTCTGGTTTATAGGAACCGATGGCTGTAATGTGTATCCCCGCCTTTACCCAGTTCCCGTCAAAGAGTGGGGTGCGGGAGTTGGTAGCCGTAATGACGATGTCCGATTGCTCCAGGGCAAATTTTTTATCCCCGGTAAGGACAAGCTCGATCCCTAACTTCTCCCTCATATTTCGCAGGAATGGTTCCTCGCGGGGATCGTTGTTTGTAATTACAAAGGCTTTCTTTATCGGGAGAACATTGCAAACAGCCTCGAGCTGCGTTTCCCCCTGAGCGCCCACGCCGAAAAGGGTGACTACCCGGGAATCCTTGCGCGCTAAATACTTTGCGGCAACTCCGCCGGCTGCTCCAGTTCTAAGGGCAGTTAAGGCAGCACCATCAAGGATTGCAAGGGGTTTCCCGTTTTCCAGATCGTAAAGAATAACCAGGCCCTGGATAGCGGGGATACCGAAAAGTGCGGGATTCCGAGGATAGACTGTGATCACTTTAACCGCCATAGAGGGGGAATTGCTTGCGACTAAAACTGGCATAGTGAGGAGGGTACCGTCGTTGATTCCGGTATTCAGGACCGTCCTTTGAGGCATCAACACCTTGCCTTGATAAAGTGAGAGAAACCCGTCCTCCACTGCCTTGATGGCTTCGGCCATTTTTAGGATCTGAGAAATCTCTTGCCCTCTTATAAAGAGCAGCATATCTCTTGTTTAAAATTTTAGATTTTATTTAAGATAAAGTAAAGTCTGGTAAATGTAAACCCACTCCGGAAAAATGCAAAGGGGCAAAAAATTTAAAAAATTCAGAGGAAAGTTGGCCTGAAAGTTACTTCAATTCAAAGTTGCCTCTAAGTTTGTCCCCCTGGACAACGACAAAACTGGAAAGCATCAAAAAGCACCCAATCAATTCCCGTGGACTCAGATTTTCCCGAAGTATCAAAACCCCAAATATGACCGCAAAAACAGCCTCAAGGCTCATTATAATCGCAGCATGGTTGGGAAGGGTTAATTTTTGTGCCGTAACCTGCAAAGAATATGCAATTCCCACCGCAAAAAGCCCGGAATATAACAGGGGCAAAATTACCTCCTGGAGGGTCCCCCACTGGGATCTTTCAAAAACTCCCGGGAAGAGGCTCAGTATCCCGCAGGATAAAAAGGTAACAAAGGAAAAACCCAAAGGGTTGCATTCCGGGGAGAATTTTCCAACAATGATAATATAAATTGCGTAAATCAGGGCACAAAGGATCATGATTAAATCCCCCTGATTTATTGATCCCCCTTGCCAGGGACTCAGGAAAAAAAGGCCAGAAAGCGCAAAAAGAATTCCAATTGAATTAAAAAGATTGACTTTCCTTCCCAGGAAAAGCCCGATAACGGGAACCAAGACAACATACAAACCTGTAATGAAGCCGGCCTTTCCCGCGTCAGTCCACTTTAGGCCAATTTGTTGCAAATTTGTCCCGATACAGAGGCAGAAACCGGTAATAATCCCGGCATAGATCTCCTGGGCTCTCAATTGATTTTTAATTCCTTTGATAAAAAGAGGAGGAATTAAGACAACCGCTCCGATCAAAAACCGCAATCCATTAAAAGTGAATGGCGGGGCTTCCAGGCTTCCAATCCTCCTTGCAACATAACCCATTCCCCAGATCATAGCCGCCAGAAGCAGCAATAAATCCCCGAGAAAACTCTTTAAATTGGGAAAAGGTTTTAAGATCTTAAACCTCAAGGATCCATTTTCTCTTATCAAAGGGCCCTATTTTTCTCCATTTTCAATAATCATGAAGTCTCGATCAAGATTTAACCGAGGGGTCTTTTTTTCTCAGGAGCAGAAGTAATCCGTGGGGCAAAAAATTTTGCATCAAAAGTATTTGAAATAACTCTGAAAGTTTCCAGGCTTCTATTTCTTCTCTTGGAGGTGGAAAGATACTCGTTCTTCTTGTTAAAATACCAGCCGTGCTTATCCCTTAGATCAATAAGAAATTCAGCGTAATTCAAAGCTGCACAGGCAACGTCTATCACTGGGATTCCTAAAGCAGCTTGCAATTCCCGATAGAATCCAAACTGGTGGGTACAGCCCAGAATTATAACTTCCGCTCCGTCTGACTCAATAGCCCGTTCTGCGGCTTGTGCTATTCTCCTCTTAGTTTCTTCGGGGTCCACCTGAAGGTCTAACACCCCCATGCCAATAGCCCGGAAGGATGCCAGATGGTCCTGAAAACCGTACTTGATGACATTCTCCCTCATGAGAGGGGTATCCATTTAGTCCGTCCCACGATGATGGAGAAGCGCTGTCCCAAAGTAGCGGCAATATGCATGGAAGCCTCTGCTGGAGCGGTAACCACTAATTTTTCTGCGATTTCCCGAGCTTCCCTTAGACCGGGATCGTAAAAGCACCCGATGATTGCGCCATCGAAATTTTCCTTTTCTGCCTCTTTTATGATTTTTAAAAGTTTAGACACAACCAACGGCCCATAGGAATAGTATTCCAGATGTCCTCGGCCAAAGAAGCTACTTCCAGTTCGTCTCCGGGCGTTTAAATTGAGATAGATATTTTTGCCACGAATCGACCATCTCACTGACCATCGGTTCAATGTATAAGATTTTTCTCATCACAATATTCACTCCTTTGTCGCTATTCGTTTTCCGGCTTGGAAAACAGGTGGCATCGAACTATGTGTCCAGAGAAAACCTCGATCATCTCCGGGTCCACTTCCGAGCAGATGGGCATTTTGTAGGGACATCGTAGATGAAAGCTGCATCCGGACGGAATATTGACGGGGCTTGGGATCTCTCCGATGGAAACGACCTTCTTGGGCTTTAAATTTTCCTCTTCCTCAGAAATTGCCGGGACTGAGGAGATTAACATTTGGGTATATGGGTGAAGCGGTTTTTCAAAGAAAGTAACCGCATCGGCTAATTCACAAAGCTTACCCAGATACATAATTGCGATTCTTTTGGCGATATTTCTCATCAGGCTTAGGTCGTGGGTTATGAATAAATAGGTCAAGTTCAACTCTTTCTGCAGGTCCATTAATTTATTGATAATTTTGGCCTGCACCGATACATCCAGGGCTGAAGTTGGCTCGTCGAGCACGATCAACGAGGGATTGGGAGCAAGAGCCCGTGCAATAGCAACCATCTGTTTCTCTCCTCCCCCGATTGAGGGAGGCGATTTATAAAGGTAATCTGGAGAAAGCTCCATCTTTTCTAACAGTTCAACCATTTTTTCTCGAAGCTGCCTTTTAGGCGTCTGGGTGTGAAGTCTGAGCGGTAAAGTCAGGATTTGTTCAATTGTCTGTCTGGGATTCAGAGAGGACCCTGGGTCCTGAAACACAATCTGGATTTCTCTCTTTAAAGATAAAGGCCTTTTTGCTGCTTCCATGCCAATTTTTTTGTCTTTAAACAAAATCTGGCCGGAGGTTGGGCGATACATGCCCACAACTGTGTAGGCAATAGTGCTTTTACCGGATCCGGATTCTCCTACCAACCCCAGGGTTTCACCAAATTTGATGTTTAGGTTTACTCCATCTACAGCACGGACAAATATCGGGCCTCTTTTGTCCTTACCAATGCGAAAATATTTCTTCAGATTTTCGATTTTCAAAATTTCATTATTTGTTGCCTGGTTCATTTATTCACCTCTGAGCTAAGTAACAAGCTACTGAATGGTCTTTTTCAATCTCAAACAATTGTGGTGGCTTTTCCATGCAAATCTGGCTCGCATGCTCGCATCTGGGATGGAATCGACACCCGGAAGGTGGGTTCAGATAATCTGGAATTCTGCCGGGAATGCCTTTGGCTATGCCGCCTCCGGAAATTTTGGGAACCGATGCGAACAGGCCTTTAGTATAGGGATGCAAGGGGTTTTTGAAGAGAGTTTTAGCAGGAGCAGTTTCCACAATCGTTCCTGCATACATGACATAAATTCTATCCGTCATTTCTCTGGCTACCCCCAAAGAGTGTGTAATCAGAATTATGGAGGTTCCCTTCTTTTCCACTATTTCCTTCAAGAGTCTCAAAATCTGGTCTTGAATGGTTACATCCAATGAGGTTCCCGGTTCGTCCGCTATGAGCAAATTCCTCTTAGAGGATATGGACATGGCGATGCAAACCCTCTGTCTCATGCCTCCGCTTAACTGAAGTGGGTAATTTACAAGCATCCTTTCTGGGTCTGGCAGGTACGCTTCCTTTAAAGCCCTGGCTGAGAGCGTTTTGATTTTCTCTTTATGCACTTTCTTCTCTTCCAAAGCGATAGAGTACTTGATGACGTCGCCAATTTGAGCTCCTATTGTAAACACCGGGTTTAGGGCAGCTGTAGGATCTTGAAAAATCATGGCAATTTCCCGAGAGCGAAGCCTTTGAAGCTCGCCAAAGCTCATTTTCAAGACATCCTGCCCTTTGTAAAATATTTGACCCTGGGGAATGTGGAAGTCCCCGGGCGGAAGTATTTGCAAAATGGACTTCATCGTTGTAGTTTTCCCGCAACCGGTTTCTCCCACAAGACCAACGCGCTCGCCTTCTCGAACCATTAGGTGAACGCCGTTAAGAACTTTTAAATAACCTCCATACACTCGGTACCAAACGTGCAAATCTTTTATATTTAACAGAACGTTTTCTTTGGTTTCCATTCTTATCCCATCCTTGTCTCTAACATATCCCTGATGCCGTCACCTGTTAGATTAAAGCCGAGAATAGTAAGCACGATAGCTAACGCCGGAAAAACAGTCATCCACCAGAAGGTGGGCATATACCTGGCTCCATCTGAAACCATCTGGCCCAATGCAGGGGTGGGTGGTTGTTCTCCCAAACCTACAAAACTCAGGGATGCTCCGATTAAAATAACCCACCCTACGTCCAAAGCCATCTTGGTAAAAACGGGGGACAAACAGTTAGGGAGGATCTCCCGAAAGATAATGTGAAACTTGCTTGCGCCCGTTAGCTCAGCGGCAATGACAAAATATTCATTTTTAACAGAAGAAGCCATGCCATAAACAAGCCTGGTATACCACGGCCACCACATAACAGTGACTGCAATCATGGCGTTCATCAGGTTGGGCTCTAATACTGATGCTATAGCAAGGGCAAGAATCAGGGGCGGGACGGCGAGAAAGATGTCGGTGATGCGCATGATAACCGTATCGATCCATGTGCCCTGGAAATAACCGGCGATTAATCCCAGTAAAACACCCGGGGGAACCGCCAGGGCTAAAACGACAATTGCCATGATCAAGGCACCCCGGAATGAAAAGATAATCCTCGTTAGCACGTCTCTTCCGAAGTTATCCGTCCCGAAAAGATGGCCTAATGATGGGGGTTGCCCTGCGTTATCGAAATCCACGAAGGGGCCAGCATGCTCAGGGTAAGGGGTTACCCAGGGTGCTAAAATTGCAGAAATAATTATCCCTAAAACTATTACCAGCCCTAATATTGACAGAGCATTCCGGGAAAACTTGAACCAATTCCTCCCCAGGTTGGTCCAGAATATGGATTTGGGTTTGGCTAAGCTGATAGCAATTGCATTATTGAACTGATTTGAGTTTTTCATTTATGTACCTCGAGCCGTGCTTAATCTGATTCTGGGGTCCAGCAAAGCCACGATAATATCTACAAAAATGTTCACGATAACGAAAACGGCGCCAAATACGATGATCACTGCGGAAATCGCGTTTAAATCCTTGTGAAGCATGGCGCTGATACCATAACGCGAAATCCCGGGCCAGTTAAAAATCATTTCCACGAGAAAAGCGTTGCCTAATAGAGATGCGAAATCCAGACCCATAACCGATACCGTGGGAATCAGTGAGGGTTTAAGGAGGTACTTAAACATAACAACTCTTTCAGGGATTCCATAACCTCGTTCTGCGGAAAGAAAGTCCTTGTGCATATTATCAACCATGGAAGAGCGGGTAATGCGGGCTTCTTGGAAAAGGCCACCTAAGGAAAGAGCGACAGCAGGCAAAAGCAAATGCTTTAAAGAATCCCAAAAAGCCCCGAAGTTACCCTGGATTAGACTGTCAAGGGAAAGCATTCCAGTTATAGTAACAGGAGGGCTTATCCCGGGGCTTATCCTCCCCAGAGCGGGAAGCACCGGCCACAGGTATCCGAATAGTAGCATAAAAATGATCGCGGCCACGAAGGCAGGAATAGCCACTCCGAAATAGCTTAAAATTCGAATTAAACTATCCACCCAGGTATCGCGGAATCGGGCGGCAAGAGTTCCAAGAAGAATAGCAAAAACCGCCATTAATATCCCCGCAAAAATAGCCAGTTCCATTGTCGCTGGAAGGTATTCTTTAATATCCTCCAATACCGGCCTTTTAGTGACCAGAGAGCGACCGAAATCCCCTGAAAAAACCCCCTTGATCCAGTAAAAATATTGCTCCGGCAAGGGCTTGTCCAGATACATTTCCTGCCTTAGCCTCTGAACCACGTCTTCAGGGGCTCTCGGCCCCAGTGCCATACGGGCCGGGTCACCCGGGACGACTCGCGCAATTATAAAAATTACTATCGAAAGGCCAATAATTACCAGAATTGAAAGCAATAATCGCCTGAGAAGAAAACTACCAAGTTTCACTGATTTTACCTCCTTCGACGGGGGGGCTCCTGATTACAACGGAGCCCCCCTTATTTCATTATACTTGCCTTGATTTATGCAATCTGGCAAGCATCAGGCATTATGGTTTGTACGGCGTATATGGCTGTTGTGCCTTCTCGGGAAAGACCTTGAAATCCCGATAATAGAAGTCGTAGCCCATAACAGGGTTACAAGGTTTACCCTGCTTTACGGCCTCTGCTGCCGGGAAGACAACGTAATCGCTTCGATAAGCTTGCTTTGTCGCCTGTTCCAAAATCCATAGTGATGGGCAGAGTTCCGCGATTTTCTCCTGAATGGCATAGTATTTTTGGAATCGCTCTTTTTGATCAACGGTGGCAATCGCCTCCTCAATCATTGCGTCAATTTCGGAGTCCTGCAGCCATTCTCCCTGCTCCCAGGTTCCGCAAGAGCGGGAATGATAGCGAGATTCCAGCATGGACCCAGCTTCAGCATAATGAGGGGCAACGAAAATAATAGCTCCATTAGGGGTAGTTTCAGGTTTAGCCAAATTATCGATCATGGAAAGCCAGGGGATTTTGACGACGTTCACCTGTATTCCCAGCTTGGCGGCATTAGCCTGAATCATCAAAGCAATTTTTTCCTCATCCGGAACTTCCGATACCCAATAGAGCTCAAATGGGTACTGGTCCAATTTTCCGTAGTAAGGAGATTGTTTCAGCTCTTCTTCTGCCTTCGCTAGATCCAGACTATATGGCTTTAAATCGGGGTTGTATCCAGGGGTACTGGGAGCGATAGAACCGGAAGGGCGAGAGCCAGGGAAAATCTTGGTAATAATTTGCTGGTAGTCAATGCAGTAAGCAAGGGCTTTGCGGAAGTGAACGTCGTCTGTCGGGGGTTTCTTGGTGTTAAGCATGACATTCAGGACTGAGCCTTCAAATAGAGAAGCAACCTCAGTATTGGGAAGCTGGTCAATGGCAGCAAGATTTTCGCTCGTCTGCCACTGGTCCGTGATTTCCAATTCCCCTCTGGACATAAGCGTCCTCACAGTAATCGCTTCAGTGGTCCCGGTGTCTTTCGCATACTGCGGGGCATCTTTGTTCTCCCATCCGGCCCAGTAATCGTTGAATTTCTCCATCAGGAGATATTCCTCGGTTTTCATCTCCTTGACTTTATAAGGACCTGAGCCGGCGTCATGGGTGACCAGCCATCCTTTGCCGTAATCACCGAACTCTCCATAGGGACCCTCTTTTTGTATGTTTGCCGTCACCTGTTTTTTGTTGAGAATGTAAAGCCTTACCAGTGCTCCCAGAAAAGGTCCAAAAGGTTGCTTGAGGGTGAACTCTACTTTGTATTTATCCAGTGCTTTGGCTTCTTTAACGTTTGCGGTAAAGAGATAGCCGTAGCCCTCTCCGATGGTCATGATCCTCTCCAGGGAGAAAACCACATCCTCTGCTGTTAGCTCGTCTCCGTTGTGGAACTTGACCCCGGGTACCAATTCAAAGGTGTAGGTCAATCCATCCTCAGATACTGTCCAGCTCTTTGCCAATAATGGCTTTACGCTGCCATCGGGATTCGGAAAGACCAGGGAATCGTACATGTTGCAAATCGCGGTTGAGCTTGCATAGTCTGACCCAACCGCAGGGTCAATGTAGCAGGGCCAGGAATCCGTGTGGCGAATAATCCCAACCAATTTCTCCGTAGGTGTAGGGGTCGGAGATGGTGATGTAGCGGTAGGTGAGGGGGAAGATGGTGTCTGAGTCGGTTGCGCCGGTCCGGCACAAGATGAAATTAGCGGCAAGCTAAGCAGCAACCCGGCAATCAAAACCATATAGATCCCGTTTTTCAAAAAACTGACAAACCTACTTGTCTTCACAGCTTTCCCTCCTTTAAAGATTTAAATCCTTACTTTTTTCCCTATCAATTAGGTCCCGCATTATCCCTTCTTTCCGCACCTCCTTTCGGTGTCAGAGAACACTGGGTTCAATTCTGGTTCTCAATCAATGACACGGTGTAAAGAACGAGATCATTTAAAAATGCGCTGAATTGAGAATCATCCTCCAGCACTTTGTACTTCCCCTGCTCAATTTTTTCTCGAATTTTTTCCAGAGATGGCGACGAAATATTGTTTTCAGAAAGAACAGTAATCAGACGGCTTGCTGCATCAATAAGCCTGAAGGGGCCATAGCTTTTTGTTTCGTTAACCAAATTGCAAGCGCTGGTAAGCATATAGCAAACTAATCCGAAAATTTGTTCTTTAAAGGTCTCATTCATCTGCATAGGAATTGAACCAGATTACATTGGGGTTTCGCCTGGGGGCAGGGGGATTTTCCCTGGGGAAACCTACCGAGATTAGAAGCTGCGGGTAAATGTGTGCAGGCAAACCAATAATTTTTTGAACGGCCTCGGGATGAAAAGAAGCGATTGGGCAGGTTCCCAGGCCAACCGCATAGGCGGCGAGCATAATGTTTTGAGCCGCCATGGCAGTATCCATTAAAGACAGGGTTTTGACCCCCAATTCCCCTCCTTTTTCCAAAGCATAAGCCAAATCCTGACAGATAACAATGACCGAGTTGGGAGTCCCTAAGAGGCCTGGGGAAACCAGTTTGAGCTTATTTAGAATCTTGGGGTCAGTGATCACGAAGAATCGCCAGGTTTGGGCATTTCCACCTGATGGGGCCCAGATCCCCGCCTCCAGGACAAGGTTCTTAAGCACCTTGTCCTCTACCGGATCGGCAGTAAACTTTCTTGTGCTCCTTCTATTTTTAATCGCCGTCCAGATATCCATTGCTCAAAATCGTCAGGCAAATTGGTCAAGGATATGCTGAAGAACCTGGACCACCTTCTTCATATCCTCAACGGAGACATTTTCGGAGGTTGAGTGCTCGCTTTTTACTCCATTTCCGATGGGGATTGTTTCGATTCCCTTTTCGTTGTAAATTGCAGACTCCAGGCCTCCGGTGATTACCATGACCTTGGGGTCAATTCCAGCGCTCTTCAAAGCTTTCTTTGCCACCTGAACCATGGGAGCGTCCTCCGGAATTCGTGTTGCCTTATAAGCCAGATTCAAATTTACCTCAGCCTTAGCCCCAATTGATCGGGCCATTACCTCAAAAACTTCCTTGTAAATGTTGCTTAGGGCTATACATTTCTCATGGTTCAGACTTCGCACTTCCGCTTTTATGGTGCATTTCTCAGGAACGCCGTTTCGGATTAGACCACCTTGAATAATGCCGAAGTTTGCAGTGGTTTCAGGGTCGATTCTGCCATCTTTCAGTGTTGCTATGGCCAGACTTGCTGCTTTGATAGCTGACACTCCTTTTTCGGGCTCCATTCCTGCGTGAGCCGCTTTGCCAGTGATCTCAATATCAATGAGCATGTGGGAAGGTCCGCCGATCACGATGGCATCCAGCGCATCCATGTCCACAAGGACGCCGCGTTTTGCACTTATCAACGAATATTCCAGGTTTTTGGCCCCCACAAACCCTATTTCCTCCTCGCGGGTGATTACGATTTCCAAAGGTGGGTGCCGAGGTGCGCTTGAAACTGCCTCCAGAATTTCAGCGATTCCTGCCTTGCAGTCAGCCCCCAGGATTGTATCGCCGCTCGAGGAAATCACACCGTTTCTCACTACTGGTTTTACGCCTTTTCCTGGTTTAACTGTGTCTGCGTGAGCAGCAAGCATAAGTGACCCTGATGCCGAAGAGTTTTTTGGGGGTATTTTGCAAATCAGGTTGCCGTAGCTGTCAACTATGCATTGCCCGTTGAGTTCTTGCTGAAGTTTATTCTTTAAGAACTCAATAAACTCCTTTTCTTCCCCCGATTCACTCGAAATACTCACTAACTCACATAAATACTTAACCAATCTTTCCTCCATAAAACCCTCCTGTTTTTACTGATTTAATGAGAATTTTACGGGCAAGGGGCGAAAGGTTTACCCTTTCGCCCCTTGCTGAAATTAATGGCCTTGATGGGGATCTGAATTGAAATTCCTACATAGACGGATGACCGGGAAATCAAACGCAACTCTCCCAAACCTCGTTTATTAAGAACACGGCAACTCCACCAGCAAAGCCAGCCCGACATTTGATAACCTTACATTCCTAATTTTTTCGCTAACTCTTTGAGCTCCGGGTCTAACAGCTGGCCCTTGTCCATGATCTGGACTCCGTCCAGCCAGACAGAGGAGTTCAAGCAAATGCCATCAGAGTGCGAGGGACCGGAAATCCCACCGGGAACAAGTATTGCCCCGACGTTACCGACACCCCATTCTGTCCCACCCCAGACTCTTTCATCTTCCAGGATATCCCCTGTCAGTCTCGCCCCGGGGTTAAATCCGTAACATACATGGGCCAGCTTAAGCATCTGAGGGTGGTTAAAGCTCTTAAGCCACTTCTCGTACTCGGTGGCTTCCTTTCCTCCCTCGATTTTCACAATTTCTCCTTTTTTAACTGTTAGCCGAACCGGCTCTTTCACTACACCAATGCAGGGAGGAACGAGCGAACCGTCGAAAACAATTGTTCCATTGATGGATTCAAAGTTCGGGGACCAACCAATTTGCCCGGCCATCATATGGGAGCCAGGAGTATTAGCATAACCAAGTTCCATTATAGGCTTGCGACCGGGTTCATTATTGAATTCTACGTCTGTGCCAGCTGGAGTAGTAATCCGCATATGCTTGGCGGAGAGGGTCTTCTCTGTGACCAGTTTCTCGAATTTTTCCAGGGTTGGGTAGTCTACCCTTCCTATGCAGCGGATCATCATGTCCACGTTCATTCCCACCAGGCATAAATGGCGGAGCTTTTTATTCTCTTGCATAGCAATATTGTAAGGAGTGGAGTAGAGTAACCACTTATTGTTAAATTCCACCCAGGCGTCAGCCTTTAAAAGGACAGCTGTAAGGGCCTCCAGGGGGAGCATGGGGTCGGCTGCTTTTCCCACTCCCAGTGGGGATGCTG
>Ga0315282_10005094_pt1 | contig 22530 bp, 10 predicted proteins | sample YL17G07_20_MG_FD_203693 | JGI IMG/M metagenome (GOLD analysis project Ga0315282, IMG submission 203693) | Sediment microbial communities from Yellowstone Lake, YNP, Wyoming, USA - YL17G07_20 | ecosystem: Environmental > Aquatic > Freshwater > Lake > Sediment | place: USA: Wyoming | collected... | reverse complement strand
TGTCCACGATGGAGACCGTGTCTTTGCCGGGGGCCATGACCACAAGCTTTCCGGCGTCGTCCCACATCGTCTTCTCGTCGTTGCCGATAATCATGAGCTGCGCGCTGGCAACTAAGGGAAAAACCAGAAGCAGCATTAAGAGCGCAAGGGTTAATCGTATTCCGGTATGTTTCATGACTGTCTCCTTTCTTTTTTTGATAAGAACTCTCTTTGGGGTAAGATAAGCATACGAAAAACGGGGTTGAATGTCAAAGACAAAGCTCACAAGCTATGGAGGAGTGTTTTAAGCCAGTATTGCAGCTAACGATTATGGAAATCATCAATCACTTTAGTCGAGAAAGACTTGGGGGCTACAAAGACTATTGAGCAGTTCGTTGCACCTGCCCTCCAGCTTCACCCCCTTCTTATCAGAATTCAACAAGGCCCACATTTGCGTCAGTGTCCCGTCATCTACTGTTCAGGATCTGTTTACTGGCTAATATTTTTTGAGCGGGACATAACTGACTCCAAGCGCTCGGCGGGTAAGTGTGCTTCCAAATCTTCATCAAGTGGGTTTTTTCTATGCTTTATGGGTAATACGGGACTTCACCTCGGTTGAGAGTAGGCATAGGCAGCCCCAAAGGGTCTGCTAAAACACTCTTGCCAGTCCCTCGGAGAAATTCCATGCATTGTCAAACTGAGGGGTTATAACTAACTTACCGCTTTTGTCCACGAAACCCCATCTCCTTCCGATTCTTACCCGGGCCAAACCGCCAGCGAACGAATCGGCCTCATCGAACTGAGGGTTGATTACGATTTTGCCTGCCTTATCGATGAAACCCCACTGACCACCGATCTTGATAGGAGCGAGGCCCTCAGTAAAGTTTCTTCCTTCACCGAATTGCGGATTTACCACGATCTTGCCTGCCTTATCCACATATCCAGCCCGGCGATCGATCTCTATTAAGGCCAGCCCTTCTGAGAAATTCCCTGCATTGTCAAACTGAGGGTTGATCACAATTTTTCCACTCGTATCAATAAAACCCCAGCGGCTTCCCACCTTCACGCGTGCAAAACCACCAGCGAACGAATCGGCCTCATCGAACTGAGGGTTGATAGCTATCTTGCCGCTTTTATCAATGAATCCCCAGGTTCTTCCAATCCTTACCCGTGCGAGGCCCCACGAGAAGGCATCTCCCTCGTCGAACTGGGGATTGATAACGATCTTACCCATCTTATTTATATAGCCAGTCTGGCGGCCTATTTCTACCCTGGCAAGACCATCAGAAAAGCTGTAGCCCTCGTCGAAGGTAGGGTTGATGACGATTTTCCCCTCTTTGTCGATGTAACCGTACTTGTGATTTATCTTTACCCGAGCAAGGCCTTCATAGAAATTATCAGCGGAATCGAACTGGGGGTTGATAACATACTTACCTAACCTATTGATATAGCCCCAATTCCCAATCTTTACGCGGGCCAACCCGTCAGAAAAGTCATCCGCTCCATCGAACTGAGGATTGATGACCATTCTCCCTTCTTTGTCAACATAACCGTATTTTACCGGAGCAAGGCCGTGTGACTTGAGTGCAGTGCATGACGGAAGGGCCAGCAAAGACAAACTGATAAGCAGATTAATTACTTTTCTCATAATTCCCCCCTTTTTCATCGGTCGTTGTTATCTATCACCTGTGTAATTATCATATACACCTTTTTCTAAAATTAGTGAACAGAAAATTACAAGGAAGAAATCCGCAGAATATGTTACGCATAGCACCTACCTATCTTCACTCCAAGATTAACCCGTTAGTTCACGATTACCAGTTGAAATGTGCGTGATTAAAAAGAAGGAATGGGCTGCGGTTAACAACCCACCCCTTCCGCACCCAAAATATCACTTGCGAGGCAGGATACGAGTTCCACTGCATTCAAAGATGAGAATTGCCTTGGTCTTATCAAGAGAACGAGGATCACTTGGAGCGCTAACCACCTCGTCATCAAAGCTTCATCTCTACCCCTGGCAAAGCGAAACTGGGTTTTTTTACCAATTCCATCACCTCTTCCGTCTCGATTACAGGGATACCTTCAAATTTCATAAGGTCACTCCACGCTAACGTGGCAGCCATCGAAAGTTTGGGATCCGCTGCCTCGTATAGCATGAAACCTCTGCCTCCGCTGAGGTCAGTCCATTCGCCGATCACTTTTATTTCTTTAGGGATACCCCTACCTTTTTCCAGTCGCCTTTTAATAATTTCATTTCTTTTCGAAGGCTCCCAAGTATAAATAGCTATGAAAAGCATGTTCTTACCTCCTTCCTTTTGTTGCTAGATTTAGATGGGATAGCTTCTTTCTTATGAAGAGTTACAAACAATAACCCCCAAAGAGGTATAATACCTCCCTGGAGGCTTCATAGGGGCATCTTCTGTAAACTTCCTTTCATACGGCACCCAAGAAGATTAGAACTTAAGTTGTGGGGTTAATTAGAGCCAGATGGAAAATACTATAAACACGACATACTCTCATGTACATGGAAAGTCAAGGGGAAATTCCATCCATAATTTACCCCATATTGCTGATTCTCGTTTGAAATGTTGCATTCTGAAGGAAGATACCAAAAACAAGGAAGTAGCACGCGCGGTGGAGTTGAAAGCTCTCCTCCCTGATAGCCAGATATCTTGCCAAATTTCATATAAACATGGACACCATTCGAGCACGATCTCGTTAAGAATATGGGTCCTGACAAGTGTCTGAAAATCTGATATTCGGAGGCCTGTTATGGAGAGAGAGGCGACGGCTCCCGTCTCTATTAAAGCTAATTATCTATTGACGGGTGATAGGATACATTTTGGAAAATACTTTGGGCAAACAGTTAGAGGAATAAAAATTTGCCTCCTTCGTGACTATCTTCTTGCTCATCCATCGACGACATCTTGAGTTGTGGTTTACTGTAGAGATGATGCATCCGAATTGAATATACGAACATCAAATCCAAACACCTTCGGCAGGCTTAAAACAGAAAGTTTATAGCAGAAATAGAGCGTCGAAAAGTGAGTTCCGCCAGGTCCTTATTGTTTGAAAGAGCGGTTATAATCATGGGATCAATAAGGGATCAGGAGAAAGCGGGTGCTGGCTTCACTTATAGTCGAAATGTAGCATAACAAAAAGTTCACCAGGAGCGTTACGTGATTGGGTGATCGATAAGCTTTGCGTCCTTCTATGGCCTTATCTCAACAATCGTACCATTTGGTACTAATTTTTCAATTTCCTCTATTTCTTCGTCTGTAACGGCAATACATCCTTTCGTCCAGTCAACCTCTTTGTGAAAATCACCCACCCACGAGAAACTATTCTTAATGCCATGAATCATGATGTCTCCGCCCGGAGAAACAACCAGTTCTTTTGCTCGCTTTTTGTCTTTCTCGTTGGGATAGGAAATATGAAGAGAGAGGTGATAACGACTGTCTTTGTTTCTTGAATCGATAATGTAGGTCCCCTCCGGGGTTTTATTATCTCCTTGTCTTTCTTTTGGACCGTTGGGGTTTCCACCCAAGGCTATTTTGTAGGTCTTGAGCACCTCGCCCTTTGAGAACAGCGTCAACCGTCGCTCTTTTTTTTCTATCAGAATCTTATCTGCCGGCCCCTTCCGGGTGGCCAAAATCTTTTGTTCGAGCGCCTCAATCTTTGTTTGCATTGTAACAATCTCATCACCCTTGCTTTTAACCTCTTGTTGGAGAGTTTCAATCTGTTTTTGCTGCGCAGCTATCGTCTTATCCTTTTGTTGGAGAGTCTCAATCTGTGTTTGCTGCGCAGCAATCATCTTATCCTTGAGAGTGACATTATTGATATAAAATATCATCATCTCACTGTCTTTCCTATATCCACTCCCCGGATAATCCTTAATGAGTTTCTGAAAACAGTCCAGAGATTTCTGATAATCTTTTTGCTCATTCCTGGGATACGCATAGATAATACCCATCTCGAAAAGAACCCTGTCTCCCGCCGTGGGATACTTTTCAATAATCTGCTCATATTTGCTCAGAGAAGCCTTGTAGTTTCCCTGGCTGAAAAAATCATTCGCTTCTTTGAAGATTGACCTGGCCTGAAATTCCTTATTAAAGTGACTGCATCCGCAAATTAGAATTGGTGCTATGATGATGCAGATCAAGAAAAAGTAAATATGCTCACCCCTCCGACTTTGCCTTTTATCCATACCGTTTTCGAGTTCGTTAATAATATGCTTGATGATTATATCCAAAACATGTACCACATTATAAGTTGAATATGCCGTAGTTGACAAATTAAATGCTCGAATGGTCCGGGCAGACTTGAACGATGGGAGTATAAGGAAATGGCAGGGTATTGAGACCCTGCCATTTCTTCCCTGAGTATAAAGGCAGAGTTAAGAGCTCCGGTCTTACTTCTTCATTGATTTCCGGAAAGCTTCTTCAGCCCTCTTGGCCTTTTCCTCTGCAATCTTCTCCTTTTCCTCTGCGGCCTTCTCCCTTTCCGCTGCGATCCTCTCCCTTTCCTCTGCCATCTTCACAGCATTTTCGGCACGGGCTGCGGCAGCCTCTGCCTTTAACGTGGCCGCATCAGCGGTTGCCTTTGCAGCCTGCGCATCCTGCGCTGCCTGATCAGCTTTCGCACCAATCAGCATTTCCTGCGACCGAACTCTCTCGAGGTCACGTTTTGTCGCACAACCCCCCGCAGCAATAGCAAGAACAAGCATCATTGAGATCACCAAAAGACTCTTTTTCATCATCTCATCACCTCCTTTCATCGAGACTCAGATTCTTGGACCTTTTATCCCCTTTCCTGATTCGGACCACTCTTTTAAGCCATTTTTCACAAGCAAGAACTATTCCGAGTATTTTGAACATCGTAATACCTTAATATCTTAGATTGTTTGTAATTTATTGGCTTCAATGAGTTGGTTTCTTGAAGGGGATTCCCTACAAAAAAGAACAAATGCTGTAGGCAAATCCATACTCTGGGAAGGATTATTTGAATATCAATAGCTTGTAAAAGGGGTGAAGTAGGCTCCCGGCTTTATTGTATGAAAAAGTGGGACCGACTATTTCTTTTTGACAGGTTCGATCAATATACCGTCTATTTCCAGATCAATTTTCAAACGTTTGACTGCAACTTTGGCCTCGCTGATATTATTGAAAGGGCCAGCGATAACACGGTAGCTATCGCTTTTTGATAACACCCTTGCCGGGATTTGCGGACCTTGGTGGTTGATCATGGCGGCAATCCTCAGAGCATCAATCTCGCCACGCACATCTACAGCTAAGACATACCACGCGTCCATTTGCAGCTCTGGTATTTCTGGCCTGCCATACAATTTTTCTGGGTGCTTGATTTCTATGACTTTCGCAGACTCTTTTTCACTTCTTTGACGGATTTCGAATATGGGAACAGGAATCCCCCGGGCCTCGGCCAGTACTTTCTTAACTTTGCTCCAGTCAAGCGTGCGCCCCGATTCCTTTTCAATATTTCTCAATTTTGTGTATATCTTATCAAACTCAACAGTGTCCAATTCTTCCGGGGGTGCATGAACTTCCATGTAAACGACTCCATTGCACTGACCCAGGAGATATGGCTGGTTAACGAAGCATACAGGTGTTTTAACCGGAGTGCTCTCATAGAGTTTCTTAATGTCTTCCGGATAGAGTCTGATGCAGCCATTGGTCGCCCTAAGACCAATGCTGGCCGGTTTATTAGTGCCATGGATCAAATAAGTCGGCTTACTCAAATAGAGCGCGTATTCTCCCAGGGGATTTTCAGGTCCCGGCAGAACTTTAGGTGGTAGAGGATCTCCTTTTTTCCGATGATCCTCAGCAATCGAGGCGGGCACATGCCAGGTGGGCCGAGTTGCCTTGCGTGCCACATACATTTGACCGATGGGCGAAGGTCGCTCTACCGTACCAACGCCGAGCGGGTAGGTCGACACAGCCAGCGACTGACTATCTCCTTTAAATTGGAAGAGCCTCATAGCGGCCAAGTTGATCACGATCCCTTTTCTTGGGGCATCCGGCAGGATAAAACTCAGAGGCAGCAGGATACGTTGCCCGGCCTCGGGCACCCATACATCTACCCCTGGATTTGCTGCACTCATTGCGTTAACCCCCAGACTGAAGTGTCTTGCAATATCCGGTAGCGTATCCCCCCTTTCAAGCCTGAGGGCTGCCAACCGGCCGATGACGTCATCGCCTTTTGCAACCGAAAAATCATTTCGTTCGATCTTTTCTTCCGGATAAATTGGTGAGGGCGAGGGTTTCACCTCAACTTTTTTCGTTACCGCACACCCATAGAAATAAATGATGAATATAAATAGAATTAAAAGATAAAGCCTATTGGATAAGCGGGATAGGTCAACGATTTGGCACATGGGTCAAATAAGGTACCTTTCTTAATTAAGAAAATTTAGAAAACCATTTTTCAGTAAAGCACTGGATCGTATTGATGCACAAGACTCAATTCCATCGCAAGACCAATGACGTGCAAGTCAATAATATATACCAAATATGGCCGATATTTTCAAAATAATGGAATGTTATTTTGAGAGGGTTTCAGGTTTTATAAAGTGCGCATGCTACACTTGCATAATCATTTCGGTGGCAATCTTCAAAACTCACTGTCATTATACCTCCTACCGTGTTCCGCCAAATCCTTCCCAGACGGGACATAATCAATTGATATCACCAATAATTACGGTTTGAAGTCCTGCGTCTTCATAGTTGTAGACGATCTCTGGATTTTAGGAAGTAAAACATGCGACAAGGATCAGAAGTTCCCTGCCTCCGATGGCCAGATAGCTTGCCCCTATCGTGATTCAATACATTTTGGAAAATATTCTTAGCAAACAGTCAGAGGAATAACAATTTGCCTCCCTCGTGACTATCTTCTTACTCATCCAACGACGACATCTTGAGTTGTGGTTTACTGTAGAGTTCATGCATCCGAATTCAATATGCGAAGATCAAATCCAAACATCTCCGGCGGGGTTAAAACACAGGGTTTACAACAGATCGTGAGCCTTCCGAACACGCCCAGGACTCGCGCTTATCGGTGCCTTTTGTCGCGAGAGATTTCCACGTATACGTTGCCGAGCCTGTCGGGCGGAGCGGGAGGATTGGTCATGATCGCGCGGTACCTGTACGTGCTGCCCACCGTCCAGCTCTGATACTTGCCCGTTGCGCCGGTCACTACGTAGGTGCCGGTCAGAGGCCCTCCGGAGCCCTTGAATTCAAAACCCGGAACGCCGAGGTGAAAACTGCCGGTGCCGTTGTTGTCGAAGAAGATCTGGTCGCCGTCGATGTCGGTGATGATCACCTTGTTCTGAAAAGAAATCGGGAGCACGTCGCCGACCGGCGGACCTGCCGGTATAAACTGGAACTCAACGAAGGTTGTGCCCGAGATGATTCCCGTGGCGGTTCCGATTTGGAAGCCCTTTCCGGTAACTAAATCCAAAGCCTGCACGGCGTCCTGTTGCGTGAACAGGGTGCGACCGAACCGCAGGTTTTCGCTCTGTGCGCTGGCGACCGAAACCGTCATCCCTAACAGAACGAGTCCGGCGACGGCTGCGGCGGCTTTTCCTCGACATCTGTTGACCATGTCCAACCTCCTTCAGTGATAAGAACTCGCTTTGGGGTGGGTTGAATATACGAGGAACGGAGTTGAATGTAAAGAAAAAAAACGACAAGATATGGGGTCCCTAATGATTACCAATTCAAATAAAGTATACTTTCATACGGTTCGGGGACGGTTCTTATATTATTTTATGATATCAAATAGTTACGTACTATTTTCTTGGTCTTCCCTTTCTTGGTCGCCTAATCTCAATCACCTTCCTATTCATCCGCTCCTGGAACCCCGCCGTTCCAATTATTCCCTTAGCTATCTTCTCCCTTATCTCTTGCTCTTCTTTATCTCTGTTCGAACAAACATATTCTCTATATGGCTTACTTCCCTTTGTCATGTGGGACGATGACAACAGTTGTACAGGTGCTACGATTTCCGGCCACATCATCAGCCGCATACGTCAGAGTATATTGGCGACCTGCTCCCTTTCCGGATCGCTCTGCACGCAGCTGCCCGCTTATATCTGCTGTGCCAACACTCCACCCTTGAATATCATTAGGAGTATCACCATCTCCAAGACCGTTATCCGGTTCATTACTTGTCACGCTCATGAGCTTGAATCCGGCTGCCCCGGAACCCGGATCGCTCAGGTTCACACTGACTGTTATGGTAACCATTTTGTGATTCGCCGGCCATAATAGACTCGGGCTTGCGCTGCAGGAAATGTTGGGTGGAGTCTTATCAAGATTTATGACAACTGACTTCGGCGTCTCAATATTTCCTCCGTTGTCCGATGCAAAAAAGGTGACGGTGGTTCGGCCCTCGGTCGAAATGACGAAAGAGGCGGAAGGCCCAGCCACGGTCGTGTTTGGAATAGGCTGAGCACCAGACGCCGCATAAGTAATCTCCTTAACCCCAGACCCGCCGTTATCCGTCGCGCTGAGGGTGCCCGTGACATTGCTCTTATTCCAACCCGATGCATTGGGCAAGGGCGAGAGTGCGGCAGTGGTCGTCGGTGGGATTTGGGGCTTTCTCGCTGTCACAGCCACATTATCAAAGGCAACACTGACGCTATCGCTCACCATTAACTGCAACACATAAGTCCCTTCAACGTCAGGTTTAAACCGTGGATGAACTGTGTTTGAATCTGCAATGTTTGCGTTTCCGATTTGACTTCCCGCAGGCACGGTCACGAAAGTCCAGGTGTAGCTCAAAGGCTGAGGCCCATTATCTGGATCATTGCTTGCCGAGCCGTCGAGGACAGCTTCTTCTCCGAGCCAAAGGCTTATATCCTCTCCGGCATTTGCATTCGGTGGAACATTGGGAGTGGTCACCATCACTTGAACTGTGTCCTCTGATGAGAGATCGCCATCGTTTACCGTCAACTTGAGCTCGTAGAGGCCACCAACGTCCGGGACAAAACCGGCATTAGCCATATTCCTGTTCGCAATGTCATTATCCGTCAGCCCGCTTCCAGCAGGTTTTGCCGCAAAGCTCCAGAGATAGCTGAGAGGCAGTGGCCCATTATCAGGATCGTTACTCTTGCTGCCGTCGAGCTGAACAGTGATTCCAGTGAATGCGCTCTGGTCAGGCCCTGCATTGGCATTGGGACGCACATTTGGAGTGGCGGCATTGATCACCACCTCATCCGGAACGCTGTCCTGGACACCGTCATTGACAATAAGTTTAATTCTATATGTCCCGTCGACAACCGGAGTAAATTCAGGTTTAGCACTGGTCGCGTCAGAAAGAGTGACAGGGCTTCCTGCAGGGACCTCTATAAATATCCAGAAGAAGGTAATCATAGCTCCCTCAGGATCGTAGCTATTTTTCCCGCTTAAGGTAACGAGTGTCCCCGTGACCACATTTTGATCCGGCCCTGCATCGGCAACGGGTGGCAGGTTATCGATGGCAAAGGTCACTTCTATTGAACGATTGGAAGTGACGCTATCAAATGTAAACGTTGTAACCGCACCTATAAATACCCCGTCTACTTTCACATCCGCCACATGATAGCCGGCATCTGGTATAATGGTGAAAGCCTGACTCGCTCCATAATTCAATAATAAGGTTCCCGATGGAAAGATGGCTCCATTCAGACCAGCGGTCGCTGTAATTGTGTATTGGTCGGCTGTAAAAAATGCCTCGATCGTACGCTCTGCTGTTACATCGCTTAGAGTGCAGACCGTCACTGCACCCACCGATGCTCCATCGACCTTTACATCCGTCACACGATTTCCTAAATTCGGCGCGATGATGAATATCTGACTCCCTCCATGGCTCACCGAGACTGATCCAGAGGGCAAAATGGTGCCACCGAATGTTGCCGTAGCAGTAATGGTATAGGTTTTGACCACAAAATTAGCAGCTACCATCCTGTTGGTATCCATACTCACAGTTACTGGGTTTTGTGCCTGGGTTATATCACCCGTCCAGTTCTTAAACTGATATCCCGCGGATGGTGCAGCTGTGAGCTGGACTGTCGCCCCAGATGTGTTGTAAGTTTCGACGCAATCTCCTGGACAGTCGATACCCGCACCTGTAACTTTACCGCTCCCCACCGGGTTGATTGATACGTTCAAGGTTGTTACACCTGTTCCAACGAGCGACAGATTAAGTGTTGGCGTGTTAATGGCGTTGGAGGGAATTGATAGCGAAGCGGTCTTCGCCCCCAGGAAGGTAGGCAAGAAGACGACATCAACAGTACAGCTTCCTGACGTAACAATTGTTCTTCCCGAGCAATTATCATTCACTAAGCTAAATTCTCCCTGGGCGGCTCCTGAAAGTGAAATCGTACCAATTATTAAGTCCACGTTACCTGCGCTCGACAGGGTAGCGGTCTTCGTGGATGTGGTGCTGAGATTGGTGGGGCCAAAGTCAAGAGAAGAAGGCGAAGCAGAGATTTTTGGTTTGGGCACGTAGGCAAGGGCATAAGTAAAGCTTATTTCTTTTGTATCCTTCAATCCTCCCGCGGTCAATGTCCCTTTAAGTATATGAGGGCCAGGTGTAATATTTTGAAGCTGAGTCTTGTAGGTTAAAAACCCGCTGAGTGTAATCGATTCGCCCTTTACTACGCTCCCATCCAATTCGAGCTGGAGGTCAGCATTGACTGATCCAAACAGACCTAAGGTAACATTAACAGGCTCTGTATTTGTCGAGTAATCTTTCTTGTCCGTAGATATGCCTAACAACACGGCATCCCCTACATCGAATGCCTCGCTTCCAGAAACGAGCAACAAATCTCCACTGTAGACTCCATAGATGAGACGGTGAATACCAGAAACTGTAGTGATGAGTGAGGATTGGAGGGTAACAGATAAATTTTCTGAAGAGGAAAGATTCATTCCTTGTTCTCCAACAAGGTTGTATTGGCCTTTTGGATCGACAATCCATGCCTTGAGCACAGCCCGCGTGCTTTTGTTGCTGAAGATGGTAAAGTTTGTCGTAATCGTGTCGGAGGAGGCGTATTTCCCATTGTCATTTTGGCATTCGAGAACCTTGACCTGAATCCCTGCCACGTCGAATGGGTGAGAAATGGTAATGGTTCCAGGATTCGAAGCCACAAGCTGAGCGTTGACATAGTAAGTCCCCGCTGCCATCGTCACAGGAAGTGGAAAGAGTCTTGTTACAGACCCCGTGAGAGCAAAAGTCTCTTCATACCCGCCTGGACCCGATAGCGTCATGTTTCCACTTGCACTTCCGGAAACTGAGACGGAAACAATCTCTCCCGGATTGTAAACCTGCTTATCCGTCGTAATGGTTAGGACATCCCCTTGCTTATGGATATAAAGGGAATTGAGGTGAACCGACCGGCCGGACGCATGATAAATCCCATAAAAGAGCTTTTCTCCCGTAATCCGAGTCAGTGGAATGTCGAAAAGTATGGCCTGGCTTCCACTCAGCATGAACGGTTGCTGAGATTCAGACCCATTGTAATTGACCCTTGCAAAAAATGATTGGGGATTAGGATTTGTGGACTGTATGTTAAGGGTAAGATGAGCTGTTTCACCCTCTCCATAATAGGATTTATCAAGCGTTGCATTCACATTGAGACTTATCCCAGCAAGGTGGTACTTAATCTGTCCCCTAGAACTCTCGATTCCATTTGAATCTTTTAATTCATAGCTTGCAAAATAGTCCTTCTCCTCCAGATCTTCGGGCGGAACAAAGCTGAAGGTTAATGACTTTTCCTCCCCGGGCTTCAACCATTCTCTCTGCATCGACTCGATTAAATCATACACCCTAAAGTCTAGATCGCAAGACCCCTCCTGGTTGCCGGTATTTTGAACTTTGAAAGTGAAGTTGGCCTCCTGCCCAGGATAAAATGTCTGGTAGCCGGGAGGCTGAGCAATCCGAAAGACGGGGCCGCTAATAACGAGCGGTAGGCTCCGAAAGGTTATCAATTCGCCACTGTTGTTTACGAGATCAACTCTTACCGTATAATTCGCTGGGGCAATCGCAGACGGATCGATGTTGGAAGTACAAGTAAAGGGGGTTGGGATAACGGAGGAAGGAAGAGAAACATCCTGAGAACTGCTCCATAGGCTTGTTCCTTGAGCGCCAATCACAGAGAATACGAGGCGACCGTCAAAACTGTTGTATCCTTGATTGGAAAGATCGACAGTCACCGGAATTAAGCCATTAGCCTGCGGCCCCGAAGAAGCGCCCATCGCTATTTTATTCTCTTTTCCTACGAAGAAGTTCGCCTGATTAGAAGTAGTTGGTGACTGACTGCTTACGGTGATCTGGTAGTTCCCTTCGGTAAGGTCAAAAAATAAGGAATCGGCTACAGCCGTGCCCTTTAAAATAAAATATGTCTTTGACTGCTGGAAGAGGATCGATGACTGGCGACTAAGTTCAAACCTCACCTCCAAAGTCTCATCCAATTGACCTGTGTTGGTAATAGTGAGAGGGATTAATATTTTTCCTTCAGGATAGACCCCTAGGTCCTGGAGTCCGGCTCCGAGCTGTAAGGATGCCGAAAGCCCATAGAAGACTGTCTTTGTGATGCTCTGATTTAAGTCCCCGCTGAATGTAAATGTATAATTCATATCAGTTGTTAGCTGCTGTGCGTACTGCACGAGTTTAATCTCTCCGGGGGATATCGTGATTGCCTGCGGGTCTGCAAACGCAGTACTCTCAATTCCTAACTGGACCGTTTCCTCGACCTTACCTGTGTTCCTAATCTCGACATTAATAAAAAATGGTTCGTTCCCGACAATGTCGGGGGCGAATACGGTCACGGATATGGCTGGCGCCCTCACTTCGTATCGATCTGTGATCTCCACAAGAGTGGAGTTATTCTGACTCACATTCCCGGTCAGGGTCACTACGCCCTCTGCTCCCGCGACCCTTGTGACTACAAAGGCATGACTTCCCCCTGCAGGAATATTCAGATTCTCTGTGTAGAGCGTTTGCGGACTCTGAACACCAAGCGCTGATCTGACATCTAACACTAAATTTAAAGCCTCAATCGATGCAAAATTCTTAATTTCCCCGCTGATCGTCACTGTCTCACCAGGTTTATAGACTTTCTTATCCGTATTGAAGCAAATGATTGTATTACCCTCAGTGATGTAAAAAGGATAGACCGCTTTGGAAAAGGTCTGCCCCAAGCTATTGAACAGCCTTCCTTCAAGATACAGCTTTCCTGTAATATTTAATTGCCCAATGTTTGTGCTATAGTCTTGCACACCATTGACCGGTTGGTTGATCGGTAGAGAAGTTTCAAAAAGAACAGATGGCTCCATCTTTTGAATGCGGTGATTTCCCCAGTCTGCCACATAAACCGTGCCGTCTGTTGACAACGCTATGGCGGCAGGGTCATAGAATTCTCCATCTCCAATGCCATACCCTCCCCATTTAGCAATGAAATTCCCGCTGCTATCAAATTTCTGAATACGAAAATCAGCTACGTATACAAAACCATCCCTACTTACAGCAATGCCCCATGGACGAGAAAATTGTCCATCCCCAATCCCAGAACCGCCCCATTTCGTTATAAAATTCCCATTGCTATCAAACTTCTGGATCCGATCATTCCAATCATCTGCTACATAAACAGAACCATCGGGTCCTACAGCGATACCCCAGGGATAATCAAATTGGCCTTCTCCTCCCCCTTGACTTCCCCATTTGGTGACAAAGTTACCGTTACTGTCAAACCTTTGAATGCGATAATTATAGGTATCCGCCACATAGATTGACCCATCTTGCCCGATAGCAATACTCATAGGATAATAGAACTCTCCATCTCCACTTCCTTGGTGTCCCCATTTCTTAATAAACTTTCCGTCGCTGTCGAACTTCTGGATTCGATGGTGAGCATCAGATACGTAAACAAAGCCATTTGAATCCACTGCAATGCCAGAGGGGAAGACAAGCTGTCCATCCTCACTGCCTTCTGTCCCCCATTTGGTGATAAAATTTCCGTCACTACTAAACTTCTGAATGCGATGGTTCCGCTCATCTGCCACATAGATCGAACCATCAGGTCCTGTGGCAATACCATCTGGAAAGTTAAATTTTCCGTCCTCAATCCCTCCTCCACTCCCCCAGATAAAATACACTGACCCACTGTTATGATAAACCCAAACATGGCGATCATGAGTAGCCACATAAATATAGTATTCAAGATCATAAGGGTCTGATGTAGGATCTACGGCAATTCCATAGGGTCCTGAAGATCCTTCACTCCCGTACCCCGAAAAATACCACCTATCCATAAAAATACCGTTACTATCGTACCGCATGAGGCGATTATAACCGTCTGTGACATACACGTAGCCATCAGGTGCCGCAGCAATCCCACGAGGCATATAGAATTGTCCACTCTCATGGTCATAGGTTCCCCATTCCCCCATAAAGTTTCCAAAAATATCAAATTTCTGAATACGGTAGTTCCTGCTATCTGCTACATAAATGAAAAAGCTAAACCAACCTGAACGATCTATTGCTATCCCCGATGGGGATAAAAAGTCTCCCCATTGAGTGATAAACTTTCCATCGCCATGGAATTTCTGAAGGCGATTGTTATTCGAATCCAACACGTAGACATTATTTTCAGAATCAACTGCGATCGCTGAAGGTGAATCAAACTGCCCCCCTGCTTTACCATAAGTCCCCCATTGCGTGATGAAGGTACCTCCTCCATCAAATTTCTGAACGCGATGGTTACCCGTATCAGCCACATAAATATCACCATAGGGCCCTACAGCAATCCCAGAAGGGGAATTGAACTGCCCGCTTTCATTTCCATAGCTTCCCCATTCCGCTAATATTAGTCCGTCATAATAAAATTCCTGGATCCGGTGATTTCCAGTGTCCGCCACATACACATGGTTCCAAGCAGCTGCTATGCCACCGGGATTGCTAAATGGTTTCCAGTCCTCTTTTGGCAGGAAATGCTCAAACTCGTCCTGGGTAGCTATATCTCTCCTTTTGACGGCAACGTTTAAGCTACCATTTTCGATTCCAAATGGCCCATTCGAAAGCGTTGATATTCCCGTGATCGGCTCGGTTTTAAAATAGGTTTCCTTCTCTGTCCTTGTTTCTAAGGAGGCGGTAGGTCCATTAACCTCGAGAGACTTAGAGAGATAAGATTTTCCCCCAGTTCGGGTTTCTTTAATTCGGACGTTCAAGATAACAGATCCGTTAAGTGTTTGAGGAGGGATTTTCAAGCCCTCAAGTGTCTTTTTCTCACCGGCTAGGATTGCTCCTGTAAGGTTCTCAGAATAAATCTCTACCCCCAGACTATCTTTAATGGAGAGCACCTCCGTGACATAGGTCGCATCCACCCCACCCTGGTTTTCTATTGTCAGGCTTACTATATCTCCACCTCTTACGGTGTTGCCTCCAGGGTAATCAATGATCAATTTCGGCTCTGGCACAGTTAGGATCGCCCTTTGTGTGAACTCCGTCCCTGAGGGGACGGATAGCGTCACATCCACGTAGTGCTGACCACCTGAAATTGTTCCTGGTACGGGTATGGACATCGTTAGCTGTGAGCTTTGGGTCGGCGAGAGGGGAGCAGCCTTCGTCTCCGTATACCCTAAACTCGGCGCGGATATTGTTATTAGCCCGTTGCCAAGATTGAATTTCCCAGAATTCGTTAAATCTAACGTTAGATTTGCTGTGTCCCTGACCTTGTAAGAAAGTTTGTCAAAAGAAAAAGCCAGAGAAACCGTATTCGGAATGAGAAGGCTTGTCGGTTTGCCTGTCTTCGTCTCATCTGACTGGCTATAGGTCAGGGTGTATTGTCCAAATTCAAGTGAGGGGATAAATACAGGAATGGCTAACAAATTGTTCTCTCCGGCAGCAAGGCTGAAGGGCTGGGTTCCAGAGTATACTATATTCCCGCCCGGGGATTTCAGATACAGATCGATGGTCCCTGATGATACGCTTATCTTCCCAGTGTTTGAGATAGCAAAAGTAATTGCATTTGTGCCCGGGAGAAGGGGGGTGGGTAGATTCGGCGTAACTGAAATCTGGCTTAGGGGAACTTCAAATCTTGCAGAGGCATATGACCTAAGAATGTTTCCATAAATCACTTCTGCTTTGACGGTGTAAGTCGTTGCGAAGGCCGTCGGGGACAGCGTAAAACTCGTGGAAATTTGGTGTGACCCAAAAGGGAGAAAGTTAACCGTCGCTGTCTCCTCAAACCACTTATTGTTGTTGGCATCAGTAACCGTTATCCTCACATCGGACTGCCAATCCATGTTGATATTGTTCTTGAAGGAAGCATTTATTTTCACCGTCTCGCTCTTGCCATATGCATACGAGCTTTTGTCAGTTCCCACAGTAACATTTGCCGAAGGCCAGGCCATCCATATACCCTTACTCTCCAATCCCACCTGCTTTCCACTCTCATCATAGAACCACGTAAAGCACCTATCGAGGTCAGTGACATGCTCAAGTATGTACGTAAAACTTGTGCTTCCTTTAGGTGGCACGGTAACCGTTCTCACAACCCATACCCGGTGATGCGATAAATTTCCCTTGACTGTAATTGTTCTCTCTGATTCCGTATGGTTCCACAAATTAAACGTAAAGGTGGCTGGACTACCATAGAGATAATACTCGGCGTCGCTCAGCACTGAGAAACCAAAATCTGGACTCTTATAAGGATTGCTTGGCGGACTGCTCACCACAAACCGACCCGAATCCGTCTCCGTCTGGGGCTGTACGACGTTCCCTGAAGAATCATAGAGGGCGTAATCAACATGATAAATTCCAAGAACTGATGTTGGGGATGTAGTGGAAGAAAATGGGACACTGATGGTCTGGCCAGCAGAGATTGCAAGATTTTGGGTCTGCTCATTAATGACCTTTTTACCCGGATCGAGAATGGTAAATTTAGCTGATACCGCATCTATATCGACAAAGTTCGTTAGATCAATGTTAAGATTGACCGCTTCGCCAAGGTTGATCTCTATCAGGTCAGCAGGCTTTTTCGCCCAGGAGGTGATGTTCTGTATGAAATTTACCTCGGTCTGATTTGCCTGACCATGGGAAAGTGCAAAATCCGTGTACATTGTGGTTGCAATAACATGACCGCCTCCGTAAGGATACATAATCATGGCAGGCTGCCCATTAGATACTCTCCTAAGTAAGATGATTGAATTTTCAGGATACGAGGAAAAATACCCATCCACTCCGATATTGGCTGCGGAGGTGGAAAAAACTGACAAGATCGGGTGGTAAGTATCGACGTAAACTGAATTAAACTGACAGCTCTGGTCCTCTTGATAGCCATAGCCAGTGACCGGTCTCCTTTCACCGGTTTCTGGATCTATGGGTGTTGGCAACAACTCCCAGTCGTACCCATGCTGTTGAGAAAGGATCACCAGAGTCCCACCATTCTTTACATATTCACCAAGGAGTGCCTTCACTGATTCAGAATTCTTCAGTCCATAAAACCCCCCTGTAGGAACCAAAAGAATCGGATGGTCCTTCACAATCTCCGGGTTGAAATTAATATCTTGAAATGATACGGGCTCCCCAATTTTTAGCATTAATGAAATCGCGGGGTTGTAAAAACCGTTGGCGAACAGAGCAATATCCGGCGCCCCTTTCCAGTCACTCCCTATCTGGTTTTTTCTTTGCGAAAGTTTGTTCCCTACGGTTTGGAACTCGGCTTCGATCCTGTCCTTCACTTCTTGCGATGCATCTCGATATTTCGTCCTTCCTTCGATGAATATCTCCATAAACCGTTTCTTGTACCAAACTCCGACCTTGCCTTTCTTAATCGCCGTCCTCAGATAGAAATCTGTGAGCTCTGCGTCAGAAAGCCCAAACTCCTTCTCCCAGTAGAATTCATCGCTGACATCAAAGCGGTCATCTGGATGGTCTCCGGCAGGATTGGAGGGGGTCGGCGGCCGCTTGCAGACATCTATATCACCTATTCCCACCGGTTTGGGATTGCCCATATAGTTATAAATGGCATTGATATATCCGGCGGTATATAGGACAGCTTCAGAGATAAGCCCCCTCACATTTTTCATGAGCCTTTCTTCGTTAACAACTGGTTTATAGCCCCCTAACTCGGGATCGAAAACCCAGTCCTTAAGTTCCTCCTCACTGAAATAGTTACGGCTCAATCTCGCGAAGAGGTCTATAAGGTCTATGGCGATGGGATCAATGCTTCCATAATTACCTTTGAGATAGTTGTCCACGGTCACCGCTTGCTTAAAAGCATCGGAATTAACGATCTCCGACCAATTGTCCTTCACGTAGTCCTCAAAGGGCTTCCAGAGGGGATGCGCGTCATCCTTGGTATGAGAGGGATTGCCCATGTCCTGAAGGAGATGAAGAATTCTCCCAAAATAATCGTAGACCTTCCCCTTGTCTTCCTGTGAGAGGTCAGGGCTACAACCCATTTTCTTCAATATTTCTATCAGATAATCAGTCGCCCTTTTAATGGCCGGAGGCCACGTACCCTTAAACCCCTCTCCTGTCTCAGGGTTATAGAAGTGCTCAAAGAAATTCCCCCAGCCATTCTTTCCAATGGGCGGATCGTTAAGCAACGGATTGAACCATTTATTGGTATCCTCATCATGAGCCCCGATACGAAGCCAAGGAAGAGCCAGACCCGAAAAATCTTCAAAGGCCTGGTCGCCCTTATGCACCTCCTTCTTTAACAACATACCCTCTGCAGTAATGGTGTCGTGACCCCCTTTGAGCCAACCGCTATTATAGGGGACTGGTTCTTTAGTTATTGGGTTAAAGTTTTCTTTATTATTGTCAAACCCTCCTGATAAGGAAACCAAGCAAAATGTCAGCATGAATGGGAAGAGAACAAAAATAAGCCTTTTTTTCACCTTAATTTCCCCCCTCCCCTATTTTTGTCTTTGGAGCAACAACCTTTGAAGGTTTTCGATCTGAGAATCCAGATCCCGTGGCCGGAAGTATCTTAGTTTTCTAGCCTTCTTTAAATTCTCTATCGCTTTTTCGTAATCTCCTCTCCGTTGGTATAGATAACCTAATTGCTCAAGCACAATACTAAAATGCGATCTTATCTCGTGTGTCACCGCGTGATTTTTCAAATACCTTTCATGCTTCGCAATCGCATAATCCAATTCCCATTCATCACAACCACCTTCCACCGGAGGGACTTCTATGCCGAAACGACCAGTAAGACAATATGTGTAAAGCGATTGGAGATGTGAAAAATATTCAGTTTCACTGCGCTCAATAGGTTTAATGAAAATTGTAAGTTCCGATGCAGCTTTTTTTAAAAAATCTTTTAACTTTTCTCCCTTATATTCTATACCACCGCCTTTATCGTCTACAGTTCTTGCACCGATACCAATGTCGTCCACTTCAGTTCCAAAACCAAGAGGAAAGGGAGGTTTCTTAAGCTTCTTTCGAGGTATTACGAATCTCCCCTCCTTGTTAGTCCTTGTATGGGGTGGATCCAACGATATAACCTGCCCGACATCTCCCGCCACTGTCTTGGTCTTAATTCCAATTGTTGAACTTATCCACGCTCCCTCCACCGGTTGTTTTGTTTGTTCGTCCAAAACAATCCCATGTATCTCCGGGGTGCGAATAGTGCAGCCCATAAAACCTATCGAAACCATCCCTAAGAATAAAGTTAGTAAACATCTCAAGATCATTGTTCCTCTCCTCTGTAAAAGAGCGCAGACTGCCTTACTGCGATTTAGGGTCGCATCTTCGGGTGTTGAAACTACCAGAGTTTTGAGAACCCTGCAACTCTCTTATCTATATCGCCCTCCCGGATCTCCCTTATCAATGACTTCTTTCCAGCCACCAAATCCCAGATACCATAGCCGGCTTTACCTCCAACCCTAAAAACTCCGGCGATCTTCATACCATTGTGGGACACCGCTTCCATTATGCTTTCATCGCTCCTATGGTATCCGATGGATCTCGTGGAAACATCATACACGCCATACACAACCTCATCCTTGGACGCCTCCGCCCCACCCCGATAAAAAATTATCTTTTTTCCATCACCAGACACACAGTAGACACTCTTCTTAGGGAGGGGGACCAAAACATCCCTTAGCAACACTTCTTCGTTCCCTTTCCTTAAGTCCCTGACTATGATATTGGCTGTCTTCTCAACTCCCTCGACCCTGCCTATGTAGAGAAGTTTATCCGTACCAGGAAATATTTTAGGGAAACTTCCACGAGGCGATACAGACGTTTGTTCCTTGCTTTTGGTATCGAAAAAGGAAATCCCGCTTTTCGTATGGAATACGATCCGCTGATTGTCATTTAGCCATGCCAATTGCCAAATCTGACCTGGCCCCTCATAGGTCATAATTTCTTCATCAACGGTTGTTATCACAATCCATTTACCTGTGGCCATCGCAATTTTTTGTCCGTCAGGGGACCAAGCCAAATCAAGGACTTCCCCACGAAAGGTTTTTACCTTTACTCTCCAATTCTGACTTCCGTCTTTGTTCGAAACGCACAGTGACATTTGATAACCATACGTCTTACCGTCAAGGGCTTTTTGGAAAATAAATGCAATTTTTTGTCGATCGGGCGACCACGCAGGATATACCCCGTAGTCAATTACCTTTCGATATTCCAAACTGACCGGGTTTGATAAGAAAATGTCGTATTCAGCCTTTTAACACCCCTCCCGGCGATAAAGAGCAGATTTCCCTCTGCAGCCTGAACAAAACTGTGGACAAGAAGCCAGAGTAAAACCATAACGATTTCTCTTCTAAACATATTTAAGCCTCTCTTTTTCTTCACACTTTCTGATAATCTTTGATCATCCTTCTGTTTCTAGGCCCGCCGGTTCTGTAAGGCCGACGAATGATTATCTAGCAATATAGGACCTCTCTAATTTTTTATCGAGACCATGGTAAGGTAACTTGGTAAGAGTGGAGTGAGAGATAATAAAGACTGACAGGACTAAAAAGCTGAGGTAAACTCTTTGCATGCCCCCCACCGTAAAGAGTTTTTCTCTGAGGATGGGATATTCAATATCACTGAAAAAAAAGGTTGTCCAGAAGAAACATTTCACATTTAGGATGTAGCGTATCTGTTTGATATTACATATAAAAATGGACACAATTCGAGCAGGGTCTCGTCGAGAATAGGGGTACGGACAAGCGTCTGGAAATCTGATATCCGGAGGCCTATTATGGAGAGAGAGGCGACCAGGGTTGGAGACAAGGTATAGTAGTCATCCCTTCTTCATTCGGCAAGAAATATGGCCTTTCCTTTTTTTCATCCTCCTTGCAAATAGGTATACTCCTAATCCTATGGCAAAAAACAAACCAACCACCACTCCAAACGCTACCCAGGTCAGATAGGTGCCCCTCGACAGGAGCGAAACAGGATTCCAGCTTGGTTCTCTCAAAACTCGGCCCAGTTTCCCGCGATATTTCTCAGGGATGTCGGGACTTCCATCTCCATCCTTGTCCGGAAAGCTCTTAACATACTCCATAAGGCAAACCCACTCCTTGAGTTCCTGAATTCCCGGCTTTTCCTTATCCGTATCCACTCTTAATGGAAGAAGAAGATCAAAAGGATTTCCTTTTGAGGATTTGGTGACGATCGGGTTACCATTTCGATCCTTCGGAACAACTTTAAGAATACCGTAGGTAAAGTGGCCCACAAAATTGAGAAACGTTGCGTTATAAATGTTCGCCGCAACCCTGTAAAGGGCCCTATTTGATTCTGAATAATCGAGCGGCCTGTATCCTTCCTCCTCACTCCCCACCACGATGTCCGTCACCCTGTCGAAGATGAGTCTGTTAGGGTTGTACTTGAATTTCAGTCCTGACACCTGGAGGAAGTACTTGCTCCCCTTTCTGGGATAGATGCTCGTTGACACCTCCAGGATCTTCTTGATTTCGTGAGCATAGAGGTAACAGGTGACAATCGGATATCCCATGGAACCATCCCCTCTGCTGGCACCCAACGGGACAGTGCGGAAGAGGTCGCACACAGCGATCTTTCCCGTCTTTCCCCTGAGGAGGTCATCCCGGATCACTCCGTTTGATTCAATGGCGACGACCACCTTGGTGATTGGGTCCTTCTCATCATATTCAAACCGATTGACACCCCATCGAATAGAATCGACGATGAGGTCCCCAAGATTGCATTCATCCTCCAGAACCCTCAGATCGAAATCTGTCTTCCCGAGCACCTGGTAAAAGTTCAAATGATGATCCTTAAGAACCCTCTCGTTGATGATCCTGATGTAGGAGTCGACTCTCTTTTGAATCTTCTCATCTCCCGGAATGGCATCGTTGATATCCAATAGCTTATATCCTTTCAACTTTACCCCGCCCTTCTCATAGACAATGTCGAGGATACCCAGATATTTCCCGAATGATCCGGCTTGCACAATAATCGTTTTATTCACAATCAGAGGTGTTGTCATTTTTGTGTGGGTGTGACCGCTTATGATAATATCAACTCCCGGCACTTCCTTGGCCAATCGATCATCTTCAGAGAGAGATCTATTTTCTTTAATGC
>Ga0315282_10005093_pt1 | contig 22531 bp, 13 predicted proteins | sample YL17G07_20_MG_FD_203693 | JGI IMG/M metagenome (GOLD analysis project Ga0315282, IMG submission 203693) | Sediment microbial communities from Yellowstone Lake, YNP, Wyoming, USA - YL17G07_20 | ecosystem: Environmental > Aquatic > Freshwater > Lake > Sediment | place: USA: Wyoming | collected... | reverse complement strand
ACTGGAGCGCCACCTCATCCAAAATAAGGTCGTCGGTCATCATCTCCGAGTAGGTTGAGGTCAGGCGCACACTGGTCAGCAGAGAGTTATAATCGCTCTGTGTGGAAGGAGCTTCGTTAACCAATATGGTCGTGCTGGCTTCATAGGTCGGTCGGATTTGTTTACTGATGAGATAGGCTGCTGTTCCGCATATTACAGCCGCGATGAAAATCAGCAGCTTCCATTTCCACATCAATGCGAAAAACTGCCGCAAATCAAGCCCACCGGCTTCTTGTTCCAACTCTTCGTTCAGGTCATTCAAGGCTAATTCCCCTGAAACCTTTTATAGGATAACGGTAGCTTGATTATACTCTCTTCTAACCCAAATTTAACAATGAGTTGTTCTCCTCTTTTTCTTTCCTCATCGTTGGGAGAAAACTTCGCCCAGGGTCGGGACGGTCACTAAAGTTAACAATCTGCACATAATTGGTAGCTTAATGTCAATTCCTCAACCGCGAAAAATCGACTATACTCTACTGTGCCTGTTCATCCTGCGGCGCCGCCAGTAGAAAACACTGTCCTCGGATTGAACATTCAAATTATAAAAACTTATCGGGTCTTTCTTATTTACAGGTTGAACGGTTCGTTTTTCCCAAAAAACCACAAAAAAAAGGAGAAGATGTATGGGTTTTCAATATATTGGCAAATCCTACATCCGTCCGGATGCGATCAGCAAGGTCACCGGCAAGGCGATTTATCTGGATGATATCCGCCTGCCGGGAATGCTGTACACAGCTATTCTACGCCCCGAGATCGCTCACGCACGGATCCTCAGCATCGACGTCACCCAGGCCGAGAACATGCCAGGTGTCGTCAAAATCGTTACTGGCAAAGGCTGCACCTTCCGCTACGGTGATAACATCCGCGACCTGCAGCCGATGGCGATCGAAAAAGTGCGCTATATTGGTGAGCCGGTTGCCGCGGTCATCGCAAAGACTTCCATGCAGGCCCAGGCCGCCCTGACCGCCATTCACGTGGTTTACGACCCGCTGCCGGTCTACCTCGATGCCCGCCACGCCATGCAGCCAGGTGCAGAGCTGATCCACGCTGAAAACGGCGATTACTGGCACCTGCCAACCCTTCAACCTGAAAAGGGCACCAACATCGCCAACGTTTATCACATGCAGAAAGGCCGGGGCGAGCAAGGTTTTGCAGAGGCCGAGGTCATGGTCGAAGGTGAGTTCAATTACCCGCTTGGTTCGTGCGCCGCCATCGAACCGCATGGTTCTATCGTCTGGTTTAAAGAAGACAACACCCTCGAAGTCTGGTCCTCCTCGATCTGCCCGTTCATCATCCGCGAAGAACTGGCGCATTCCTACGGTGTGCCCGTATCAGACGTGCGCGTCCACATTCCGGAAATCGGCGGCTGCTTTGGCTACAAATCCGATATCACCGTTGAGCAGACCATTGCCTGGATTGCCAGCTTTGTGCCGGGGCGCCCGGTCAAGTGGGTGGCCACGCGAGAGGAAGACTTTACCTCCACTTTGCTGGGGCACGGCATCCGTGTCCATATGAAGATTGGCGCTAAAAAGAACGGCAAGCTGGTTGCCATAAAATCGACGGTTTACCATTCCGGTGGCGCTTACGCCGATTCGGCCGTCAATGTGACCATCGCTTCGACCCACAACGGCACCGGCCCTTACGAGTTTGAACATTGTGATATGACCGGCTACACCGTATACACCAACCACGCCCCGGTCGGCGCTTACCGCGGCTACGGGCACCCGGAGGCGCAGTTTGCCACCGAGCGTTTGATGAATATGCTGGCGCGCAAGCTGGGCATGGATTCCTTCAAACTACGTGAGATGAACTACCTGCGTGAAGGTAAAGTCAACGGCCTCGGTGAGAAAATGTGGAAATCTCACGGCGATATCACTAAGTGCGCCGAGATCATCAAGAAGACCGTCTTTGAGAAACCCAAACCCGCCGAAGATAAAAATTTTTTTTACGGCCGGGGTTTCGCCGCCGTGATGAAATCGCCCAAGGGGGCGCCCTTCTCGACCAAGGGCTGCTACATGAAGATGAACCTGGATGGCAGCGTCTCGGTGGTCATGGCTGGGGCCGAGGTCGGACAGGGTTTGCGCAGCGTGGTATGCCAGGTGACCGGCGAAGCTCTCAAGATTGCCCCCGAACGGGTGCGCGTCTATACCGAGATCGACACGCAGTACTCGCCCTACGAGTGGCAAACGATTGGCTCCATGTTCACCACCCAGGGCGGGCGCGCCATCATCCGCGCCGCTGACAAATTGATTGCTATTTTAAAAAAGACGGCCGCCCAGGTGCTCAAGACCGACGAGGACTACCTGGATTACGACGGCGAGTTCGTTTTCCTGAAAAACGATCCCGATATCCGTGTACCGGTCACCGACCTGGCACGCGGCTATATCACCAGCGATGGCATCACCATCGGCGAGCTGGTCCAATCCGTCTCGGATGCACGCCTGCCGCGCTATTCCAACCCGGATTCCAACGGGCAGGGCAGCATGGGTGTCTCTTACACCTTTGGCGCTCAGGCGGCTGAGATCCGCATCGAGAAGAAGACCGGTAAGATCTTTATCGATCATTTCGCCTCCGCCTTCGATGTCGGTCAGGTGATCAACCCCCTGCAAATCCGCGGTTCGGTGATGGGCGGGGTTTTAATGGCGGTCGGCGCCACCCTGTATGAGAAGGTGGAGTTCGATGAAATGGGAAGGGTGAAGAACCCCCATTATTATGATTACCACCTGCCCACCTACAAAGACGCTCCCAGGCAAAGCGTGGAGTTTGTGGAAACGCCGGATGCGGTCGGCCCATTTGGGGCGCGCGGGATTGGCGAGCATTCGGTGATTGGACCGGCGCCTGCCATCCTCAACGCCATCTATGATGCCCTGGGCGTCGATTTTTGCGAAATCCCAGTCAGACCCGAACAGATCAAGCATGTTTTAGATCAACGCCAGGAGAGACGGAAATGTTAGAGAAGATAAACTTTACCATTAACGGCGATTCTGTCACCCTGGAAGTCGATCCGGAATGGATGCTGATCGATGTCATCCGTGAGATGCTCGACCTGACCGGCACCAAACGCGGCTGCGACAACGCCACCTGCGGTACCTGCGTGGTGGTGGTCAACGGCAGGGCGATTAAAAGCTGCAACACCCCGGTAAAGAAAGCCGCCGGCTGCGAAATCCTCACTGTGGAAGGCCTGAGCCAGGGACGCATCCTGCACCCCGTCCAGAAAGCCATCGCCGAATCGGGTGCCGTGCAGTGTGGTTTTTGCATTCCCGGCATCGTGATGGAAATTTACGCCCTGCTGGAAAAGAATCCCAATGCCAGCCATCAGGAGATCTTCAACGCTTTGAACAAACACCTGTGCCGCTGCACCGGCTACGAGCCGATCCGCGACGGCGCCCTGATGGCGCAGAAGCTGGTACAGCAGCGCGTGCAGTAACTCCGAAATCCCCGGCTTCCGGCTGCGAGTAGTCGAATCGGTTCAGCTTGCGACGCACTACCCTGACATTTTCAGCACCCGCATCAACCTTTTATCCCGCTCATCACTACGCCCTTAATGAAATAGCGCTGCAGGATAAAAAAGAGAAGCAAAATCGGTAATGTCATTGCCACAGACGCCGCCATTAACAGGTCCCAGCGCGTCCGGCCGACCCCCATCATGCTGCGGTAGGTCGCCAGACCGAGAGCAATCGTAAATTTTTGAGGCGAGTTGATGTAAAGCAATGGACCGATGAAATCGTTCCAGCTGGCCATGAAGCTGAAAATGGCCACCGTGATAAATACAGGTGTCGACAGGGGAACAAATATGCGCCAGAAAATGCCAAATTCGGTGCAGCCGTCTATTCGGGCTGCATCCGAAAAATCTTCGGGGATCGTCCGGAAAAACTGGCGAAATAGAAAGATATTAAATGCCCCTCCCCCAAAGAAATAAGGGAATGTCAGGGGTAAATAACTGTCCATCCACCCAAACTTGCTGAACATAATAAATTGGGGCACCATCGTCACGTAATACGGCAGCATCATCGTTGCCAGGGCAATCCCAAACCATAAGTCCCGGCCTGGAAATTCTATCCGGGCAAAGCCATAGCCGCATAAGGAAGATGTGCCCAGGACGGCGATCTGGTTTAAGATCACGATGATCATCGTATTTCTAAAATAGAGGAAAAACGGCTTCTGGGTCAGGGCGTCCACATAATTCATCCAGCGTACAGGATCAGGAATCCATTGGATGGGAAACGCAAATGTCTGGGTTTCGATTTTTAATGAGCTGCTGATTAAAAATGCAAATGGAGCGATCATGATGACAGCTCCGATACACAGGATTGTAAAAATGACCAGGCGACTCATGGAATCTGGATTGAAGATCCTTTTCTTGGAAGATCCAGTCGGCGATCGCCGGGTTGAATTTGGGGTAGTTTCTGTGCTCATATTTTCCTCATCCAATATGTGGTCAAATCACATAGCTCTTATTGGTAATAAACCCTACTCCCCACTGTCTTAAAAATGACCACGGTAAAAATCATAATAACAAAGAAAAGCACCCAGGAGAGGGAGGCTGCGTATCCCATTTTCAAGTATTGGAAACCGACCCGGTAAAGATAGAGCACGAAGAACAAGGTGGCATTTTGCGGACCGCCATTCGTGATGAGGTAACCTGCAGTGAAGATCTGAAAAGAGTTGATAACTCCCAGGATGAGGTTAAAAAAGATTACCGACGACATCATGGGGATGGTGATATTAATTAACTGAGCCCACCTTCCAGCCCCGTCAATTTTGGCAGCTTCATAATAAACATCATCAATCCCCTGCAAACCGGCTAAGAAGATGATCATCGCCGCGCCGACGCCCCAAAGACTCATCAGGATCATGGCCGGCAAGGCATATTTTGGTTCTTGCAGCCAGGCAATTTTTGGTATTCCGATTGAATACAAAATTGAATTTAATAAGCCGAAATCGGTATTGTAAATCCAGGCCCACAACACTGCACCGGCGACCGCCGGCATAATGCTGGGCAGATAATAAACCGTGCGGAATATGGCAAGCCCGCGTACTTTCGTGTTGATTAACAAGGCCATGGAAAAACTGATGATCAGGCCAAGCGGTACAGAAAAAATGGTATAAATCACAGTAACTTTGAGCGATTGCCAGAAAAGAGGGTCATTAAACATCGTCTGGAAGTTGTCCAGACCTACAAACTTAGGGGGAGTAATCAAATTCCATTTCTGGACAGATAGCCAGGCTGCCATGCCCGCCGGATATACGACCCAAAGCAAAACCCCCAGGACAAAAGGGCCGATGAAAAGGTAACCCGTGACGGTACGCCGCCCCGCCGGAGTTTTAAACCAATGGAGGAACCCGCCGGAACTTGATTTGATTTGAGGAGGTGGGAGTTCCGATAATTCGAGTGATTTACTCATGCTAACCTCGCATCAAGAAAATTAGACCCCCGTTGAAAAGGAAAACGCGTTGCTAACCTCATCATACTGGGCGGTCAAGCCAATCTTATAAATATTATAGCTTAACCTTTATTCTATGCACGTTCATAGAGGGTGTTTTTACGGGTAAAACCCGTAAAAACACCCTCATCCGAAATTTTCGACACAATCAATAAGTCTTAAGCCTAAGCAGCCGCCTTCAGTTTCTCGTTCGCCGGTGGTACTGCGGCCTTCATCGCTTCTTCTGCAGTTTTAGCTCCAATCCAGACTGCGTCTAGAGCCGGGGTGATGATGCTGTCTGCTTCGCTATAGCCCGGTGGCATGTACAGGACGTTCCCACACTTCGGTACATATTCGGTCACGATCTTATCGTAGCCAACGGGATGCACACCCTGTCCTGGTGCGGTCCGTTCCGTATACCACTTTTTCATTCCGTCGGGGGTCATTAGAGCAGTTTGGCTGGGCAGCCAGAGTCCAATTTTCAGGAATATAAGCTGGTAATATTCCGTCCCCAGGAACCTTAACCACTGCCAGGCCTGACCCGGGAATTTCGATTTGGCAAAGCCGCAGTGGATATGAGCCTGCATATCGGTAGCTGCATTTACCATTTTCGGTAATACTGCGGTGCCCAGGTCGGCTTTGATCTTGGTGATCCAGGACAGCGCCCAGGAACCGTCAATCGCCATTGCCAATTTGCCGTTCTCCAACATCTGGGTGTTGGTTAAACCCAAGGCCGTGAATGCCGCGCCGCGGGGAGAGACCTCTTGGACCAGCATCAAATCGGCCATCTTTTGGAAAGCCCCATAGGAATTTGGCTGATCGAGCACAATCAGGCCTGTTTTAGGATCGATCCATTCACCACCATTGGAAACAACCGCGGCATGCTCGCAAACCTCAGTGGCTGGCCATTGGATTGCCCAGCGTTCCATGTTGTCACGATCAAAGCCAGTATCGCCAGGATGTTTCCCATTCTTGTCGATTGTTAACTTTTTCGCTACATCCAGGAAAGTAGGCCAGTCCCAGGCTTCTGTATAGTTATTGCTGGGCGGCGTAATCCCTTCTTTTTTGAAGATGTCGTTGTTGTAATAGATATGCGGAGCTACCCAGCAGGAGCCGATACCGTACCACTTGCCCTCGCGGGTACAGCGAAATGTTTCCTGGGGTTCGATGAAGTAGCCCGGCACACCTACAACCGGATCAGCCTTGAGGTTATTGGTAATGTCCAACAGCAAACCATCTCTGGCATACCCCTGGAAAAGGGTGTTGTAAATAAAGGCGGTATCCGGAGGTGTTCCTGCGGCGACCATTGCCATCGTTTTTTCGGCATAGTTTTCCGGGATTTGGATCCAGTTAATTTTTATATCAGGGGTTTGTTCTTGGAAATATTTAACGGCAGACTTCACCCCTTCATCTTCCTCGGTTCCTCCCCAACCGGTGAAGGTAATCGTGACAGCCTCTGCAGGTGGCGGGGTTGCGGCCGGTAAAGCCGTATCAGCAACCTTCGGCGCTTGCGTAGCGGTTGTAGCAGGTGCACACGCCGCGAGAATTGCCGCACCGCTGGTCAAACTTGCGATTTTTATGAAATCGCGTCTGCTCAAATTCTTTTTCATGATTCTTTCTCCTCATAAAAAACGCTGGAAATCATTGTTTAAATCACACCACATCTTATCCGAATTTTTCTACTTACTTCGCCTCCTTTCCATCACTTTTTCGCTAGTAAACGATCGTCATATACATGGAATCCAAACCCGCATGGTGCCCGGTCCACGATTGGCCCACGCATAATAAGGCACGGCTTTCAGCTCCAGGTCCTGGTAGTGCGGGCTGTCTGACAACGATGTACGATAGAGTGTGCCCTCCCAGTTGCTCATATCCTCCACAGCTCCTTGAGCTTTTATTTCCATAATTTTTCCCAACAGGTCCTCTCGCAAGATAACTTTAAGCGGTGTGCTTGAGCGAATCCGCACATCCGATAAATTCACTCCCGCTGGCTGGTCCACACCTTCAAAACAGTACACTAACGGGCCATAAGCGATTGCCAGACTGCTCCGAATGGCATCGATGCGTGGATTGGGTTGGATGAATCGAGGGCTTAACCGCAGGTTCAATTGAACAACATCCCCCGGCTGCCAGGTGCGCTTGAACCTGACGTAACTCCCGGCGCTTGCAGACACATCGATCACGCTATCGCCGATCTGCGCACTGGCTTCGTCGCACCAGGAGGGAATACGTAAGGCGATTTCCCAGGGAGATTCGCCAGTTTCCTCAACGACCAACCTCACCTTTCCTTCCCAGGGATAAGAGGTCTCCAAACGCACCTTGACCGGATTGTCTCTGCCAAGATCACCGGCGATTTCAGAGGCGATATACTGGTGAATCTGGAGGCCATCCTGGCAGGTCGTGGCGATGTAATGTCCTAGCAGGGCAATCTGGCGCATAACATTGGGGGGGCAGCAGGCGCAGCCATACCATTCCGGTCGTTCGATCCCACCCCGGCTCAAAAGCGGGTTTACATAAAAATATTGCTGCCCATCCAGCGAGATCCCGCTTAAAAAACCATTATAGAGTGAGCTTTCGATCAAATCAGCGTAACGCGCCTCGCCGGAAATCGCTAACATACGCCAGTTCCACATCATATTGGCAATCGTGGCGCAGGTTTCAGCATAAGCGGTGTCGCTGGGGAGTTCGTAGGCTTCACCCAAGGATTCACCGAAATGCCGGACGCCCACACCTGCGGTGAGATATATTTTGTGAGCAGTTACATCACGCCAGAGCCGTTCACTGACCTCCAGCAAAGCTTTTTCGCCAGTCTCCAGGTAAATATCGGCGACCCCGGCCAATAAATACAGTTGCCGGACGGCGTGACCTTCCACGATCTCGGCCTCCCGAACCGGAACCCGGTCCTGGTGATATGCGGTGTTGAAAGGAGTCCTACCGATCATCTTCCCCCGGCCGCGCTGGTCGATTAAAAAGCCAGCCAACTTAAGATAGCGCTGCTCATCGCTTTCTCGGAATAACTCCACCAGCGCCAGTTCGATTTCCGGATGTCCTGGTACAGCATCCCTTTTGCCGGGTCCAAAGGTGGAATCAATGTGGTCAGCAAAACGGCAGGCAATATCGAGCAGTTTTGTTTTACCTGTGGCGCGGTGGTGGGCTACTGCTGCTTCAAAAAGATGCCCGGCACAATAAAGCTCGTGGCCCATCGCCAGCTCTTGCCACTTTTTTTCGGGTTCCACCACTTGAAAATAAGAATTGAGGTAGCCATCTTCCTGCTGGGCTGCCGCCAGCAAATCAATAGCTTCATTCGCCATGAATTCGAGCTCAGGATCGGGACGATTAACGAGCTCATAACTGACAGCTTCAAGCCATTTGTAAACATCCGAATCCATAAAGACAGGTTTACGGTATTCTCCCGCTCCTGAACCAGCAGCTAACTTTAAATTGTTGAAATTGCCAGAATCCTGCATTTTTTGGTAAGCATGTTTCAAACTGATCTCGTGATTGATCGCCTGCCTGCCAGACCAAAATCCCTCACTCACGGACACATTTTTTAGCGGTATCGTTTTCAGGTGGGCATATGGGCTATGAGTAGTATCTATTTCCATATTGACAACCCTCAAATAAATCGGTTCTGAATCTTGCTTTATAATAATATGCGTTTATATTTATAGGGTATATTCATTAATCTCGTTAAGCACTTACCGGGTTTTACTCGGCGCCTTTAAGACCTTTTGCGCCGCAAGATTCCCGAATGATTAACTTTCCTGGAATTTGAGTGACATCCTCCAACTCTTCCCCCGCAAATTGCTTCAACAGCAATCGGGCAGCAGCCTGGCCCATTTCGTATGACGGCATGCGAATGGTAGTCAGCGCTGGTCTGATCCAGGACGCAAAATCACGATCATCGTATCCGACAATGGCGACCTCTGCGGGGATTTTCAACCCGGCCTCTTGAATCGCATAAATTGCACCTAAAGCCATGATATCGTTGGCGGCAAAAATCGCTGTAGGCCGTTCTTCGAGAGACAATAACTCCTGAGTAGCCTTATACCCGCTGTCTACACCCCAATCTCCCTGCCTGATCAAGGCTTCATCCACTGGCAAACTGTCCTTCACTAAAACATCACGGTAACCAGAGAGACGATTCTGTGCTTCGATCCAATCTTCCATCCCATTGATATAGCCAATGCGCCGGTGGCCCAGATCGACCAGATGTTGAGTCGCTAACTGGGCGCCAAAGCGGTCGCCAGGACCCACACAATTCTGCAAGCAGTTGCTGAACACTCGATTGACAAAGACGAAGGGTCTATCTTGCAACGATAAGATTGGGTCGTTAAAGGTATGCAACCAGGAATTCAAAATTACAATGCCGTCCACCTGGCGGCTATAAAAAGAATTAATGGCCGCTATGGCCAGGTCCTGGTCCCTGTTTGAATATACAATGGAGATCGAATATCCTGCATTGTGCAAACCATCCTGGATGCCCTGAACGGTCGCTGCAGCAAAAGGAGACTGCATTCTATCGACAATGACTCCGACAAGGTGCGAATGATTGCTCTGCAGGCTTCGAGCTACCAGGTTGGGCTTATATCCCATTTCTTCAGCCAGTTTGAGAATCCGCTGGCGGGTTTTTTGTTTAAGGGGGTAATTTCCGTTGGACAAAGCACGTGAAACCGTGGAAACGGAAACTTCAGCCACTCTGGCAATTTCTACTAAAGTAACGGTCACGCTATTATTCCTTTGCTAGACAAAGAAAACGTTTGCTTGCTTTCTATTATATAAGCAAACGTTTTCTTTGTCAATATATTAAACAGACGTTCAGACAAATGAATGGAAATCTCCTTTTGAGTTCCCGGTGCGAGCGGTTTCACTCAATGTAAAGGCTTCCATCCTTTTTCGCAACAATCGGTCAGAACTTTTGTCCGAAGGTCTGGGCTATGGCTTCGCCTGGCTATCCTCAGGCGGATCGACTTCATCGCCGTCATCGAATTTATCCATCAGACGGCGCAGCTCATTTTCCCACACATCATCCAGCGGGATGAACGGCTTTTCTTTAAAATCTGCCGAGATTTCCTTGATCCGGTCGCGCAGCCCGAGCTGCGGCGCTTCACCCTCGATTTCCTCGACCTTGGCATCCATCATTTTTACCAGGTGCCGGCTCCTCTCTTCCAGGTCAGTTAAATCCAGGTGAAGCTTGAGCATGTAATCCACCCTGCGCATCACGCCAAACCAGGCCATGTAGTCATTCTCCAGGCGGATCACGCTGCCCATCTGCCCCATCGGCGACAGGTCGTAGGATGGCACAAACCCGTATAAGCCCACGTATTCCATCCCTTTGTCCCCCGCCCGCCGGCAGACAAACGAGCCAATGCTGGCCCCGCCACGGTAATCGGACAGGTTGACGGCCAGCTGGTTGATCTCCTCTTTCAAGCGCGGCAGGCTGTAATTGGCTGATACCATGCGTTCTTTGTCGTACGGCAGATCGCCGTACACGCCGCCCAGGCCGACAATGCGCTTTACCCCCAATTTTTTAGCAACCGAGAGCAAAGCTGCCACGTAACGCTCGATATCCAGGTGCGGCTCTTCACCGATAAAGATCACCACACCCTTTTGGCTGTCGCCGGCGTAAAAAAAGTCGTTTTGCGGCGTCTCTAATGACTTCGGATAACCTTCTTCAAACCTGACCATCGGGCGCACCAGGTCGTGGGTGCCGGGCACCTGGAAGATATAAAAACCATCCGGGTTCAGTGTGCCGATGGGGTCTGCCCTCATCAGGTCGATCAGATACTGCGGCAGGCCCGACGAAACCGCCCCCGCATCTGCCCATTGGTGCCAACCTGCCAACATAACCATTTCTTTTGACTCTGGCATCTTCCAGAGCTCGAATGACTCAGCCATAAGCAAACCTCGTTCCAAACCTGCGTGCTTCAAATAGGTTTTTATACCGATAATATTGGATGGGGCCAATTGACACCATCTATCTAATAATATACCACGCAAATGAAACGTCAGGCGCGGCGCTTTACATAATACTGTCATCTCCGACCGTATTAGTGCCATTAGGATGTCACCTTTTATACTAAAATCAAGAATTCTGCAAAAAGGTGAGGCAGTCCCAAAAGAACCCAAATGCGGTTATGAACCGCCACGGATCGGGCGGACACGCGGGCCCGCCCTCTCTTGGGACAGCACCTCTTTTGGGACAGCCTCGGCAATTAAAAAAGCGAACCCTCCAAATTTGGGTAGAACCTTACCCTTTTCAGAACTATAAGAATTTCACCCTGACTGTGGCTATACAGTCTGCGTCCACTGTAAATTCCAATTCTTCACCAGATATCACCACTGGCCTTCCTTCATTTAATAACTGCTCGTGAAGATCAACCAGGCAAGCTTGTGCAATCGTGCGGTCGAACTTAATTTTTACCTGCGCCGCCTGGCCCTCGCTTTCATACACCCGCACGACCAGCTCATCCCCGGTGCGGTCCTCGGGCGTCTTGATGGCAGAGAGCACCGCTGAGGCGCTTTCCAGGGATAAATAGCTGTGGCTGGTGGGTTGGCTGCCTGCGCCGGAAAATACCTCCAGCGGGTGATTGTAGTCATAGGCCGCCGTGATTAAATCCTGGTTGTGGGCCGACGCCTCGACCACGCCTACCGCAAACCTGATCTTGTGGATGCCCACTTCCGGATAGGGGTCAGGGTCATAAGAGCTGCGGATAAGGGTCAAGGCCAGCGAATTATCCACGCCGCGCATCGCATAGCTGCTCTGTGTAACCACCTGGACGACCCGCCTGCCGCCGTCAGCCTGCCGCAGCGCCGCACCCCAACTATTGGCGGGCACATCCTGGCTGGCGGGCTGGCGTCCAATTGTCCCGCAGGCGATATCGTAGCGATAAGCCCGGCAGGCGTAGGCGGTTGGCAGTTGAAAATTGAGCTGCGGCACGCCCTGGCCCTGCCTTCCAATCTCGTGCCAGTCGGCTTCCAGCGCATATTCCAACTGCGAGCTGCCTGCCTCCAGCGATACCGTCACTACCAGGCGCGAGGCGGCGGTTGTGACCGCGTATGCCAGCGATTGGCGCAGCGAACCGGACGAGTCGAAATTAAGCAGCCGCACGTTATCCACCAGGCTGTTGATATTTATATATCGCCCGACATTCCAGGCCGTCATGCCCTGCCGGTCATCTTCCTGGATGATGCGGAAAGTCGCCGGGCGTTGGGGATCAACCAGTTCCTCTCCGCTGAGTTTGTCCACCAACGAGACCAGGGCGCAGCTCTGTGGGTCGAAGCGGGAGCAGACCTGCTCGTTTTCCAGCCGGAAGCTTTCCGGCGCTTCAAGGCGCGGGTCAGCCGGGAAGATGATCGAATCCAACCGCGCATCAGATTCTTCCAGCACCAGGCTGGTGTAGCCGCAGGGCGGAGCGCTCACTTCCACCAGTGCGCGCAGGTATTTATGCCCCCAATAATCATTCCAGCCGTTGCCTAAAAGCTGGTGCCTGACCGCCTGGCCGGTGGCATCCTGGAAGGTCAGGCGGTTCAAATCGCCATCCCAATCCCACACCACGATCTCGGCCAGTTGGGTGCGCCGCCGCGCCGACGGGTTGAAGACGTGGAACAGGCGCCGCGTCCCACCGCTGCGCGAGACCTGAGAAACCTTGAAGTCATCGATGCCAAAGCCCACTCCGGCGCCTTCGCCAATCGTCTTGCCCAGCTCGCCGCTTTTATTACTTTCGTTTGCCGGTTGGATAAGGGTGCGAAAGGCCGCGCTCTTCTGGCTGGTAGCCAGCGCCATTGTTTCCTGGAACAACCCCAGGGCATAATCGCGCGTGTCGGCCGTGCCCGAGCCGGGGATGATATCGTGGAACTGGTTGAAGAGTGTGTTGCGCCAGCCTTTGGTGAAGGCTTCGTGCGGGTAACTCTTGCCGGCTAACGCGGCCAGGCTGCAAAAGCGTTCAGCCGAATCCAGGGCAGCTTCTGCCAGGCGGTTGGCTTTCTTGATGCGGCTCTGGCTGGAATAGCAGCCGCTGAAGACAAAGTTCAACTCGCCCTTTACCTCGGGCAGGCTGCCGGCGCTCTTCTCAGCCTCGGCGTAGAATTCGGCAAACGTTCCGAATTCCATGGTCGGGAAGACCGGCCAGCGGTCCATATCGATGATCCGTTCGATGTCGCGCCGGGTGGGACCGCCGCCGTGGTCGCCCACGCCGTAGACCCTGAGCGCCGTCTGCATGCCGTGCTGCTGGCAAAAGGAAGGCACAAACAGCGCCATAGCCGGTTCGACATATCCCAGATACCAGAACTGCTCACGATAGACCAGGATCGACTTCCCGGAAGGCGCTACCCAGCGGTACAGGCTGTGGGTCTGATCGCCCCGGCAGTGGTAATAATACTTGACCCCACCTGAAGCCAGCATCTCGGGCACGTTGGCGTGGTGGCCGAAGGTGTCTGGCTCGAAATCCAGCGCAAAGTTCTCGGGTTTAAGGTCAAGCAGTTGGCTCAGGTAGCGCCGCGTCAGCAGCAGGTGGCGCGCCTGGCTTTCACCGTTGGGCAGGTTTTTATCCGCCTCCACCCAGGTGGCTGCGGTAACCTCCCAGCGGTCTTCTTTGATCCGCTGGCGGATTTCACCCAGCATCTCCGGAGCGTAGGTTTCCACGATCTGGTAGACCGAGGCCTGTGATTGGGAAAACTTGAACTGCGGGTATTCGTCCATCAACTGCAGCATGGTGCGGAATGTGTCCAGCGTGACCGCCACGGTTTCGTCCCAACGCCACATCCAGTTCATATCGATGTGGGCGTGCGCCGCGCACAGCAGCCGGTAACTTTTAGCTTCGTTTGACAGGCTCGCCAGCATCTTTTCTGCCTGCTGGGCGGTCTCCTGCGTAATGGCGCCGTCTAACTGGCTGCGCACCGCCAGGAAGGTTATTGCCTGGTCGATAACCCCATCGTGAGCGCCGCCTGCCAGCTTTGACAGTTCGTTGGCATATTCGATCTGGCTGGTGATACGCGTGCCCCAATAGCTTCCGCTGAGCGGCTTCAATTTTTCAAGGCGAAGGTCAAACATATGCAGGACTCCCCTTTCATTCCCATCGGTGGATTTGAGGTTGATTATATAACTTTTATCTATTATCTCTTACCCCGAAATGAAGGAAGGGAAGAAACTGCCGATTTAAAGGTTTTGCACAGCTTCTGCGGTGCAAAACCTTTAAATCGGCAATCTTTCCCCTCTCCCGATTTTGGGAGGGGGGCCAGGGGTCGCGACACCCTTGGTGCACCCGCAGGGGTGAGCACGACCTGTCGTGAGGGCTGGCTGGACGCCCGTCCGTTATTTCGCCGGGTCCATCACCCTGCCGGCAAACAAAATCGTCCCGCTCTTCTGTTCGTAAATAAAGAACAAGAAAGGCCGGTTTACGATTAATACCGCCGGGTTCTGGATCGCTGTTGCCCCCACTGCCACGCCGGTTGCCGCCGCCGCTTCGGTGCCTTTCTCATCCACACTCACATAAGCCTTGTGGACCACCTGTGAGATGAACAGGTCGCGCTGACCATCCATCCCTGAAAAATCGGCTTTGCTGCTGTCAAAGGCATCCGGCATCCCCATGCCTGCCAGCGTCTCGGACAGGTTGAAACTCGACTCGATCTTAAATTTTGGCAGGGTCAATTCGATCTCTGTCCCACTCAATCCATTCAAGATCTGGTCAAGTTTTTCGGCGGTCAGACCGGCTTCGAAGGCGTCAAATTGGCCCTCATCCGGCAGGACCACCACCATGCGGGTGGTTTCGCCCAGGTATGGCAGCTCAACCGCCTGAAAGCCATCCCCTTGTTCATAGGAAGATGCGGCGCTGCCTGAAACCATCATCGGCACCTTGACCTGCCCGCCATCCTTCAGGTTGAATATGCCATCGCTGGTGTTTGTGTCATAAAAGGCATTTAACCAGGAGGCTTTAAAGTAGATGGCATTGACCAGCGCCAGCCGGGTATTTTCATCGATGGTGCCCTGTGGGAATAAATCCTTGATCCTATCCTTTGTCTGCTGGCTGACCCAGGCGTTGATCACCTGCCGGGATGGCTCAGGCGCTCCGGCAAAATCTACCAGCCGCAGACCCGCGCCATAGTTCTGGGCTAACAGGTCAAGATAGGCTGGCAAGAAGCCGAAGTCTTTTTGCCCCCAGATCGAGTTGGCAATGCTGAGCTGGAAATCCTGCCCGCTCTCCCCGCTGGGTGTTTTTTGTTTATCGGACCCAGGGTTTCCCAGCGATTCCAGGTACAGGTCTAACGCGTTAAAGGCCGGGTGCAGCCGCTCCACCGGCAACGAGAAGTGCATGGCGCCCGCCATTTGGCGGGCTGTCTCTGCCTGTGCGCCGCCATAAGTCATGGCCAGGGCCAGAGAAATACTGTATGGTGAAAAGATCAGGTTGCCATCCTGGGCCCGCAGTTTTTGATAGATATCGGCTGAAAAGGCCCGGTTGCCGGCCGACAGGTCGTCCTGCTCGCTTTTAACAACCTGCGGGTTGGCGATGCGGGCCAGCCTGGATACGGCGACATCCTGGCTGGCGTTAGCGCTCGGGGTTGCTTTCACAGCTGGGGTTGCTGATGCACCCGTTGGTGTTACACCCGGGGTTGTAGTAACACCTGGGGGTGCTTTAGCGCCTGGAGTTGCTATGGGCATGATCGTACAGCTCATGATAACCAGGACGAGTAAGAGAGAAAACCAGCCCGGATTTCGTGCAGTCATTTTTTATCCTCCGAGGAATTGAAAAAGAATCTAACTGGAACATAGACGTTCGAACCCGTTTATCAGTTCCATAGAGCTTTCTCACCGAACAGCTCCTAAACAACAATAAATTTCGTTCCAAGGCCCTTTTTTTCTCGGATGCCAGGCTCCCAAACCGGGGTGGACCAGCGAAAGATAAACATGGCTTCTTCTGGGCGCATATTGACACAGCCATGACTCATGGCATTGCCGTAATTATTATGCCAGTAGGTGCCGTGGGTGGCATTGCCGTTCTCATGGAAATAGCAGCACCAGGGCACACCCAGCAATTCATAGGCTTCCACATCTGAGGTGATATTGCCGTTGCCCATGTGTTGGGTAGGCATTTTAGAGGAAATGCGCCAGGTTCCAACCGGCGTATTCCAGGAAATCTTTTCCCCTGGCACGCTTCTGTTCAGGCCGGTCGAGACTTTCGTCTGCAGGACGACCTTATCCTCTTCATAGGCGGTCAATGTCTGCTGTATGATTGAAACCTCGATCCGCTTTTTCTCAGGTGGAACTTCGGGCGACAGGGGGGTTAGCTCTTCATCCTGGATCAGGTGCAGCTCGCTGGACGGCGCATCATACAACCGCCCATCCCAGGGCTCTTTTAGACGGTACCAGGGTAATCCATCCGGGCCATCCACCACATCCACCGCCCAATGCACCGATTGGTAGTACAGAGGATAGTTGGCTTCCCAGACGTCATTGCCTTTATACATCATCGGCCGCACGATCGGCACGGTTACTTCTGCAAGCTGGCCTTCCTTGCGGATGGAAGCAGCGACCGGATTCTCGCGATAGGAAACGTATTGGAGATGGTTGCTGTGGATATAACCACCCCATACCCGGAACCAGACCGGGTTCCAGTCCGGACCTTTATCGGAAACCACCTTGTAATACAGGTTGATAATCTCATCCCGGTAACGTTGGTAGAGGATGCGGCTCTGGTCCCACGGCTGGCTGTACACGCTGATCGATGTGATGGCGATGCGCGCCAGCATAGCATCTGTATCGACAATGGCCGCCCCTACCGGCAGTTGGTTGAACGCTTGCAGCGCCAATCCACTCAGCCCGAGTGAGCCGAGTTTCAAGAATTCGCGCCGCGTGATCTGGATATTCTTCATATGCGGGCATTATATCACCACCACCGCCGACTGCGGCGGTATAACCATCTCACCTTCGAACGTTTCCCAACCCGCCCCATCCACCAGGCGCCAGCGGCTGAGCCCTTCACCGCTATCGAGGCTGGCGCTCAACGTCACCGGTGCATGCTCGTCATAATTGCAGATCACCAATCCGCTTTTACCATTTTTAGCATTTATGAAGACGGAATAGGGATGGTGCTGTTTGCCTTCACAAATCACTCTGGCGCCAAGCGTGTCACGGAACTCGCCGTCCCAGAAATAATCCCGCAACTCGGTTCGTAAAGCATCCATCTGTTTGCCATATGCCATCGTCAGCGGGTAATCATCCAGATGTCCTTTAAAGTTATAAGGCTCGTAGCTGATGATGTAACGGTACATCAGGCACTGGTTGATCATATTGCGGTCATTGAAACCGGTTACGGCAGTCATCAACTGGGCGTGCGGCTGCATGTAACGGCTAAGCGGAATGTGCTGCTTATTCTCACTGCGATGATAAGACAAATGGTAAGCCTCTAATTCCCAATCGTAGCACGCCTCCCCGGCAAAGAGGAAATCAGACCTGGCTTGACCGGTGATCTTTTCGAAGTTCTGGATGAGCTTGCGGTCATTGGCATACACCGGCGCGCCGTAGCGGTGCCCGTGGTTCGGATCAAAGCACAGCAAAGCCGGCCCGTGATGAAGGCATTCGTCAAACAAAATGCCATCTGCGCCCAATTCGACCGTTTTCTTGAACTCCTGATCGCACAGGTCAAGATATTCCTGATCGAGGAAGCACATCGGGATCAGGCGCTTGGTGTTGATATCCAGCAATTGGGTGGCCGTCTGGTACTGATAACCGGGATGCATATAGTAATCGCCATAGGGGTCCTTGATCGCCATGCGGATCAATTCTTTGCGGAACCACTCGGTTCCCCGGTCGGCCCAGGTGAACTTGGAGAAAAGGATCAGTTTCACGCCCAATGCCTGGATTTTCCGGATGGCTTCTTTCAGCTCATCCCAGGTGCCCAGGCGTGAATCAGGATTATGCGATGGGTTACCCTGGTCCTGTCCGCCGTCATTCCAGCCAACCAGCTGGATGGCTTTAACCGCATGCCGGGCGCACTCTTTCCCTACCTTCGGTAAATCGGTAAAGCGGATGCGCAGTTCGTCCTCGGGTGAGTTGATATGCACCTGCTGCCAGGCGTGCGGCTGGCGCGCCCATTCGGGTACGGCCGCCGGCTGGTACCAGCCAGCGCGCCAGTGTTTGTAGATATCCACCCCATGCTGCCAGCCGCCCTGAAAGGCCTGCAGAGCAATCGGCGTCAAGGTACGCGTCTCACCCGGCTGGATATAGGGCACATGCACCGCCGCGAAGCGCGTGGCGACCTCTTTACCCGAAATATTCAATTCCTCCGGTAAGCGAAAATCAATCGAGCTGCCGTAGCCCGGGCGCAGCTCGGTGTGCCAGGCAACCAGCTCGCTGCTTGGGCTGGTCACTCCGGCGTACAGGCCCTGCTTCTCGCCGCGCAGCAAGAAGAACGGCGACATCGGTGCTCCAGTGAACGGAGCGGATGGATGGAATTGGGTGGGGTAATCCACACCGAAATACCCGCGCAGATTGTCATACTGCGGCCACAAACGCCACTCGCTGGCAGTGGCATAACTGTAAATGAAGGTCTTGAACCATTCTTCGTCCTGCGGATGCGCCACATCACCCAGGTAAGGGCAATAAACATTCTCCACAACCAGGCCCGAATGGTTCTCCACCGTCATAGCGAAGACCGCCTGGGATTCATCCAGCGTTACCTGCAAAGTCAGGCGGATGGCGTGCCGGCCGCCGTACTCAGAGGTCACCCCATCCCACAAAAAGGTGGCGCGGCGTCCATCGGCGCCCATTTCCAACCCGGATAGCGGTTGCTTTTCGCCGTACACCGGGTTATTGCGCCGGTCTTCCGATAACGGCAACAGCAGGCGAAAAGACAGGCCCAACTGCGGCCGGTCGAGGATTTTCCAACCAGTGCGGTTGGCCGTCAGGTTGACCAGGGCGCCGTTTGCGCGGTCAAATTCTAAGGAAAGGGATTGGTTTTTTAAGGTGAATGTTGTCATTCAATTGCTCCTTTTATATAAATTGCAGCCGCAGCCAGTAGCGGGACATTTCGGGGGAAATCAGGATCGCTATCTGCTCGCCATCATCTTCGAAAGGTACGCTGGCAAGCTGCTCGAAGTGCGGTGCGAAACCATCGACCAGGTCGACGGATTGGACGCCGCTGCGAGCGATTTTCACCATCCCGTTGCTTTCGGCCTTGACGAAAAGCTGCCTGGCCGTCATAAAATCGTCGCCGGAAGTATACAAATAAACATACGCTGCGGCAGGCCCCTGCACCAAGCTTTGCCCCTGCCATTCAATCTTCTCAAACGCCATGCCCGCCAAATAGTGTTCGCCATTGTAATGAACCAGTTTTTGACCGATCTGACCATTTTGACCGTTGATCGTCGCCACCAGGTAACCCTGCGAGGTTACAATCCATTTCTGGTCAAGCTCATAATGCAGGAAATCGATGCCGCGCAGCAGGATGGCCATATCCTTGAAGACCTGCCCAGCGACCTTAAGGGTTCCATCATCGTGGGTATGCAGGCCAAGGCGATCGTCCCATTTTTCCATCGGGAATGAGTAATGGTGCTCATATGTATCCTGCCACAAGCGCATCTGGCGCGTCCATGACCATGGACAGATGCCGGCCAAACCGTTGCGCAGCGTCAACACCATAAAGTAGCGCACATCTTCCGCCTGCTGGCGTTCAGCAGCCAGGGGTTCGGGGCGGTCCAGGTGCAGCTCTTGCAGCAGGATCGGCATATCGAGCTGGTTGAAAAAGTCCTCCTTGATCCGGCCGTGCGGGCTGTCGTAATCCACGGATGCGCCAATATGCAGCGGGCCTCCCACGGTGATCAGGCGTTCCGAACCCAATTCAGTAAAGACGGTTTTCAAATCCTTTGCCCATTCGGCTACTTCCTCGTCAGAGGGGTTGAAGGGTTCGTTGAACAAATCCCAGGTGATGCCGGGGACATTGCGGTAGCGCAGTTCAAGGGCGCGCAGAAATTCCTTCTGCGCCGGCCGCTTTTCCCGGTCGTAGACTGCCTCGACCGTGCCAAACCAACCCCGTGGATCTCCCATTTCTTCAGGGACCAGCGTAAACAGGTCGCCATTATATAAAATGCCATATTTCTGGCTGAGGTAAATAAACAGGTCCCAGATCCGCCAGACGCGTTCGTCTGGTTGTGGATTGACGTTATCTTCCAGTTCCTTATAGAAGGGGAACAGCCGGCCGTGATGATACAGTAAGTAATCCTTGAACCACTTCAAATGGTGGTAATGCGGCCGGATCATGTTCACGCCGCAGGCGTGCATCTGCCGGTGGTCGCGGATCAGGTTGGTTACATTTGGCCGAAACCACATGACCTCGCCGCGAGTGGATTCGTAGTAGTTGGTGCCGGTGATGAAAGCGCCCTTCCCATTGATGGTAAAGTATTGGCGGCGCGTCGCAACCATGGGACTGTGCTGCAGGGTCTGTTCGTTCCAAACTACAAATCCATTCTCAACACTAGAAACTGTTCTACCGCTGCGCACCACCTGCAGTTGGATCGTGTACTCGTCTGCATCAAACTGGATTGGCGTCCATTTCCATTCAGCAATATTTTGACCCATATGCAGGGTAGCTTTTTGATCTTCAGCAAATACAGTCTGGCCGGCACCGGTAATCACCAGGCGCAAGATGGCATCTTGCTCTTCCAATTCATGGCTGACAATTTCAGCGCGCATACAGACTACTTCGCCCTGACGATAACAGGCATATTCCGCTTCCACTTCCGCCGCCGTAACCCGGTTGGTCAGTAAAGCAAACAAGTCCTGCATTAATTCCGCAAAATAGCTTGAATCGGGAGAGAGAGGATGAGGTTCACCTTCATGCGTGAAATAGATCTGGCGGCTCCCGTTTTCAAAATCCTGCACGAGCACGGCAGAAGTCGCGGTCGGCACGCCAAACCCGTCGGTGCCGTAAATCAGTGGGATTACCTGCCGGGCAGGGTAGCGTTCAGGGAAAACGTTGCCATGCGGAGGTTTGGGTACCGGCTCATGCGAGCTGTTATTCGCCAGCACGCCGTACCGGCTCGCTGCAACCGGCAGGATTTCGGATAAGGATGGCAGCAGCTCCGTGTTGACCCGCTGTTGGCTGGGCAGGATGGGGCACTCATAATATTTGATGCCAAATTTGGATACCCATTTGTCATAGACTGCGGTCATTTCTTCTGGCGTGGCGATGCTCATGATTCGACCGTTTGGGCCTGCCTGTTTCATAAATGGAATACCGCCGGTCGTAAGGACGGCGCCACCTTGCCTTAAAAAATAGTTAAAGGTTTGACCGGAGTAGGCGCCCTCGGCATCCATCGGGAAAACGCTGCCATATGGAAAAATGAGGATATCCATTTTCCCTTTGAAGAGGATTTCGTAAGAATGGATCTGGTTAACATCCAGCGGCACCACCTTTACATTGGGCAAGCGGCCCCAGGTGTCGGCAAAATGTTCAAACCTCAGATTGGTTGGTGTCTCCAAACCCGCAAATACAGGATCATAGAAGACCCCCACCACCCAACCTGTATGCTGTTTTAGCTCACGTGCCAGGTCCGAATATCGCCTTTCCTTGATCGTTCCTGGGACGGCATCGGATTGGCTGTATAAATTCTGCGCGTTCGATAATTGAGACATTCGTATTTATCCTTTTAACCCGGTCATGGCGACACTTTGGAGAATGTAGCGCTGGCCGAAGAAAAAAAGTAATAACGGTGGAAGGCTGATGACCACCGAGCAGGCCATGATATAGGGCCAATTTGGAACGTAGAGGGGAGCTATCAATGCCGTGATCCCTATCGAGAGTGGATAGATGGCATCATTGCTCAAATAAACGACCGGCCCAAGAAAATCTCCCCAGGTTACCATCAGCGAGAGAATCGTGATGGTTGCCAACGCTGATTTAGATAAGGGTAACGTGATGTACCACCAGATACCCAGGGGGCTGCACCCATCAATCCTGGCGGAATCATCCAATTCTGTTGGCAAGGTCAGGTAAAACTGCCGCAGCAGGAAGATATTGAAGGCGCTGCCGAAAAAAGGCGGCAAGATCAGGGGAGCATAACTGTCGATCAGTCCG
>Ga0315282_10005092_pt1 | contig 22534 bp, 20 predicted proteins | sample YL17G07_20_MG_FD_203693 | JGI IMG/M metagenome (GOLD analysis project Ga0315282, IMG submission 203693) | Sediment microbial communities from Yellowstone Lake, YNP, Wyoming, USA - YL17G07_20 | ecosystem: Environmental > Aquatic > Freshwater > Lake > Sediment | place: USA: Wyoming | collected... | reverse complement strand
AGCTTGTGGGAAAAGAGATCGAAGAGTTAAAAAAGAAGATACCCGTTGAAGCCTTCTATGATAAGTTAACACCTGAGGCAAAATGATGTGGGATGATCATACCCCTTTAGTATTCAAGCGGAAATGGCGGTGTTTACATGGAGGGATTATTGATATGATAAGATCTAAAAAATATTGGATTATTCTTTGTTTAATAGGATTGCTGTGTTTAGGAGGAGAAGGGGTTGCAGCACCATCCCAAAGTCAAAGTGATCCTTCCCTGTCTAAACCCGTTTCCGTATTACTTTATCATCCATGGGAGGAGGGGTTTGAGGTAACTTTTAGGGACCATTTGGATTGGTTGAAACAGAATGGTTATCAAACGATCCCTATGGAAACATTGATCGATTATTTGGAAGGGAAGAAGGTGTCTTTGCCCCCTAACCCTATTCTTTTAACCTTCGATGATGGAACGATAGAAAATTACGATATTGTTTATCCAATCCTGAAGGAGTTTGGCTATATGGGAACAGCCTTTGTCATCACAGGACCACGCTTTATTCGGTATTCAAAGAAGTTTTGGTGGAAAGAGGTCGATCGAAGTGGAATTCTGAAGATTGAGAACCACAGTCATACTCATAGCTTCATCTGGATTAATCCACAAATTGTCGATTTTTATTCGGGAGAGGACCCGGGGGATTACTTTTTGATTAAAGGGATGGATCGGAGGGTGGGAGCTCCCATCTATAAATTTAATTATGAGTTGATCAATGAGCGGTATGCCCCAGATAGAAGAATTGCGAATCTTTGTGTGAACTATGTAGCTCAAAATGGGGGGAAGAAATTCTTCAAGAGGGAGGGCTGGAAGGATGGGCTCTTCCAGGTAGTGAAGGATTTCCGAAATACCCGTAGGCAAATGGATTCCTACGAGAAAGAACCTCAGAGGGAATTGAGGCTTAAAAATGAGATCTATCGGTCAAAAAGAGCCATTGAACAATCGATAGGTCACGGGAAAGAGGTAATTTTTTTTACGTATCCCTGGGGAGCTTATAATGAGGAGTTGATCCTTAAGTTGAAAAAGTATGGTTATCGGGGGGCATTCACGACGGATTCGGGCGGGAACTTCCCTGGAGATGATCTTTTCAAGATTAAACGATTCATCATCACTTCAGAGATGACAGTGGAAGACCTTTCAAACGTCCTGAAATCCGAGTGGAGAAAATATTTAGCAAATCCGCCATGCGCCAATCGGCCAGTGACTACTGGAGGTTTACGCCGAAGGCTATTGAACTGCTATTGAAAAGATTTGATGTTTATGAGGTGAAATTTGATGGTGATCCGGCCTTTCCAGAAGGCGTTTATCCGCCTACGCAGAAGACCACGGCCTCGGGCCGTGGATGAATGCGTAGCTCCCGTTGAGATCATCCCTGCGTTGGAGAATTCGTGCTTCGGCGGATTTCGCAGGGAGGCGGATAACCCACCGAAGCTTTAGCGTAGGTGGGTGTGGTCTTGGGGACCACGGGCTTGCCCGTGGGGCTCCATGGCTTTGGTATTAAAGGAAAACAGGGGGAGTACTCTCTTTATGATCTTCTTTCAACTTTGAAGAGATTCATCGTAAGATTCTCACCTTAACAGCTCTTCAAACTCCTTTTCACTTCTAAAATAATCAAAATCGGGATCCGCCCTGGCTTTCTCCTTATATTTTGGATCCAAGGAAATCGCCTTTTTTAGATATTCAAGCGCCTTATCCCTCTCTTTCTTTGTGGCGTAGACACAGCTGACATTATAATAAGAAGTGGCAAAATTCGGGTCGAACTCAATGGCTCGCTGGAACATGCGGAGTGCAGCATCGGTTTCACCCTTCACAAAGTAGGCCCCCCCAAGTAGATTCAAAACAAATTTCACATTCTCTTTTCTATCGAGATTGGCAATCAATCTCAAAGCAATTTCTCCTTCTTGAATTGCCTTATCAATGCGTCCCCTTTCAAAATAGGCCCTTCCTAGATTGTGGTGGACCCTCATCTTATACGGGGATTTCTTTGCCGCATCGCTCCACAGTGTCAAATCGTCCTTGAAGGTATGGTTCCTTTCGATCGTGAGGGCAGAATAAGAAGAAATGAGAAGGACGGAGACGCCTGATACGATTCCAAAGGCCATTTTCTTGGAGCAGTGGCAGGTCAAAAACTGATAGAGATAACCAAAGCCCATGGCGAGGATCAAGGCGTAGGACAGGAGTGGGAGGTAGAGCCTATACTCAACCATGAAGTCCCAAAGAGGGATGATGCTCGAGGAAGGTGCCAGCGCGATAAAGAAAAAGAAGATACAGAAAGAGATCAGCCTTTTTTTATTGAGCAGATAGGCCGCCAGAGCGATAAGAAGCAAGAGAATGGAGATGGAGAGAAAGGTTGGATATTCAAATAATGATCTGTAGAGAGGAAAATCATGATCAACATTCAACCAGTGAGGCAAGGGCAAAAAAAGGAGCTTGAAGTATTGAATGATCACATTGGCCTGGGTCAAAAGGTAGTGCCAAGGTTTTATCATCCCTTCCCTGGATTTCTCAACGAGGAGATGAAGTACCCCCCCTCTCAGGAAGAACAACATGTAAATGATCAGAATGAGTGATAGAGGTAAATAAATCTTCAGTCTCTTAAGTTTATCTTTTTTGCTCTTGCAGATAAAGATGAAGTCGAAGAAAATGACCGTGAGTGGCACGGTGAATCCCGTTTCTTTCGAAAAGATGGAGCAGAGGAAGGAACCTCCGGACCCCAGGAAAAGGAGAAATTTTCTCCATCCTTTTTTGAAAGACCCTGAGATGAAAAGGAAGAGAGAAAGGAGATAGAAAAAAGTGGCTAATCCTTCGTTCCTTTGTACAATGTAGGTTACGGTATTGACCTGAACAGGATGGGATACAAAAATAAGTGCAGAAAGGAACGATAAGAGATTGACTTTTAGCTTATCCGGGTGTGCCTCTCCCTCAAATTCGAGGGAGAAAAGCGCCCTGGCTACAAGAAAGGCCAGGATGCCGCAGAAAACGTGAAGGGTCAGGTTTACCAAGTGATAACCCCAAACATTGAACCTGTGAAAATGGTAGTTGATGGCAAAGGAGAGCATGGTAAGAACCCTGGGAATGCCGACGTAAGAGCCAATTCCTTTCAAAAATAACGAAACATCCTTTAAGTTCCGAATGTAGGGATTATCCAAAATATTTGGGTGGTCATCGAAATGAAAAGAATTGTTGAGAGAATTCAGATAAAGAGCGATCGAAAGGAGAGAGAGCACAAAGATCGCGATGTATTGAAATCTCATATATTTTGTCATAGGTTTGGATTCCCTGAATGATGAGATTTCTCCAAATCGGCTACCCGTTTTTTCAGCAATACGACTTCTTGAGTCAAGACCTTATTTTTTTCGGTCAAACGCGATGTAATCACACTCAAACCCAAGACGATCGAGAGGAGAAATAGAATCCCAAAGAAAAATAGCGTATTGGAAGGGACAGTAAATCCCAGAAAGCTGGATATTCCATATAAGAACTGCACTCTAATCGATAACAGGAGAAAAAGGCTGCCTGTCACAATCCAGATCAGAGCGTATCTCTCCCGCAAATATTTCCTCCGGACCAATTCCAAAATGATGAGGAGAAGAATGATCGACCCAATAATGGCAACCACATTCAACCTGATGCTCATCATCTTACCCTCCTGAACGAGCCGATCGAAATAGATAAAGTTACTTTTACCATATAGTATAAAGCGCTAAGAATACCAATGGAGGAGGTACCTCCTTGCCGATCTCTCATCCTTGTCGGAATTTCCTGGAAATGCAAGCCTTTTTTACTGGCGGAAATAAGTGCTTCGACTTCTGGATAGTCAGAAGGATACTCGTTCACAAATAGCTCTAATCCCTTCTGATCGATTGCCCTAAATCCAGAAGTAGGATCAGTCACTCGCTTTTGAGTGAGGATCCAGATGATGGAAGAAAAAAATTTGATACCCAATTTTCTGGGTAGGGTCGATTTAAAACCGCCATCAGAAAGATACCTTGATCCGATCACCAGATTCGATTTTCCCTCCGAGATGGGCTTGATCAGGGATGGAAGGAATTCTGGATTATGTTGTCCGTCTCCATCGACTTGGATTGCGATATCATAACCATTTCTTAATGCATAAAGGAAACCGGTCTGCATTGTTGCCCCAATGCCCATATTATAGGGATGTTCTAACATCAATACCCCTTCCTCCCTTGCGATGTTGGCCGTTGAATCGGTGAAACCATCATTCACTACAAGGATATCGGCCTGTGACAGGAATGCTCGAACGCCCAGGATGACGCCTCGGAGAGTCTTTTCTTCATTGAAGGCAGGTACAATGATAAGAATCTTCATAGTATTCATGGCATTAGAGTAGCGAACTAATCCACCCTCGAACCATGAAAATAACTTCCTCCCCCTCCCCCTTGATTGGGGAGGGTGAGGGTGGGGGTGAAATTATCTATTTTCTATGTAATTTGAATATTGGCTATTGTTTGGTTATTGGTATTTGGTCATTGATTATTTACTTAATGCGTTTTCTATATAGTTTTTACTCCTCAAACTACTCCTTGAAAGCAATTTCCCTTGCCTTTATACCATCAGAAACGCCTTAAGCGTTGAATAGGTTCCAAATTTTTTAGAGTGATGATAATAGACGATCGCCTCGGGCACATCGTAGGCCTTCCATCCAGCAAGCCTTGCCCTCCCTCCCAGATCCGTGTCTTCGGCATAGGCAAAGAAATCCTCATCCAAAAAGCCTATCTCCTCCAACATCTCTTTTCTAAAGAGAGAAGCGCAACCACTTCCGGCGAAGACTTCTTCGATCTGATTATACTTTTCCTGAGGCTCTAAGTGGCCTCTCCCGATGGAGAGGCCGTCTGGGTAGATGGTGAGTCCAGCCGCATCGATCACAGATTGCCCCTCTTCCAAGCTAAGATGGTATACTTTTATCTCACTAATATACCGAGTAATGACAGCTCCCTGCTCCTTTATTATCTCCCTTCCCCTCCGGTCACTTACCGAATCCTTGAATTTTACAAGCAGCTCACTTCGGACATAATCCTTCTCTTCCATATCCTTTGGACAGCCAGAAAAAAGGGGCGCTGCCAAAGAAAATGTTTCTGTAGGCATTAATGAAAGGGTAATAATAAAGAAGAGAAGAGAATAGCACGGCTTTAATTGTTTTTATTCCTTGCATCTCTTCTATCTCCAGAAAGGGATGCCAATGGAATCATATTAATGAATAATGCAATACGACATCCTTGGGAGTCCCTGCCATTCGAATCGATCGGTTATCGATCCATATCACCCTATCGCATATTCCCTCCACGTCTTCCTTTGAATGGGAGACAAAAACCATCGTCACCCCACTTTTTTTAAAACCCATCATTTTGTCGAGGCACTTTTTTTGGAACTCCATATCCCCTACTGCCAATACCTCATCAATCAATAAAATCTCGGGGTCGAGGTGCGCTATCACAGAAAATCCCAGCCTCGCTTCCATGCCAGAGGAGTATGTCCTAATAGGCTGGTATATAAAATCACCCAGCTCAGAAAATTCTATGATTTCATCCAATTTTCTTTTGACCTCATTCCTTGTCAATCCAAGGAGAACGCCGTTTAGCATAATATTCTCTTTTCCTGTAAGCTCTTGATGGAAACCTCCTCCAAGCTCGAGGAGCGGTGATATCCTCCCCTTTACAGTGACCTTTCCTTTTGATGGTCTCAGTACTCCTGCGATAAGGCCCAATGTGGTGCTTTTGCCTACGCCGTTTCTGCCTATGATGCCGAGAGTCTCCCCTTTATAGACCGCAAAGGATATGTCCTTCAATACCTCATGTTTTGAATTTTTTATAGAACTCAATGCTTTTGGGAGATTAAATAGAAAATTTTTAATCCCACCTGTGATGTGATGGTACAGAGGATAGCTTTTGCTGACATGGTCGAAGATGATGACTGGTTCGCTCATAATATCTCTGCAAATCTCCACGAAAGCTTCCTATAAACCTGGTAACCTAATGCAAATATAAGGATGGCATAGAGAAAACTGATGAGGAGATAAAATGGTTCTAAGGTACCTTTTAGAAACAAGTTTCTCCAGCTTACCACCAGAGGAGCCAATGGATTGAGATTAATGAAAGGTTTATAAGTTTCTGGAATCATCGTCTCAGGATAAATAATAGGGGTGAAATAGAAAAAGAGTGTCACGAATATACTGGTCAATCTCTCAAGATCCCTGAAGAATAAATTGACGGAGGAGACAATAAGAGAAACACCAAATGTCATCAAAAACTGTATCACCATTAATAATGGAATTCCATAGAACCATGAAAGGAAGGGGGATTTTCGATATATGAAAAGGAAAAGGATGATGACAGGGATGGACAGAATGAAATGGATCATATCCTGAAGCACAATGGTGAAGGGAATGATGTTCCTTGGGAAATTGACTTTTTTAATGATGGATGCATTCCCCAAAAAGACCATGGGTGAAAGATTCACCGAATTGGAAAACCACTGCCAGGGAAAAAGTCCCGCGATAAGAAAAAGGGTATAGTTTTCCATCGCGATTCTCATGACCATCTTAAAGGCTATAAAGAATACGAAGGCAAAAGTAAGTGGATGTGCTATCGACCAGAGATAACCCAGGAAGCTACTCTTATATCTGACCTTCATCTCCTTCTGAGTGAGAACGATAATGAGGTCAATGATGTTTTGTATTCTATGACTCAACAAACGCCCACCACCTTTTAAAGTCCGTATTTAAATTTGCGTTACCAGTTTAAAAATAATATCGCACAATCATCTGAACTATTTTTTCGCTCGCTTGTCCATCCCCAAATATCCCTCTGTTCTTTGGAGGACTTTTTCTCTCTTCCCTCTGCCTAACTTCCTTTACAATCTTCTTCTTCCCCGCACCCACCAATATGTTCCATCCACTATGAGTGGTCTCCACCCATTCTGTCTCATTCCTTAACGTAAAACAAGGAACCCCGAACCAGTAGGCTTCCTTTTGAACACCTCCTGAATCGGTCAGGATGGTCTTGGCATTTTTTTCCAATGTTAACATATCGAGATAAGAAACTGGATCAATCAATTTAATCCGTTGGGTTTCTGAAAAGAGATGATACACCTTCATCATCTTCTTCGTTCTGGGATGGAGGGGAAGGATAACAGGAACATCTTTTCCGATTTCATTCAGGGCCCTCAGAATAGATTTTAATCTTTTAGGGTTGTCCGTATTTTCAGCTCGGTGAAGGGTGGCCAAATAATAATGCGGAATTCGGATTGCAGATTGCGGAGCGGATGAATCATGATGATGAATAAGTTTAAGATCTTCGAGAATGGTAGACCTTTTTTCAGCCAACTTGGAATAATAGAGGATCGAGTCATACATCACGTCGCCCACTTTCTTAACCATCCTTGTCTTTCCATCTCTTATCCCTTCCTTCAGTAAATTTCGGACAGCTCGATGAGTCGGACAAAAGAGAAGAGTTGAAAGGTGATCAGTGAGAAGGCGATTGATTTCCTCCGGCATGGTCCGATTATAACTTCTCAAACCTGCCTCCACATGAGCCACAGGGATGTTTAGTTTTACTGCAGCCAAAGCCCCTGCTAATGTTGAATTCGTATCGCCGTAAACGATAACCACTTCAGGTTTCTCTTTTTTTAGGACAGTCTCGATACGTTCAAGCATCATTGCGGTCTGTCTGGCATGAGATCCTGACCCTACTCCCAGGTGGTAATCCGGCTTGGGAAGTACAAGTTCCTCAAAAAAGACCCTGTCCATCAGGTAGTCATAATGCTGTCCTGTATGAACCAATACTTCCTGAATCTTTTTCTTCGAACGGGGCCGGCCAAAGGAACGACGCCTCTGGTTGAACGCCTGTATCGCCCGGCTAACGGCTGCAGCCTTAATAAATTGGGGTCTCGCTCCCACCACTGTGACAATCTTCATTCCTTCGAGTCTCCTCAGGACAAGCTCTTCGACTCCGCTCTCAACTTCGCGATACTGCTTAAACCAGCTTAATCCCAGTACGATCCTTCTTGTATCGTTTTCCGCAAGCGTGGCATACTGCTTTTCCAGATTTAAAAGCGATCTCCTCAGCACACTGACAGACCCATCCATTCACCCTTCCTGGGTTTCCGTAAACTAAGGCATAGTCGGGTACATCCTTGGTCACCACGGAAGCGGCTCCGATGAAGGCGTACTGACCAATTCTATTTCCACAGACGATCGTGGCGTTGGCACCAATTGTTGCCCCTTTCCTTACCAACGTCTCCCGAAACTCTTTCTTTCTCGATATGAAACTTCGAGGATTAAAAACATTGGTAAAGACCATCGAAGGCCCGCAGAAGACATCGTCCTCCAAAACCACCCTATCATAGATGGAGACGTTATTTTGAATCTTAATATCATTTCCCAAGATGGCTCCTGAACCGATAAAGACATTCTGACCGATGATGCAATTCTTCCCGATCTTGGCCCCCGACATAATGTGTGAGAAATGCCAAATCTGGGTCCCCTCACCAATCTCCACAGGTTCATCCACCACAGCCGTTGGATGGACAAAATATTCCTTCTCCATAGTTCTCCTACCTAAAAAAATAAAAGTATTTTGTCTGGGGGTGAAGGTTATGGTTAAGATGCCTGTTTGGTCGACAGGTTATGTCTTTGGTCTTAAAAATCTTTAGACTTAACCCTTTGCCCCTTAACTAAACTGGCTTCCTGGCCTTAACCCAACAACCATCTTCATAGTTCGTGCCTGTCTACCCTAGGGAGCTAAGATGTAGCCCCCTTGATAAATTACAATCCCTGTAGGCTTATCGGAACTCCCTTCTTTTTCAAAGACTCTTGTGCCGCCATGAGGACCTTAACCACCTTCAGCCCATCCCGACCCCCTGTTTTAGGTTCCTTTCTCGACTCGATGCATTGGACAAAATGTTCTGCTTCGACTCGAAGGGGCTCCACCATCTTAACGCTTGGGATGGTAATATCACCAAATCTCAGACTCAGGTACTCACCATAAGTAGAATAAGATGTAATTCCAACTCCTTTGTCATATATCTTCAATTTCTCTGAAACCTCCATATCATCAAAAACCACCATCTTCTTTGAGCCTACGATGGTAATCTTCCGCAACTTATGGGGGTCCAGCCAACTCAAATGGATATTCGCCATCTTCCCATCGGAAAACTGAAGGGTGAGAAAGACCACATCTTCAATGTCATTCTGGATGTAGCTTTCTCCATGGGCTGAGACCATAACAGGTTCTTCATCGAGAAGGTGGAGGATGACCGACAGATCATGAGGTGCAAAGGAAAGTAGAGCGTTTTCATCCTGCCGGATGACACCGAGATTCACCCGCTGTGTATAAATATAATAGATCTTTCCCAATTCTCCGGAAACAATCATCTTCTTCAGTCTATCTACCACAGGATGATAGATCAGAAGATGGCCGACCATAAGAATTCTTCCCCTCTTCTCTGCAATCTCCAATATCTTCTCTGCTTCCTCCAAGTTTAAAGCCATAGGTTTCTCGACCAGTACATCCTTATTTGCCAATAATATTTCCTTTGACAAGGAGTAATGCGAGAGGGCTGAAGAGGCAACCACCACTCCTTTCACCTCTGGATCAAGAAGAATGGGTTTCAAATTCTCGACTGTCTTCGTTTGAGGATAAGCCTTTTGAATCGATAATAATTTAGAAGAATCACTGTCACAGATATATTTTAGTTGAACATTGGGGATCTCCGAGAAAACCCTGATGTGATTCTTCCCCCACGCCCCCGCGCCTACTACAGCAATGTTGATCATAAGTCCTCCCTACTCTAAAAGGCAAAGTGCATAGGGCATAGCGCATAGCGTTTTTAGGAGATTGCCGAAAAAGAAATCCCCTTGCTCTATGCCCTTTGCTCTATGCTTATAGGTCTTAACCCCATTCCTTTAGGACAACCTTTCAGATGCCACCACATCAGATAGGCATAGATCGAAAGTCTTCTTCTCCATTTTTTAATAGTGCAGAATGAAAAAAAACAAGCTATGGTCATAAAGATCAGTTCGGTCCACAATCTTATCATCAATCCGATTAGAAGGATAAACCATTGCAACCCTCCCCTATTCTTTTTAAAGAAATGGTAACGGGAGCGGTAATATTCTACCCTTGCCTTCTTCTTTTCAATCTCAACGCCCTTCCCTTGAAAATGATAGATTTCGGAATGAGGAACATGGTAGATTTTCCAGCCGGCCCTTTTTATTCGGTAGCACCAATCCGTCTCTTCAAGAAAGAGAAAATAGTCCTCATCCAGTAATCCCACCTGCTCAACCGCCTCCCGCTTTACAATCATGCAGGCGCCAATGACCGAATCTACTTCGATGGGTTCAAGGTAATTCCTTTCTTTCCCAGGGAATGCCTTTGGGAACAACCACCGCAAGAGACTTTTATTGAGGAGTTCTGTGACCAAGGATGGAAAATTGGCGATTGAATTCTGCTTAGATCCATCGGAATTTAAAAGCTGGGCACCCGCTCCCCCGACTTCTGGATGAGCATCCATAAAAGAGATTAATCTGTCAATCGCTCCTTTCTTCACTTGAGTGTCCGGGTTGAGGAGGAGTAAATACTTCCCCATCGCTAGCCTCAGGGCTTGATTGTTCGCCCCGGCGAATCCGAGATTCATCTCATTTTGAATGAATTTCACTTCTGAAAATCTCTCTTTGGCCGCGGCGATGCTCCCATCTATTGATCCATTATCAACAACAAAGATATCCATTGCAATCCTTTTCATTGTTTGACAAACCGATTCCAAACATTGGAGGAGAAGATCCCTTGTATTCCAATTAACGATGATAATGGACAGATCCATCAACGATCCTTATTAAAGCTTCTCGGTCACCACTCCCTGAGATGAAACATAAACTAAACCTCTCCGCCTACTTTCCTCAATTAACCGCCGGATGAAATCCTTCTGGTTTCTGATGACAGGATTTAGGTTGAGGTATTCATTAAAAAACCTGAAACGACCCACCTTCGTGATGATTTTCGGGGTGGAGGTATTGAGCTGAAGGAAATTTTTGAACAATTTTATCTCATCCCCTTTTTCTTCCAAGAGGACATCTTCCAGATCGAGAAGATGGAAATTCCAATTTTCTCCGCTTTTTGAAACGAGGATATTACAGGTTTTCATATCTCTATGGTAGAGTCCCATTTTATGGAGGTGGGCAAGCCATTGGGCGAAAGTTTTAATAAAAAGCCTCTTTTCCTTAAAATCTTCAAACCCCTTTAAGATATATCGGTCCAACTCCTGATCCGTTTCAGGGGCCTCTATCAAAAAGAAGCTTTCTCTCAATCCCAACCAATTCCTGCTCTCCATGAGAGCCATAGGTTTCAGAGTAGAAATTCCCCTCGTTATCAGGCCATTCCCTGCAACCCAGGCCTTGAGCCCCTTCGATCTTCGAAAATGTTCTTTAAAGGAAGACAAAAAGTGAGGATAACGAACCTGTTTCACACATATCCTGTTTTTCCCATCATTCAAAATGGAGATGAGGACCTCTGGACTCTGTTTCACCAATGCCGATGGTCTTTCTCTGGCAATGCGAAGGTGTTCTTCAATGACCTTTCCTAAACGATCCAAGGGGAAATCCCTTCGATAGTAATAATGAATATCCTTTTCCTTGAGAATCGAAAATTCTGTGCTCTCCCTTAAACAGCGTTTGGTCCTGCTTCTCCATTGCCTTTTTTGAAAACGACCCATTAAAGAATGAACCTCTTGAGTTAATTCTCCTTTTTTCTGAAGATAAAAGGAATTTCCCCCAAAATACTTTTCAATAAATCGTAAGTGGTCCCCCTCTTTCCAGAGGGGCCTCAAGGAGTGAAAGAGTTGCGATAAATTCCATAATCGTTGATTCAAGGAAAGAGTCCGGACGATTTTTGCACGATGTAAATCAGTAAGAAAAAGAGATTGGCCATTCCATAAAAAGTTCCCTGCATGAAGATCCTTGTGGAACAATCCTCTGTCGTGGATCTTTCTCACCGTTTTTGCAAATTCATCCATCCATAAACTTTCTCTCAATACCGCAGGATCATCTATGAGTGAAACACCTGAACCGATGGCCTCTGAAAGGTAATAACTTTCCTTCACAAATCCCCAACGGATTTTCTCCATCCAGCCTAAAGGTTGAGGGATGTTGAGTTCTCTCTTTTGTAATTGATAAGCGACAAACCATTCCTTCCTTGCTTTGGTGGGGAGGAGAAGGTATTTCAAGGATTCAAGCCATCCTTTTGTTATATCTCTTTTAAAAAAAATTCTTCTTCCGTTTGGAAGGGTGAAAATGGCAGCAAAACGCAACTTTGATTCCTTAATCACCTCTCCTTTCATCTTCTGGATGGAAGAGATCGGATCTTCAAAGAAGGTATTAGGGAGAAGATCCAATATCTCCTCCCTCAAACACCCCCTGATGTCCCCCTTTGAAAATTTTTTGAATGACGGATTATCCCTCTGCATATCTAAAATTCTTCAAACCACTTCTTCTGACACTTTCTTAAGGATCGAAAGGAGACGTGGAGCGCATGCTTGAATCGTATATCCATTCAATACCTTTTCTCTCCCTTCTCTCCCCATACTTTCTCTTAAAGCATTATCCTCAATGAGAACTGAAAGCTTTTTCTCCCATTCTTCGTGAGTCGTGGCCCAAAACCCATTGACTCCATCCTCCACCAAATCTCGATTGATCCCCACCGGAGTGCAGACGACAGGGACACCCACCCCCTGATACTGAATAATTTTAAGACCACACTTCCCCCAAGACCAGGGGTCGTCCATGAGGGGCATCAGGCCGATGGCGAAACTCTGAAGATCTGCTATTTCCTCCTCTGATGTCCAATGTTTCTTTACCACATTGATCTGTTGGCAATCAAAAAAAGTATCGCAGACAATTTTCAGTTCGCACCGGGGATATCGTGTTCCAATCTTTTCGAAGATTGGACGCATCTCTTCTAAATAATGGAGCGATCCATGGTCTCCAATCCATCCAAGAGTGACCCTTTCCTTTTTATTTGAATAGTCTTTTAAATGATACCTATTCTGATCTATAGAGGTTGGAATCACCTCGATATTCGAATTAAAGGGGAGCACCTCTTGCTTTAAAAATTCATTTCCAGCAATGACGAAATCAGAGGCCTGAATCATCTGAACAAAGCGCCTTCTACGAGTTTGAGAAATCGGATCCTTCGCCTTGGAGTTTCGATACATCACCGCATCATCAAAATCATAGATGATCCGCCGCGCCCTCTTCCTCAACATTCCGAGCCGGGGTTGATTGAATCTTTTCCTCTGAAGAAAGACGATATGATATTTGGGAAGGTCATTGAAAAATTGAATATTCTCCCTAAGAGTTCTGGGATAAGGACTTACTGTCGCATCCACACCATTGGACTTCAAGTAAGGGACATACTGGAGCACACGATAACGGCTGGCAGCAATGTCCCAACCTTGAATGAGGAAAAGCACCTTCATAAAAAATCCTTATCCATGATGGAATTTAAATAATCGATGAAAATAGTAGTTCGTCCATTTGGGATGATTACATGAACCATTGCCATTTTATCATCCCTGATAATAAATCCTTTTCGACTCAATGAATTCCAAAAGATTTGCGACCACTTCAGAATAATTTCTTTCTACAGAGTATCGAATCATACATTGATGGGCATGGGAGGATAATTTTCGTCCCTTCTCTTCATCGAAGAAGTAGGCGATCTTTTCACATAAGATCTTGATATCCCGGGGGTCTTTAATAACAAACCCTTCCTGGCCATCAGTCAATATGCCACTCGCGCCATTAGAAAAGGTGGTGATCACCGGCAGTCCGCTTGCCAGGGCTTCTAATATGGTGAGGGAACAAGCATCATAAAAAGTCGGGTGGACGAGAAGGTCTGCTGCGCCATAATATTTTTCTGGTTCATTCGTGGAACCCGCAAAAATAACTTCCTCGGAAACTCCTATTTTTTTAGCTAAATGAAGATAGGGACTTTGTCGATCCCTCCCCAAGATGAGAAGTTTAAAGGGGGGATGGTCTTCTTTCTTAATTTTAGCCAGCTCCTTGATCAAATAACCCAGCCCCTTCATCCTAAAGTTGTTGGAGACAAAAAGGATGACGAACTCATCTCCAATACCATATCGCTTTCTGATTTCTTCCCGATATTGGCGGTTCCGAGGATGGAAGCGTTCAATATCCACTCCGTTATAAATCACATCGATCCGATCCTCAGAGATTCCATACCAACGGATGATATCCTGTTTGACCATATCGGAGATGGCAATAATTTTGCGAAGATTCTTACTCCGATAAGGGGCATCTTCGATCCAACCACTTATCCATTGCTTGGGGCTAAAGATCCTTCCTAAGAACTTCATAGTCCAAAAAATGGGATTGTCGTAAACCCTGAGGCTTCGCCAAAACCATGCCCAATGCACACCTCCATGGGGTTGTAGAACATCTGCCTCTAAGGTATTTCCAACGCCCATGGTAATATCGTAGTTTCCTTGCTTCATTTCTTTCGTTGCTCTCATTGCAAAAGAAAAGAGTTGAAGACTCTTGGGAAAGGGAATGGTCTTAATGCGGTGATAATGAATCCTGGGGTTTTCTTCATCCCAATGCTCCGCATAGACATGAACCTCAAAGCCATTATCGACCATCCGAGTGCATAGGTCCACTAAATATCTTTCAGCTCCACCCTTCCTCTTGGAGAAATCTAAAATGGCTGTAGCAAATCTTATCTTCTTTTCCACTTTCCGAGCGTGATCATTTGTTGATAAAATTTCTCAACCGCTTCAACCTGACGATCTAAACGAAATTCTCGATGGGCCTTTTGATAGGCGGCCTCTCCCATCTTTTTCCTCAATTCTGGGTGACGAAGCAGTTGAAGCGTCGCATCCGCCAATGCTTCAGGGGTATCTTTAACCACTAACCCTGAGACCCTGTCCTCCACCAACTCTGGGAGCATGCCCCGATCGGAAACAATCACCGGCTTGCCCATGGCCATCGCTTCCCTAAGTGCCCGGGCTGTCCCATCAGATCCTGCCATCAGAAAAACAAAAATATCCATACAGGCTAAGGTATCGATATAGTCATCTGTCCGATATCCTCCAAGCACCACCCATGGCTCAATCCCCAGTTGTTTCATCGGCTGGACGACACTTTCCTCCATCTGACTTGATCGGCCTACTAAGAGAACTTTGATGTTTGAAAATTCCCTGATAATCGCCTTGACTGCCTCTAAAAAGACCTCTGTCTTTCGATATTTTTGAAATCGGGCAACCATCCCCACAATCATCTCTGAGGGTCCGATCCCAAAGATGCTTCTCATATTTTTGAATTCCCTTTGCGGAGTAAATTGACGCAAATTCAAGGCCGGCATAATCTTGGCAACCCTCTCAGTAGGAAACCCAAAATGCTCTGCATCTTCCCGCATTGCCCTTTCTGAAAAAGTAATCATTCCATCGGTCAGTTTGGAGAGCAAAAAACGATTGCCCCGGTTGGGTTTCAAAGGATCCCGTTTATGGTCTGTGCGGATGACGATAACAGAACGCCTTGATCTTCTTGCTGCAATTCCTCCCAAAATATGGTCGTGGGACTGGTGGACATTTAAGATTTCAAATTCTTCTTGATTGAAGTAATGGGTAAGGTTCCAAATATCGCGGAGATTGTTCCAGATGAAAGAGGGTTGATAAACTTTCGATGCATGATTCAAGTGAAATTGGTCCGTAGCCTTCACTCCTGCTTCTAAAACCCTTTTCTCTAAACTATCCTCTGCCGGGAAAGGTGGTTTTTGATAAGCTAAGGTAACATGATGACCTCTCTTTTCTAGTGCTTTACAGAGATTGAGGACCGGCTCAGAGGGCCCTGTCCATTTCCAATCACTGAAGAGATGAAGGATCTTCATTTCTGTCCTTCAAGGAAGGAATGAATTGTTTTGGCCACTTCTCTCATTTCTGATTCGGTTATTTCTGGGAAAAATGGAAGGGAGAGAACTTCCCGAGCATACTGTTCAGTCAAGGGGAGAGCTCCTCTTCGATATCCCAATTCTCTGAAGGCCTTCTGGAGATGAATCGGGATAGGGTAATGGATGAGCGTCTCAATCCCCTTTACTTTCAAAAATGTTTGGAGAGCGTTTCGCTTCTTTGTACGGATAACAAAAAGGTGATAGACATGCTTGGCCTGTTCCTTTTCAACTGGGCAGTTGACCCCTGTATGTTCAAGCATTCTTTTATAAATCAGTGCCCTTTTCCTTCTCTCCTCATTCCATTGATCTAAATATTTTAATTTAACCCGAAGGATCGCCGCCTGTATCTCGTCCAATCGGCTGTTACTTCCTTTAAGGACATGTTGATATTTCTTCTTCTCTCCATAACATCGAAGGAGTCTCAACTTTTCAAATAATTTTCTGTCATCCGTTACAACCATCCCGCCATCACCATATCCGCCCAGATTCTTAGTGGGATAGAAACTAAAACAGCTAAGAAGACCGAATGAACCTGCCTTCTTCCCTTGATACTCAGCGCCGTGAGCCTGACAGGCATCCTCAATGACAGCGAGGTTATAACGATCTGCAATATCCATAATCGCATCCATCTCCGCTGGGTGCCCATAAAGATGAACAGGAAGGATTGCCTTTATCTTCTGTCTCTCACCTTTCTTCTTTCGATACCTTAAAAAATGCTCCAAGGCATTTGGATCCATGGTATAGGTTTCGGGATCGATATCAACGAAGAGAGGCTTTGCACCCGTCAGAGAGATAGCTAATGCAGTAGCGATAAAAGAATGAGCTACCGTGATGATTTCATCTCCTTCTCCAACACCAGCAGCTTTTAAAGCCAACTGGAGTGCATCGGTTCCAGAACCTACTCCCACCCCATATCGAACTCCACCATAATGGGAAAACTCCCCTTCAAAAGCAGAAACCTCCTCCCCCAAAATGAAGTGGCCTTTTTCATAGACCCTCTTTGTTGCGGAAAGGATCTCCTCTTCAATCCCTCTGTATTGCCTTGTTAAATCTATGAAAGGAACCATTCGCATATCACAATTGCGGAGTGGGGAATGCGGATTGCGGAATTTTATTAACAAATTATAATCTTTTCTATTCCGAATTCCGCATTATCTTCTATCCCCAATATTCCTTCTTATACTTCCTGTAGAATTCAATCGTCTTTCTGAGTCCCTCATCCAGATCTGTTTCGGGTTTCCAACCCACGATGCGCTTGATTTTGGAGATGTCGGTATAATAATCTCCTGGTTCTACTTCTTTTCGCTCCTTGGTAAATTCAGTAAAAGCAACCTTCCCTGTCCCGGCAATTTCGACAATCTTCTTTGCCAGATCGATGAAACTGATGGGAATGCCTGTTCCGACATTGAAGACCTCTCGATAAGCTTGATCGCAGGCTGCGACTCGTAAAAAACAGTCTACCAGATCGTCCACATAGAGAAAATCTCTCAGTATCCGACCATCCCCAAAAACTGGAATCATTTCATTGTCGATGGCCCTCCGGATAAACCAGTTGAGGACACCATATTCATCATGTGCCATTTGGTGTCGAGGCCCATAGGTATTTGTAATACGAAGACAGGTGCCAGGGATTTTATGGACATCGTGATAGACGAGAACCATCTTTTCTGCGGTCAAATTCGTCACCGCATAGATCCCTTTGGGATTGGTAGGGTGATCCTCATCGACAGGTAAGGTCACACTGGAACCATATTCTCCTCGCGTTCCAGCAAAAATGATCTTCACCTCCCGATTACATTTTCGGCAGGATTCGAGAAGTACAAGGGTCCCCCGGCAATTGATATCCAGGTCCTGAATGGGATTTCGGATGCTATCCACATGGTTTACCTGTCCGGCCAGATGAAAGATATATTCCTGCTCTTTCACCAGATAATCCATGGAATGGGCATCCCTCACATCACTGAAGTTAATATGGATACGATCAACAATCTCCTTCACATTGAAGAGGTTTCCGCCTAAGCGGGGAATCATATTATCAACAATCGTCACCTTTGCCCCCAATCTCACCAACTGAACGGATAGATTTGATCCGATGAAGCCCAATCCGCCTGTCACCAATACCTTCTTTTCTTTAAAGACCTTCTCATAAGGAGTCATTTTTTTTCTCCTTTGCAGACCTGGTCAATTCCCAAAGTTTGGCGTATTTGATAAAGACATAGAACATTGTTGAAACGATGATGATGAAGCCCGGCAACCCATCTCGAAATCCTGATTTAAAAAGATATTCTTTGATGAATCGAAATGGAGGGTGAAAAAGAAGTTTAAAGAAGCTAAACTTCTCCCCACTCATGAACATATCCTCTGCAGCAATTTGAGAATACTTATCAATGGTCTGAATCTGATCGGAAATATCCCGATAGGTATAATGGAGATATTGATTCTTTAAAGAACCCACTCTTCCATCCACCACGACTTTGGCATGAAGTCCACCTTCCCACCTCCCTTTATCCCTTCGATAGAGGCGGACCTCACAGTCTGGATACCATCCTCCAAACCGAATCCATCTTCCCAAGTAATAGGTGCGGCGATAAACAAGAAAGCCATCGATGTCCTTCGTTCCTTTATCCAATACTTTTCGAATCTCTTCGGCCAACTCTGTAGGAATCTCTTCATCAGCATCGACAAACATAATCCAATCCCGAGTGGTTTGATTGACGGCATACTGATACTGATCGCGATGGCCTGTCCACTTTCTCTGGTAAGTTTTGTCTGTATATCGTTGGCAGATTTCGTATGTCCCATCCGTGCTGAAGGAGTCAACGACGACCAATTCCTCTGCCCAGCCAAGGCTTTTTAAACACTGCTCAATGGTCCTGCGATTGTTGTAAGTGAGGACATAGACTGAAACCGGAATCTTATCCATCGTCGCTCGCCCGTCGGTCATCGTTCATTGTTCATCGTTAATAATCGAGTCCCTGCAATTTTTTTTCAACGACCTCTTCTACCTCATCCACAGTGATGAGCTCCATACATCGATGGTCAGTGGGACAAATCCTTTTTAAACAGGGGCTACAAGGAACATCCTTCCTTATCACGACATGGCCGTCTCCCCAAGGTCCTGTGGTAGAAGGATCTGTAGAACCGAAGAGGGCGACGACAGGAGTGCCTACAGCAGTGGCCACATGCATCGTCCCAGTGTCGTTGGTCACGATGAGTTGACAACGCTCCAAGAGGGCTGCCAATTGGAGAAGATTTGTTTTACCAATCAAGTCGATTCCTCCTTCTTTCAAATGCTGGAGAATCTCTTTGGCAATTGGTCTCTCCTCTTCCTTACCAAAGAGGAGTAAAGTGGCTTTCCATTTCTCAAAGAGCCTTTTCCCCAATTCCCCAAATCGCTCTGGGTACCAACATTTGGCCAAGCCATAAGTGGCACCTGGGTTCATACCGATCAAGGGCCTCCCATCCCGAATGCCCAAATCTCTTAACTTCTGCTCAGCCCATCTTCGATCCTCCTCTCTGAGAAAGATCCGGGGAAAGGGAGAACTTTCTACTTTCCCTAATGGCTCAGTTAGTTTTTGGAAATAATGGACTCGATGGGAACGGAGGACACCTTTTGTGCGAGGAATTCTGTGGGTGAGGAAGAACGAACGTCCTTCAGCTTTATAACCAATCCTAATTGGAATTCGAGCCAAATAGATATGGAAGGCTGAACGAAAGGAACGTGGGAGGATGAGAGCTAAGTCAAATTTCCTCTCCATCAGAGACTGACTTAGGTTTATATCTTCCCAAATGGACCCTATACCCCCTCTTTTCTGAAACGGGATGATCTCATCAACGTAAGGAAATGTTTTCCACAAATCGATCAGATGGCTCGGGATCAGAATGGCCAAATGAGAATGGGGAAAGAGCGATTTCAATTTTTGAACCGTTGGATAGGTCAGGATGGTATCACCTACCCAATTTACTCCCCTCACCAAAATGCGGTTCACATGATTAAATTTGGATTCCAAGGCATCCTTTCTTTATTAAAATTACAAAAATTATCAAACTAAATCAATAAGGTCAGTACTTCACTCTCGCTCTCCCTCCTTGAGGGGGAGGGTGGGGTGGGGGGTAACAGATAAAATCTCCTCTGTTGCTTTAAAAACATCATCAACGGTGATCATCTTCAAACAGGTGAGTTCCTTGCAAGAGCGGTTTCGGCATGGATTACACCCGACTTCCTTTCTCACCTTTTTATGTTTTCCGAAAGGTTCGTTCACGATAGGATCTGTTGGACCATAAATAACGACGACTGGTATCCCCATGAGAGAAGCAATATGCATCGGTCCAGTGTCACCACCTATATAAAGATCGCAATGCCTATAAACCTCCCCCAATTGTGTCAAAGATTCGGTTCGTGGTCCCAAAATAGACGACTCCTTCATCTCCTTTCGAATGCCTTCGACCCATGCCAACTCATCAGGTCCCCAGGTGAAAATAACTGTAGCTTTCAGTTCACGGATTAATCGATCTGCTAATTGAGCATATTGAATAGGCATCCATCTTTTATAAAGAGTCTTTTGGCTTGTTCCAGAATGGATGGCGATGAATGGTTTTTTGAAGGAGGTAAATAATGGATGAAGAAACGAATCCATATGCTCTCTATCTTTTGTAGGAATATGAAGTTTTGGGTGAAAATCTTTTACTTCCAATCCCATCCCCTTGAGGAGTGCAAAATTCTTTTGAAATCGGCTCATCTGTCCCTCTGGGAGTTTCACTTTTACATTTGAGAATATGAAGTTGCCCTCCTTGACCGACCTTCGATCAAAACCAATCCTTTTGGGAGAACCCGAAAAAAAAGAGAGGAGGCCACTCTTCAAGATTCCATGAAAATCGAGGACGACGTCGAACTCTTTCCTTCTGAGACCTGAAACGAATCTCCACATTTCCGCTATTGTCCTCCATATCCTTCGAGCCGATTTTATTCCATCCGCCCACCTCTTTCTTGGAAAGAGGATGACCTCATCGATCTCGGGCTGGCTTTCCAATAAGGCCCTGGATGGTTCTTCAACGACCCATGTGATGGAGGAGGAAGGGTAATATTCTTTTAGGGCCTTCACTGCGGGCAATGTTCGAATGACATCTCCCACTGCGCTTAGCCTAAGAATTAAGATCTTTTTGTAACTGCCCATGAACAATGAAAATGGTTTAATAGTCTATAGGTTACGGTTAGGAAGCCCGTTTGGGTTAGAGTCAATGGGTTAAGGTTAAAAGATTCCTGAACCTGTCAGGAACAGGTTTTAAAGACCAATGACATAGCCATTTAACGAAACGGGCATCCCTGCCTGCGGCAGGCAGGTTTACCTTAACCTTTTGACAATTGACCTTCATTTTCCAATGTCAATCCATTGTTGAAACATTACCTTATTGCTATCAAATTTTCAATAACAAGAACAAGTTGAAGTTTCCTAAATCATTACCGAATCTGAAACAGAACAAAGATTCACCAGAATTTACCTTGTCCCAAGCCATAAAACTGCTGCTTAACCTACTATGCGGTCATACTTTTAATTATTACCTTCCTCATTGTAGTAGAAGAAATATGAAGAAGCGGCTAAAAGAGGGGATAACTGGGAAATGGGATTTTCGTAAATAAAGAGGAAGAGTTAAAGATAACTTCCTGAAAGCGTGATTTTACATTTCTCTGCAAAATGCAAGATTTCGAATGGAAATCGATGATGGCATGAGAAATAATTGGCACTATGGAACGCCTCTTACTCTCATAAATTTTTGTTGACCTCATCATTCCGAATTGCTAATCTCTTATCGAAAACGAAGCATTTTCTTAGCAATCTCTAACCCAGCGCTTCATCTGGGTCAGGGAAGGCACGGACGACTACAAATATTTTATTTGGAGGAGATGATGGCTCATTTAATTACTTTTAATCTACTAATACTACTACGTTAAGTTATAAATAAAACCCCGGTTTTTCAAGCGTTTGTGGGCTCCATTAGGAATCGCCTAAAATAGATGTCAACAGCTTGAAAAATATGGTGCTTTTTTGATTTCTTTGGTAACAATTTAACGTAGTAGTACTAATGTATGAAATTTGAATGGGATGTCAATAAAAGTCTTACCAACAAGGCGAAACATGGGATTGATTTTTAAACCGCAAGGAATCTTTGGCTGGATGAGAACCATATCGAAATCCACGCTCCCCATCCTGTAGAGGACCGGAGAATTACCATAGGTAAATATCATCACAAGATATGGGTTGCAGTTTATACAATGCGGAATGATACTGTCCACATCATATCCGTGAGGCGAGCAAGAAAAAGTGAGGTGATGTTTCATGAAAAGGAAAATGTTGGCTAAAAATAGTAAGGAATTTGACCGCCGTTTTGATTCTGGGGAGGACATCCACGATCTCATCGATATGTCAAGAGCAACTGTGATTCGCCATGGGAAAAAAGTTCGGATTACACTGGATATTGCAGAAGCCTTGGTTAAAGACATTGATGAAATACGAAAAAGAAT
>Ga0315282_10005090_pt1 | contig 22544 bp, 13 predicted proteins | sample YL17G07_20_MG_FD_203693 | JGI IMG/M metagenome (GOLD analysis project Ga0315282, IMG submission 203693) | Sediment microbial communities from Yellowstone Lake, YNP, Wyoming, USA - YL17G07_20 | ecosystem: Environmental > Aquatic > Freshwater > Lake > Sediment | place: USA: Wyoming | collected... | reverse complement strand
AAGCGATAGAGACTTGTCCCGAATTCGTCATCGAGATAGAGAAAGCGCGCGCTGTGGTAGATCTCAACACCAAAGTCAGTTCTGCCTGCCAGATAATAGTACGCGAGTGCGTAGTCGCTGTTTTTCAGATCGAGGAGGAGGTTTGTCAAGAAAAATATCTGATGGTTCCCGAGCATGTCGCTGAAGGCCATCTCGGTCTCTCCCTGCACACCATAGAACGTACTGTACCCGGCGTTTCCGTAGATAATGTCTGGAGTAAACGAGAGCTTGTACTTGTTCACCTTATAGTTACCTTGCTCATCCACATTGCCGGCAAGTCTAAAGACATCTCTCTTTCGCGCGGTAGCGGTTGTATCCTGCCCAAATTTCTCCGCGAAAACATAACTTCGATAGTCAATCCGTACATTATCTCCGTAGAGCTTTGTGGAATCAGGCCGGTCATGGACCGTCGATACAACAGAGATGCTGTCGGATCGCACAACTGGCTCTTGCTTCGTCAATGCCGGAGTCAGCTGGACAGCCGCTCGCTCGCGCTTAATGTACTCGGTGGGCTCAAGCTCTGTGATGTTGAGATTTCGCTCAAACGGTGTCTTTATTAGGAAGATATCGAAGCCGGCTTCGGTCATCGTCGAAAATGCCAACTTACTTCCATCCCTCGATAGGGAGAGTTGATAGATTCCGTTGAGAGAATTTGTGATCGGCCGGTCCTTTCCCGTCGTCAGGTCTTTCTCGTAGATATTGTTGACTCCATTTCGATCAGAGACAAAGAGAAGCTTCTTCCCGTCTGGAGAGACGACAGGAGACGTCACGCTGCCTCCGGGCTCATTCGTGATCCGCTTCATCTCCAGAGTCTCGATATTGATCGAATAAATGCCGAGCTGGTTGTAGTTATAGTTCTCCATCTTAAAATCCTTCGGCAATTGGACGGCCGAAAGTACACCGTCTTCGCCCGAAGCAACAAGCGGTGGGTGAACCGTATAATCACCACGGTCCGAGATGAAGTAGACTACCTTTCCATCAGGAGACCATCCGAGATCTTTGCCGAAATATGGACCAATATCGCTGAAGACATCGTCGGTAAGGTTCTTCAACGTCTTTGACTTCAAGTCATACACATAGATGTCAGACTGAGGCCCGCTGAGCCCAACGAAAGCAAGCTTATCGCCAAGCGGGGACCACTCAACAGTAAAAATGCCATTGAGGCCAAACTCCAATTTCTCCTGGTCACCATGGTCCACATCGATAAGGAAGAGTGCGTCCTGTTCTCCACTCTTCGCCGAGAGTGCAATTCTCTTGCCGTCGGGTGACCAGGTGATACCGGGGGTGAGGAGGTGCAATTCTTCAAAGTCGTTTGTCCGCTGACCGCTGACAAGTTTGCCCAAGATTTCTCCGTCGAGCGCCGACATCAGAAAAACGTCAAAGTAATCGTTCCGGTCAGAGATGAATGCAATGCGATCACCCTGAGGCGAAATCGCCGGGCTCGAGTTGTAAAAGTTCCCGCCCTTTGTGTGATTCGTGAGCCGCCGTGCAAACGCGGAGGGGTCTTCACGCTTTGCAATATCCGGCCAGTAAAGAACCTTCTGCTCCTTTTGCCATCGCTCTGATAGCTCTTGAACGCTCAAGCCGATTGTGCCCTTGAAGCCTTGTTCAACACTCTTGGTCCCTCGAATGCGATTCAGAATCTCCCCGATCTTCTGGTCACCATACTTGCTCGCAATGTACCACCAGACCGATTGTCCACCGCGATAGGCGAAGTATCCATTCAGGTAATCGATAGGCGGTAGGTAATTGCCGATGGTCGCATCTCGCATGTACATGTCTGAGTTTGAATCCCACCTCAGTGATTCATACTCCGCGATCCCCTCGTTGAACCAGATTGGAAGCTGGAGTCGGATGTTATTCGTGATGATGGATTGAATCGAGCCGCCGTAGAACATATCGTTGATGACAGCGTGCACAAGCTCGTGGTGGATAACGTGGCGGAACTGACGGTAGCTCCCGTCGAAAGGCAACACGATACGGTTCTTAAAGAGTTCGGTTACACCACCAACGCCCTCCTCAAGGTATTCTTGGACGACATTCGTCTGTTGGAAATCGTTATGAGAGTTGTAAACGACGATCGGTACGCGGTTCGTAATCTGATATCGGAAGTCCTTGCTGATGGAGACCAAGGCAGACTCAGCGACGTCGGCTGTGAAATCTGCGAGGTACTCTCCGCCCTCCGTAAAGTAGACGTCAAAATGGTCGGATTGAATATAATAATAGTCAAACTTCTTGTACTGCACCTTGTTCTTCCCAAAAATCGAGTATTGGGACAAGGCGAGTGACGGAAGGAGGAAGATGGTAGCGAGAAACACCACCAGCTTTGTTTTCATGACCCACCCCTCTTTGACATTTTCCCCCTGATCAAGCTGGGGAACTTAGCACACTCAATGGTAATAATTCCGGGCTGGAAAAGCAACTCTGTCTTGTCGATTAGACACTTTAGAAGTCTAACAAGTTTAGTGAAAGCGAGGGTTCCCTATCTCATTGTCCTTCTGGAGCTTCATCTGTTCTCGACAATCCGGAAGTCGATTTCACGATCCTCAATATCGACCCTCATCACCTGGACCGTGATCTTGTCGCCCAGACGGTACCGCTTTCTTGTCCGCCGACCAATTAGGGAATAATTCTTCTCATCGTAGAGGTAGTAATCATCTCCGAGATCACGCATCCGAACGAGGCCTTCAATAAGCAAATCGTTTAACTCCACAAAAAGGCCAAAGTTCGTGACTCCGGAAATAATCCCCTCGAGCTCGTCTCCGAGATGGCGGGCCATGTATTCGACCTGCTTCACCTTCACGGATTCCCGCTCGGCCTCGACGGCCCTTCGTTCCATCTCAGAAGATTGGAGGCAAATGGATGGGAGTCGTTTCGAAAGCTGTGATTTCCTCTCATTGCTTACCCCTGCTGAGTATTCATGCAGTAAGCGGTGAACAACGAGGTCCGGATAGCGCCGGATCGGAGACGTAAAATGCGTGTAGTAGTTGAAGCCCAACCCAAAATGCCCGATGTTCTTCTCTGAATAGACCGCCTTCGCCATCGAACGAATGGCGACTTCATTAATAACATACTCCTCTGGAGCACCTTTCACTGATTCAATGAGCCTCTCAATTGCCTTTGCGTTTACGCCATTGATGTGCAACTTGTACCCAAACTTCGCCACAAAATTGGATAGATCTCTCAATCTGTCGGGGTCAGGCAAGTCGTGGATCCGGTAGATGAAGGGCTTCCGACCGTCACCATGGCGCGCCACCCCGATGTGCTTTGCAACAGTTTGGTTTGCTAGAAGCATGAATTCCTCAACGAGTCGATGGCTGTCGAGCCGAACCTTCTTGATGATCTCGAGAGGATACCCATCCGCATCAAAGCGAAATTTCGTCTCGACCGTCTCAAAATCTATCCCTCCCTCTCGAAGACGTTTCTCAAGGAGGATCCGACTCAGAGTGCGCATGCCTCGAAGAACGTCCGCATGTTCACCCTTCCCAGTGTCGAGACTTCTTTGAACTTCCTCATATGTAAAGCGCCTCTTACTGTTGATGACACTCTTCTCAATCTCATGATCCTTCACGGTCCCTTCGGGCGTCACCGTCATGAACACAGAGTATGTCAGCCGGTCTTCATGTGGCTTAAGACTGCAGACTTCGTTCGAGAGCTTCTCGGGCAGCATCGGGATGACTTCATTCACAAGATAGACACTCGTCCCTCGCTTCAAAGCTTCTCGGTCAAGTGCGTTTCCCTCCTTCACATAATGGCCGACATCAGCGATATGCACGCCCAGGCGATAGTTGCCGTCCGACAAAACGGTAAGTGAGACTGCATCATCGAAATCCTTCGCATCCTCCGGGTCGACTGTAAAGCAAACAAGGTCCCGGAGGTCAAGCCGACGGCGACACTCTGCAGCAGGAATTGCACTTGAGATCCGTTTTGCCTCGTGAAGAACCTCCTGTGGGAAGTGTGTCGGGAGGTTAAACGCGCGCGCAACAGAGAGAACCTCAGTCCTTGCAATTCCCGCTTGACCGAGCACCTCGACAACTCTTCCTTCCGGGTTGAGGTGCTCAGACTCCCATGGTTCAAGCGCCACAACAACCTTGTCTCCATGACGAGCATTAATGAGAGATTCTCGTGAGATGTAGATGTCACGCGTGATGTTCCGGTCATCAGGGATTACAAAATAGAAGTTCTTGCTACGCTCCAGTCGACCGACGATCGTCGACCTCCCCCGCTCGAGGACTTCTGTGACTTCCCCCTCCGGCCTTCGATCTTTTTCACCACGCACTCTTACGGGAGAAGATCCTGCAAGGAGAGAGACTGCAACGAGGTCTCTATCGAGGGCGGTCTTCAAGGAGCTGGAGCCAACATAAATTTCTCGCTTCTCCGGCTCTTCAGTCTCGACAATTCCATATCCGTATCGATTAATATGGATTCTTCCGACAACTGTTGACCTGCTTCCTACCGTACCGTAGCGCTGTTTCTTTCCACGCTCCAGCTGGTGACCGTCGGCGAGTTCACGGAGTAGAGATTGGAGAGCGTGATACTCAGGTCCGTCGCGAATCTCTAACTTGAGGGCGATCTCCTTCGTCTTGAACAGCTGGCCAGGATTTTCTCGCAAGAACCGAAGAACTCTTTGCTTCAGTTTTTCCATATTCAGAATGTAATTCGATAGTAAATGCGCGCACCATTCGTGAGCTTCTTCTCATCCGTAGCATAGTTCGAACCCTCCACTTTGCGTTCGAGCTCGATGATGAGATCTTCGAGGGCGGGCGAGCCGATGATCCTGCCTACAGGCATTTGGATGTTCACATTCGCATTTCCAATATCGTTAAACACTCGTCCACCTACACGAATGACTGTTTCTCCGACTTCGCCTGTCAGGCGGAGATCCGCAGATTCCGAGACATTGCCGCCTGAATACGTAACCTCTGCCTGGCGAATGAAGCCGCCAAACTCACCCCGCAGAAAGTCGGTGAGAACGCCGGAGAAGATTGACGACGTGACCCCCGTGATCACAGTCGAGGTTACAGACGTACCAAGGCTTGTAGCCATCTGGTTCCGCTCTGAGGATGTCAGGTCATCGCGAAATTTTCCTGACAGAATGAACGTAATGGCATCCGATTGCACATCCCCTTGCCACTCAATCGGACGACCGTCCTTGCCATCGACGGTCATCCCTATCGCGAGTTTTGGCGAAATACGCGTGCCCGTGATCTTCAGGGTCACGACGACATGCTGTTCTTTCGAAGCTGAGGGAGTTATCGCTTCAAGGCTGTCTGCATGCGACGGGGTACGGAACCCTTCATATTGCGCCGTGATGTCCATCTCAGGGTTGTCCAGCGCACCGCTGAATTTCAGCTTTCCAGTGGCATCGAAGCGCCTGTAAAAATAGTAGTACGAGCGCTTTCCCACATCGACATCACCAGTAAAGCGCGTGCCAAACTCGTCCTTGGTCAGAAACAGTTTCCCGTGGAGCTCGGAGAACAATTCTTCGCCTGTGGAATAGGCGATGATCATTCTCAATTGTGTCGGCCCCTGTGTTTCTATCGAGACGTCAACCGTCATCCCAGCGAGCAGTTTCTCGAAAGTGTTCTGGCGATTCCTTGGAGCAGATTCCTTGGCTTCTGCACTTTCGCTTGGCTGGAAGAGGCCTTCGGAGAGACTGCCTTCCAGTTCTCGACGAATGCGCGGTTTTGATGTATCGTCGAGTACGGTGTACGAGAACGTGCTCGTTGGTGTTGTTGATGACTGTAGAGCAACAGGCGGGAAAGTGATCGCCATTGTTCTGATGAAGACGGAACCCGCGAGGTACGACTGGTCGATCGTTCCGTGATACCGAAGACCGTTTCCTCCGATGCCAATGAGAAGGTTCCCGTAGGGAGCAGTATTCGCTTTGCGTGCAGTCTCCTTGAGGATGAGCAGTTGTCCTTGTGCTGTGAGGTCAAACGACCCGATGAAAAGATTCCGAATTGCGACCTCACCTGTGACTGTAAGTCCTCTCGCCTCCTCATCTGTAGGGTCATTACGAATCGTCAATTTCGAAATCTGTATCTTCTCACCTCTTGGCTCAAAAGCTCCAGCGACAAAGTATTTAATGCCGTTTGGTGTAAAAACAAATCTTCCATCTTCCAACCGCATCGACCCAGAAGAGGAGAGATTCTTCATCGTTCCCCCAAGTCGAACATCCGCAAACAACCGCCCCTCGATGTTAGTGAAGACCGAGACAAACGGGTCGAGAAGGTCCAGATGGAAGCCCATTGCCTCGATGCGAAGGTCAACAGGCTCATCGGGGAAACGGTCATCAACATGCGCAAATGCAAGATCTACAGGCAATGAACCAACGACGAGCAGATCAGGCTTTTCTGACTGCATTGGGGAAGATGATCTGAATTCAAGATTCGCTCTCGCCCTGCGCTCTCGATACTCTGCATCAAGTCGCAAAGTCCCGAATGTGACTGCACCATATTTCAAATCAGTCGATGTAGCTTTGAAGGAAAACGCAGGGTCTGCGAGACTGCCAGTGAGGGTTGCCTCTGCCGAGGCTTGACCACCGAATTCCCTTTGTCCACCATTTCCGCCCTCGACAGACAAGAAGTTACGCAAGTCAGAGAGGTCATAATTCTTCAGTTTCAACTCGAGCGCAAGACCCCTGCTCGGCGTGATTCCACCTGAGAGCGAGAATCGCGAGGCCTGATGGACCATCTCGACGTTTTTCAGCATCAAACCTGAGGTATCGATTGTCGCAAGAATCGGCGTACTGTTACTCCACATGTACCCGCGGTAGTCGAGTGTCAGATTGTCGATATTGCCGACGTAACCGCCTTCCGTTACGCCCACCGAACCATTTGTCTCGATCGTCAATGCAGAATCGACGAGAGCACTCACATGGAAAGACCCTTTGCCGTGCAGATAATCCACAGACGCGGTGAGATTATTCACACGGAGACCGTTCAGAAGAAATGTCGATGCTGTCACCTTGATCTTGTTGTCCAACGCGTCGAGAACATTTTCTTGTTTGAGGTGATCGACCTGTACGTAGGCTTTTCCTTCTGCAACGAAGAGTCTTGTCTCCTTCCCATGGTGCACAAAATTCTCAACGGAGGCATCTGCGTGCAGAAGGAGATCGTCAGCGTTTCCCACAACGGATCCACGCACACTCCCTTTCGCGTTGAAGTCCTCTTCGCCGAGGTAAATCGCCAGCGGTGTCAAGTTCTTCACATCCACCGCATAGGTGAAATTCAGATGTTCCTGAGCCACCGTCATCGACAACCGAGGAGGAGCCATCTGGGGTGAAGCTGTCCCCCTTCTTGCCATCACTCGTGTGCTGTCCACAAACGGAAGCTTCTCTTTCAAGGAATACAGGACATTCCTGACTTCGTACTTTACGAGGGACAGAAACGGCGCCAAGTGAAAATCTCCATCCACGCTTGCATCAAGGACGGGGGATTCCAGAACTATTCTCTTCTGTGTGTGTTTTCTTTGGTCGAGAGTAAGTTTTATCCCTGGCCCGCGAAATGGGTGGTCGCGAAAGGTCGATTCCCCAAAACTCAGAACCAATGTCCCTGAAGCGTGATCTAAGCCCTTACCCGAACCACGGACTGTTACGCTTCCACTGACGCTGCTTCTGTAATCGTCGTTCTGAAAGACCTGAGCGAGATCAATGGAAGAAAAGACCCCTTGAGTGCCAAACGCTGGGGCCGTATCATCGTTCAGATCAAGACTATACTGCATTTGCAGGGCGGACCGCTCAGAATGAATGGAGGCTTCACCCTGGAAGACCTTGTCTTTAGCAGTGAGAGAAACCTTTGAGTTGTCCAGAGGAATATTGAAAATTTCAGAAGAGTCGATAGTAACGGTTCCTGTGAAAGCAGCACTCCCGACTTTCGTCCCCCTCCCGGTGATTTCCCCTGAGACATTGAGCTGACTCTCGAACTGTTGGTCGTTCAAGAAATCCCCGAGGTTAAAATCTCTCGCCGCAAATCGAGTTTGATACTGTGGCTCCGGTCCTCTCAGGTCGAGTTGACCTGCCACTTCAAGCTTCCCAGCACCGTTGAGATCTGCCGTGGCCCTAATCTCGAAATTATCCGGCTTTCCTTTGAGGCGTCCACTCAGGCTTGCCCTCTCTAGTTGGCTCATGTCAGGAAGCCCAAGCGACGAGAGGCAGGCTGCGACCTCCTGCGGATCAACCGAAGGGGCAGAAACTACCAGATCAACATTGCATTCCTTAGGATGAAGAATATTTTGAATCCGGCCACCCAGCTTGAGCTCAGAGTTCTCGGTTCTAAAATCGAACTTCTCCAATTGAATATTACCGATTGTTCCGCTGACGATGAGGTTAAGACGAGCGGTTCCGGATCGCAACGGAAACGATGGGAAAAAGTTTTGAATCTCAGCAAAACTAATCCTCGATAGATCGAGGTCAAGGTGGACTCGGTGACTCTGAACCGCTGGTGTGTAAAGGCCTTCCGAGATATCCAGACTATCTACTTGTGCACTAAGCTTCAACGCCGATCCGGTTGAACGAAGTGTCAAGTCTTTAAGACTGATCTTCTCTTTCGAGTATTGCATGCTTGCAGAGAACTCCTCCAGCTGCGTTGAGAAACTTGGAGCTTTGAAGCTCATATGATCGACTGAGAGATGAACGTCATCAGTCGAAAGCGAGACAGACATTTTTGAGTTGACACTTCTCAAATCAAAAGAACGGTAAGGATTGACGGCAGAACTGCCGCTGTCTTGAGCTTGTTCCACAGTGGAGTCAACGAATGAGAATTCACCATTAATCATTTCGAGCGTCTTTAATTCCAGCGCCCACTTCAAGAACGAAGCAGGATTTGTCTGAGTCGTCTTCGCTTTCGGCAACTTCTGAAAATTCCACACACCGTCAGGTGAGCGAACCAGACGGACTCTTGGGTGAACGAGAATGAGCTTCCCAAGAGCGATATGCCTTTGTGGGAGCTCGAGAGGGTTGTAACTGAGTTCAACGAGATCGGCAGAGAAGATCTCTTCACCGTTCAGACTCAGAGAAGCTCCCGTGATGGTCAGTCCAGTAAAGAGGCTTCCGGAAAAAGCACCGAGAGAGAGCTCTGCGTTTGTACTCTGGTGAACAGCTGTAAGGATGTACCCACGCAACCAGTCTCGGAAGATTTTTGTCTGGGTGAACCCGATGGCAAGAAAGGAGAGGAGAAGCAGACCCAACCCAACACTGAGGACTATTTTCCAACCCTTTTTCAAAGTCTCCTCGTCCTGAGGGACAATGCCCGCAGGTCATTCACTATCACGAAAATCTTTCACAATCTTCTTCACGATGTCTGTCGTCGATCGATTGGGTACGAGAGGGATGCTGGCAACAAGGCCACCGGCAGATTCTACGACCTCCCTTCCGACGATTTCTCCAACACCCCAATCTGCTCCTTTTACGAGGACATCCGGGAGGAGTGTGGTAATCATGCTCAGTGGAGTGTCTTCTTTAAAGATGGACACGTAGTCTACCGCAACGAGGTTCGATATGATGAATGCACGATCCTCTTCAGGAACAATGGGCCGATTCTTTCCCTTGATCCGCCGCATGGACTCATCACTGTTCAACCCGACGATCAAAACGTCGCCGAAGCTTCTCGCTCGATTCAGGAATTCCACGTGGCCTCGGTGAAGAAGGTCAAAGCATCCGTTCGTGAACACCACCCGTTTCCCTTCATAGCGAAGGGTGTTCCTGATCGGGATTAACTCTTCGAGACTCAGGAAGCGGCCCATGGGAAGGCAATCATAAGGAATCCATGAGAATGGCGGAAAGAAGCGCATCCTTGGCGATCGGAACGATCCCCACCTCACCACAGACAACGCCACCCGCATAGTTTGCGAGACTTGTCGCTTCGCGCACGGTCGCCCCGCTTGCAAGTGCAACAGTCAGCGTCGAGATCACGGTATCACCTGCTCCCGAGACATCCGCAACCTTCCTCGTTTTCGCCGGGATGTGTGTGATTGTGCCAGCCTGCTCAAATAATGTCATCCCTTTTTCTCCCCTTGTCAGGAGAATATTTTTCACCTGCAGGCGGTCCATGATTGCTCTCCCGGCCTCCTCAACGGCTGCGTCATCAACGAGCTTCATCCCCATCACGGCTTCCACCTCTTTGCTGTTCGGTTTGAAAACAGTGACACCGCAATAGTCAAAGAAATTGTTAAACTTCGGGTCTACGGTGATAACCTTCCTATACTCATTCGCAAGGTTGACAAGCTGCTTAATCAGACTCTTTACAATGACACCCTTATTGTAGTCCTCGACGATGATGGCATCAACTGAATGGATGTTCTGGTGAAGAACCTCAAGGATTTTATGCTGAAGTGTGTAGGAGATTTCGTCTCTCGTTTCGCGATCAATCCGAACGACGTGCTGACTATGAGCAATAACTCTCGTCTTCACGGTTGTTGGACGATCTGCGTCAACAACAAGGCCAACTGTTGTGAACGCACTCTCTATCAGCAAGTCACGGAGAAGAGCGCCGCTGTTGTCATTCCCAATTACCCCGATCAAGATCGGGTCACCACCGAGCGATTTGATATTGTTTGCGACATTCGCGGCACCTCCTAACCGCGCAGACTCTGACTGAATCTCCACCACAGGGACAGGCGCCTCGGGTGATATTCTTGCCACCGATCCCCAGAAGTATCGGTCGAGCATCAGATCACCTACGACAGCGATACGCCTCTGCCCGAAATTCTGAAAGAGCTCCTCCAGACGGCTTTGTGTGAATGCTACCATCGTCGCAAGTCCTTTAGTTCCTTGAAAATATAGAGATTAATGGGGTGAGAATCAAGGGAATGGGCGAGAGAGCCTGGGAGCTCTATCGCGAGATTTCCATTGACCTCGTGTCACTGAAGCCGTTTGCGGCGAGTGTATAGGTATAATGCCCGGGTCTGAGTTTTTCTCCATCAAGCAGGACAACGTACCGGCCTGCATCTTGCACACCGTTCACAAGAGTCTCCACTTCCTTTCCACCAACGCCTATAATCTTCAGTTCGACTTTCGCGCGCTCTCGCAGCTCGTAGGCAATGAAGCTAAACTCAGAGAAAGGATTTGGAGAATTTTGCGCCAGCAAATGCGCCGGTTGAAAAGAACGCGCAAGAGCGACGAGTTGAGCAATCAGAACGGCCGCTTCGTTTGACGGAGCGCTCTCCACATTTCCTTTGTCAAGGCTTGTCACAACGTACCGATATCGCGAGGAAGTTGGCCTCGGTATCTCGTCGAGATATGACGACTGGCTTCCTCCAAGGAGAGCGAGAAGACTCGAGGGATCATTGGTGCCTCTACTCTCGGCGAAGAAACGATAGATTGCGAAGTACTTTGCACTGTCCCCATCCGATGCAGAAGAAGGAGGTGTCCATTGGAGGAGATATCGACCCCCGTTTTCCTCAACAGCGGTCAAATTTGTCGGCGGATTTGGCGGAATACTATCTTTCCAGGGCATCGGGGGAATGAGCGCCAGGTATTGATACCGACCACCAAACACGTCTGCCTTGTTGATGTCGTCATACGTGAAGAAGCAGTTCCCGAGTGCTCCTGCTTCTCGTGTTGTGTCAATAAGTGCAGGAAGCTCAGTGAGAACATTTGGTTTGTATGCTCCCACGCCTATATAAACGTGGCGCCTGTATGAGTGTTCTTGCCAATCATGGACAAGAATATTGAATTTAGGATTCCCAGTGATGCCCCAATAAACCTGCGGCATGATGTAGTCCTGTTTCCCTTCAGCCAACCACCTCCGTGCATCCTGAAAGAGATTCACATACGCCTGCCAGCCCTCAGCACCAGGGAGATTCCTGTAAATCCCAATCGGGGCAGAGCCAACTTTGAGCATAGGCTTGACAGCCATGATGCTGTCATAGACCACTCGGACAAATCTGTTGATGTTCTCCCTGCGCCACTCATCTTTAGGCGCACCATTCCCGTAGCGAGCATAAGTCTTTTCGTCATCGAACTCTGGGCCCGGATAACGAAGATAGTCGAAGTGCACTCCATCGATGTCATAGTTCCGGACCATTTCCATCACAAGGCTTACGAGATACATCCGGACCTCTGGGATTCCGATGTCGAGCCACCATTCTGAACTCGCTGGTTTGCCGTTCCGGTCGCGATTCACCCATACTTTGACCCAATCACGGTGTGCGTTCACGATATGTGGTGGCACCGATGATGGAGGGCGTTCAGGCCCATCAGCAACTTTTACGACGTTCCACCACGCGTGAAGTTCCATACCGAGTTTGTGTGCTTCTTGGACAGCAATCCTGAGCGGGTCATAAGGCAGTGCTCCGCCAAGTACTCCAGTGACAGATTGTGCCCAAGGCTCGTACTGGGATGGATAGAGCAGATCACCACGGGCTCGAACCTGAAGCATGACTGTGTTCAGATTAGCACCCCTCATCGATTGGAATACCGACACGAGGCCGCGTCGCTGTTCTCCAAAGTCAAATGACTTCGGCCAGTTCGCCCCTTTGAAAGTAACTACCCAAGCCGCACGAACTTCCCTCTTCGGGACTTTGGGCGCCGCAGTTTCCACTTGTTCTTTGGGTATCGCTCGTTGAGAAATCGTGACCGATGGGACCAGCAGCAGAACTGTGACAAGCAAATGGAGACGTAATAGACGAAACATTGTGGATGAGAATCGAGAACGATGGGCGGGTGTGGCGTTCAAGACTTGGCGAGGGATAGAGGTAGCTCTTTCAATGCGGAGAGGACTTCATCTTTCGAGACCCCTTCAGCCACGACTGCCTCCCCGATCTGCTTCGGCAAGACCATGCGCACTTTCCCATCTATGGTTTTCTTGTCGATCGCCATCGCTGAAAGGGCATTCTTTGTTCGAACATTTGAGGGAGGGATCCGTGGAAGAAGCCGTCCAAGGAGCTGCTGAACACGTTGATGTATCTCCTCCGACATGAGTCCCCGTCGGTAGGCGACAGTATTCTCCACCCACATCCCCATGAGAACAGCCTCGCCATGTCTGAAAGCCTTATACTCTCCTGCAGCCTCCAGGGCATGTCCAACCGTATGACCATAATTCAGGATAATCCGTTCCCCTTTTTCAAATTCATCTTTTGACACTAAGGAAGCTTTAATCTCGCAGCACCGACTAATGACCGTTATGAGTGCATCGGGTTTGAGCTGGAGGAGATCATCAAGATGTTGTTCGATGAAATCAAAGAGCTGAGCATCGGCAATGATCGAGTACTTGATGACTTCCCCCAGACCACAGACGACCTCACGCGCTGGCAGGGTGCGGAGTACATGAACGTCCGAGATCACACATTTCGGCTGGTAGAATGCACCGATCATGTTCTTGCCGAGGGGGTGATTCACTGCCACCTTCCCCCCAACGGAGCTGTCGGCCTGTGCAAGGAGCGTCGTCGGAATCTGAACAAAACAAACACCGCGAAGGTACGTCGCAGCAATAAAGCCTACGAGGTCGCCAATGACGCCGCCGCCTAGGGCTGCAATTGCCGAGCCTCTACCGACATAATTCTTGATCAGATCAGTGAAAACTCGACTTGCCGTTCTCAGGCTCTTCTGAGGCTCACCAGGTGGGACAGTCACTGTATGAACGGCAAAGCCATGCTGCTTGAGACTGTTTGCAACATGCGCAAGGTAAAGCTTCCCAACAATTCGGTCAGTGATGACAACAACCAGGGAAGGGATGGCGCGGTCACGGTAAATTGAACCAACACTACTCAGGATTTCACGACCGATGTAGATGGGGTAGCTGCGGGGTCCGAGGTCAACATGGACTGTCTGCATAGGAAGATGACGCTCTCACTCAATGATGGGACGGATTCTTCTGACGATTTCATCGACCGTCTGCCCAATTCTCTTCCCAGCGGTACTCACAACAATGTCAGCATGTGCGTAGAATGCTTCTCTTTCTTCCATCAACCTGGCGATCCGCTGGAGGAGTTCCCCGTTCTCGAGCCGCCTTCCCTCATTGCCTTTTAGGAGCGGACGGTCAGCCTTGTACTTCAGGCGATGGAAGATCTCTTCGGGGTCTGCTTTGAGATAAATCAAAACACCACTTGTCTTTATGACACTGAGGTTGTCGCTTTTCGTCACCGTACCACCGCCCAAGGAGACGACACAACCATGCGTATTACTGATCTCCTGGATGATTCTTCTCTCTAACTCCCGGAAATAACCCTCCCCGTTGTTCGCGAATATCTCCATAACGGTCTTGTTCGCTGTCGTCTCGATTGTCTTGTCGACGTCCCGAAAATCATAGCCGATCGTGTTCGCAAGAATCGGGCCGATGGTGCTCTTCCCGCTTCCCATGAATCCCGTCAAGTAGACGATATCTTTTCGCATATTGGCTTCCCGAAAACTTCGAATGCCCTTTTGGTGAAGCCTTCAGAAGTTCAGGACGATTCCCAGATTAAGCACAAGCCCATCAAGATTGACTCTAGAGTTGAAAGGCAGCTGGGTAAGTCGGTAGCTACGTCCGTTATACTCCACTTGAGGGTTTGTGAACTTACTCGTGATGTCAAACTGTGGATCGCGAAACTTCATCTCTCCACGGAGTGAAAGAAACCGATCAATGAAGTAATCCATGCCAGTCAACACATGAATGCCAAATGCCGCATGAGACTCGACTGTTTGTGCAGTTCTGTCGACGACTTGGTAAATACGGTCACCGTAATAGAAGCCTGCACCTCCACCCATGTAGAACTTCACTGTCTCAGTGCTGAAGGGGAGGACAAAGTATCCAGTCAGCTCGATTGGGGCAAAGCGGTAGCCATCCTTGATCGGAAGCTGGACAGCGGGGGTTCCTGCCGGTCCTGTTCCCAGTCCGGCCTTCGTTGTCCTGAGAAATTCGACCCCGACCCCGACCTCAATACTCTCACTGCCAAGCTGTCGACGCATCTCAAGCCCAAAGCCAAAGAGATCGTTATACTCGATGGAGAGGCTCTCGAGATCAGCTTGAGCGGCGTCTGGGGTCGGATATAATTTAGAACTGGAAGTGTAAATCCCTCTCAGAGCGATACTGTATTTCGTGGTTCGTTCAGCCCCGAAGAGATCGCTGGAGAGAACAATGAGGAGGAATAGGAGAGCCCACAGAATGTTCAGACGACGAATCATAGTCCATACGGAGAAATTCGAAACACATCTTACCGATAAAAGCGATCCCGGTTATCAACAATGTCTGCTTTCTCTCTCAATGTGTTCATCCATTCTCCAAGGTATCGGTTGCGCTTTTCCTGGAGCAACTGATCTTCAAGGGTCTTCTTCTGGGCTTGATAGCGAGCACTATCAGGTTCTGTTCTGCCCAAGAGTTTCACGATGAAATACCCGCGCTGTCCAGCAAATGGTTGGGAGATTTCTCCCGCTTTCAAGGTGAGAACTCTTCCGATAAAGTCATTGTCACGCCCGAGATTTGGAAGCCACGCGTTCGGAGTGAAGTCTCCAGTCTTGGTCACCTTGAGAGTAGAATCGAGTTTGGAGACAACCCCAAGACTATCTGTAGGCTGAACCTTGCTTCTTATCTGCTTGGCATACTCGCCAACTTTTGCAATCTTCTTCTTCAACAGAACTTTCGGATGGATGGTTTCTTTCACCTCCGAGATTGGCCTGACCCCTTCCTCTTTTACTTCGCTAATCTTGAACACGCCGTAGCCGGTAGGAGTCTTTAGCGCCTCACTCACGTCACCCAATTTTTTCTCATATGCAAACCGCTGCACCTCATCGCTAAATCCAATCCCCGGGATGACGGTTCCTTTCGAGAACGGGGGTGTCTCCGCTACCTGATACTTGCTCAGCGAGGCTTCTTTGTCAAAGTCACCATGCGTGGCGAGGTACGAAAAGTCATTCGCTTGGTCCCGAATTGCTGTTCTAGTTTGGCTGCTTGGTTTGACACTCAGGAAAAGATCCGCGATTTTTACCTCACGGTTACTCCGGCCTGTGACTCTAATAATGTGAAGTCCGAACTGGCTTCGTACTGGACCGACGACTTCTCCCACTCTCGCTTTGAACGCTGCCTCCTCAAAGGCTTTCACCATCCGACCCTTGCCAAACCAACCTAAGTCCCCTCCCTTCGACGCGGAACCATCTGCTGAGAACTCTCTCGCGAGCTTGGCGAAATCTTCCCCCTTCTTCGCTCGCTGAGTAAGTTCGCGCGCCTTCTTCCAGACCTCAACACTGTCTTTCGTGGTAGGCAGGCGGAGGAGAATGTGACTTGCCCGAATCACCGCGTCCTTCCCATTGCGTTCTTCTACGACCTTTAAGAGGTGAAACCCGTCAGCGTCCTGAAGAGGTCCGACGATCTCTCCCAGCTTCGACGAAAACGCCGCACTGTCCCGTACCGTGCTCAATTCACCGCGCTTGAAAAACGCCTGACTCAGGGGAAGTTCAGAATACGTCTTGATTAATTGAAGGAAATCCGACCCGCTTTTTGCTTGTCGAGCGAATTCGTTCAGGTCTCGTACCACACTGGCCGTGTCTTCGCGAGTTGGGACCTCTTGAAAGACAACATATTTTAATCGCCGGGTTGCACGCTGTTTGAATTCCTCCTGATTCTCATTATAGTATTTCTTGATGTCATCGTCGGTGACAACCACATCAGAATCCCTCACCATCCTTGTGGCCTCAAACAACACGTACTCGGCGTTGAGATGAAGGTTTTCATCAATGAAGCGGTCATGGACTTCACCCTCGCTCACACGAATTGTGGCTTGGAGAGCGCTCTGGAATTTTTCCTGGAGGCGTTGTTTCTTCAACGCACTTTCGATTTGCACCCACACCGCGCTGTTCTGTGGATCATTGAGAGCTCCCTCGTACGCCACCCGGTTAAAGGTTCCCGTAGAGTCGGTGAACTGCCGCTTCAGAAACTCCGGAGGATCATCACCCCGGACCCAGTCAATAAGCTCCTGATCAGTGACGGAAATCCCAAGCTTTCGCAGTTCGTCGTCGATAAGTATCTGGTTGACCAGCATCGTCCAGGCCTGGTTGCGAAACTGTTCAGACGATTCTTCGTCGACATCTTTCCCTGTTTGCCTCTTCTGGGCTTCAGCAAGATTCCTGATCATGTCAGACAATTCTTTGGAATGAATGGACTGTCCGTTCACTTTCCCGATGATGTCTCCCGCCTGCCGACTCCGTCGGCCGAGGAAATCCATGCCCCAATCAAAGATAATGTAGAGAATAAACATGACAGCAAAAACGGCAAAAATGCCTGCCATGTTATCCCGCATTTTTGTCATAATGGACATCTGACCGAACGCTCCTTCAGAAGATCGTTCACGAGAAGTTCACTTCCGACGCTTTAATATAAGCGAAACGGGCCTGAAATGCAATCATTTTTATTGACTTTGTGTAGGGCATAGATTATATTGAAAAGTCCGAAGCAAAATCGTCTACTCGAAATGATCACCGGACACAGTCGTTACGTATCAACGCTGGAGACTCCTGCGTGCGGAAAAATCTGACGAAGATTATCATCATTGTCGCCTCCGTTCTTCTCTCCATCTACTTTCTTTATCCTACCTACAAAGACAGCAAGTATACTCGAGAGTTACGAGGCCTGAGAGGCGAAGATAGCCTGAAGTACGTAGATCGAAACGAGAACGCAATTCGCGACGCGAGGATAAAGCGTCTCAAGCTGGGCCTTGACCTCCAGGGTGGAATGCGCGTTGTTCTCGAGGTCGATGTCCTAAAGATGCTTGAGGCAACAGCGAAGAACCGCGACGACAACTTCAACTCGATTCTGGCAGACGTGAGGAAGGAAGCAACGACCTCCGAGGTTTCCCTCCTCGATATTTTTAAGAAGAAATTTCAGGAGAAAGGCATTCGGTTGAGCCGCTACTATGGAAACATCCGTGATAGCGACGACGATATTATCAGTAATCTCGACAAACTCTCGACTGAAGCGATCGATCGGGGGATGGAGATCATCCGGAACCGCGTTGACCAGTACGGGGTTTCAGAGCCTACGATTCAGAAACTGGGCGGGAGAAGAATCATTGTTGAACTTCCCGGTGTGTCAAAAGAGAGTGAAGTACGGCAGCTGCTTCAAGGGACGGCACTCCTCGAGTTCAAACTTCTCAAAGATCCAGAGGTGTCCTACAAAATCATGGACACCATAGATAAGTATCTTGCTGGAAAGGGAATTACAGACACCACAGGTGGTGATACTTCCAAAACAAAACCGAGCAGCCCAACGGGGAGGAAAGACACTGCTGCAGCAACGGCAGCGGCAGAAAGCTTAAACGCTCAACTCCCTAAGACCGAGGCGGAACAAGCGAAAGAACATCCTTTTCTCTTTCTTGCTCGACCTGATCAGCGGGGGGGTGGGGAAGCCTACGTCGCAGAGGAAGATCGCGACAAAGTGACTCGCCTTCTCAACCGCGACGATGTCAAGCATCTTATCCCGTCGGACGTTGAATTCCTCTGGTCGGCAAAGCACCTCTTCATCTCTGAGGGAAAACGGTATTACGTCCTCTATTGGGTTAAGAAAGAGCCGGAGCTCACAGGCGGTGTTATTACGACCGCTCGTGCTACGATCGATCCCAACACCAATCAACCGATCGTCACGATGGAGATGAACAGCGAGGGGTCGCGGGATTGGGCGCGGATCACTGGAGCAAACATCAACAAGCGGATCGCCATCGTCCTTGACAAGGCTGTCTTCTCCTCTCCTGTCGTGCGTACAAAGATCATCGGCGGCAATTCACAGATCGAAGGGATGGAGAACATTGATGAAGCTCGGCTCCTCGAAATTGTGCTGAAAGCAGGTGCTCTCCCTGCTCCAGTGGAGATCATTGAGCAGCGCAACGTCGGCCCATCGCTCGGTGAAGACTCAATCAGCCAAGGACTTTTCTCCACCATCCTGTCATTCGTTGCTATTGTACTCTTCATGGTCGTCTACTATCGAAAAGGAGGTGGGATTGCTGACCTTGCGCTTCTCTTCAATATTCTTTTCATCCTCGGCGTGCTTGCGGGATTTCAGGCTACACTGACACTGCCTGGAATCGCCGGTATCATCCTTACGATCGGTATGGCTGTTGACGCCAATGTCTTGATCTACGAACGAATTCGTGAAGAGGCAGTCACGGGGAAGACGCTCCGAGCGGCGATCGATGCCGGGTATTCAAAGGCATTCCACGCGATCTTCGACTCGAACATTACAACGTTCTTCAGCGGCGTGATCCTCTACCAGTTCGGAACAGGACCCGTTCAGGGATTTGCCCTTACACTCATGATCGGCATTGCGGCGAGTATGTTCTCAGCAATCGTCATCACCAGGGTGATCTTCGAGGTCATGATGGAGCGTGGAGCAACGGCTATTAATTTCGGTTGACAGTGGGAGATGAAGAAAGACTAGGGTCGTATGAGGCTGTTTCATGAAACACATATCGACTTCATGGGGAAGCGGAATATCTGGTATACCGTTTCGCTCATCACGCTTGTGATTGGACTGGCTGCTGTCTTCGTGCGGGGCGTGAGCTTTGGGATTGACTTCCTTGGCGGCACGGAACTCGTCCTCCGTTTCGATCAAGCTGTTCCCATCGGCGACATTCGAAGCGCACTTGATAAAGTTGGCCTCGGGCGAAGTGAGATTAAGACATTTGGAAGTGATCGCGACATCCTCATCCGGACGAGCGAGCAGGCCCCCGGGACGACCATGGGTGACATGATGCGCGAAACGCTTAAAGGCTCTTTTTCCAACAACAGCTTTACAGTCCTCAAAGAAGACAAGATCGGCCCGCGCATCGGATACGAGCTTCGACGTGATGCCGTTTACGCCGTTATCGCGACTCTCATCGTAATCATGGTGTATATCGGGTTCCGATTCAAATTTGTTTATGGCGTCACTGCAGTCATTGCTCTTTTCCACGATGTTCTCGTTACGTTTGGACTCTGTTCACTCCTCAACGGCCTATCTCCATATCTGAACCTTGAGATGACGCAGACCATGGTGGCTGCATTCCTGACGCTCATTGGGTTTTCCACCAACGATACGGTGATCGTGTTCGACCGTATTCGGGAAAACCTGAAAATCTATCGGAGCGAGGACCTTAAAACGATCATGAACAAGAGCATTAACCAGACCCTCAGCAGAACAATCATCACGTCAGGCACTGTAGTCATGGTGCTGATCGTCCTCCTCCTCTTCGGCGGTGAGGTGAACCGAGGCTTCGCGTTTGCGTTCCTCATCGGCACAATTTCAGGAACCTACTCCTCGGTGTATGTGGCCAGCGCGATGGTCCTCGACTGGACGCAGTACCGAAAGAAGAAGCTTCAAGCAATAAAAGCCGCAGCCTAATCTGAGAGAATGCCTCGGATGGAATTTAAAATCAAACACGAGAAGGGTGTTACGATCATTTCACTCAAAGGAGAAGTGATCGGAGGTCCGGACGCCACAGAACTCAGGCGACAGCTTCACAGTCTGATCGAGCAAGGGAAAAAGAAGATCGTGGTTGACCTTGAGCAAGTCGAACTGATGAACAGCTCGGGACTCGGGATGCTGATTGGGGGACTGACGACAGTCCGGAATTCCGACGGGGACCTCAGACTTGCGAAGGCCTCTGCAAAAATCCTGAGCCTCTTCGCGGTGACGAAGCTGTCGAAAGTGTTTACCCATTTCGACTCCCTCAAGAGCGCGATCGAAAGTTATCAATAATCCATTTTCGTCGCGGTGGTAGATAAGAACTCCGATTGGCTTCTCAAGCGGTCGGAGTTTTTCATTCAATCTTGATTGAAAGACGCCATGCCTGTTGACGTTGTCGTCGGTGCACAATGGGGTGATGAAGGGAAGGGGAAGATCGTCGACCTCCTCAGCGAGAACGTTGACATCGTTGCTCGCTATCAGGGAGGGCCAAACGCAGGGCATACTGTTGTCCTTGGAGATAGAGAGTACGTCTTTCACATGTTGCCCGCGGGTATTCTGCACGAGAATGTCACGTGCGTTATTGGAAACGGCGCTGTGATTGATCCCGTCGCTCTCATGGAAGAAATTCGTCAAATCACGGACCTCGGGATCAGCATCAAGAGGCGGCTCCTAATCAGCCACAACGCTCATCTCATCATGCCGTATCATAAACTTCTCGATAGGCTCTGGGAGAAAGGTGAGAACAAAATCGGAACAACGGGGAGGGGGATTGGGCCTGCTTACATCGACAAGTTCATGCGGACAGGCATCAAGATCGTGGATCTTCTTGACCGCGAAGCCTTCCGCTCGAAACTGAAACGGAACATTGACGAAAAAAACGTCCTTCTCCAAAAGGTCTACGCTTCCGAGGAGCTTGACGTAGACAAGATCACAGGGGAGTACGAGGAGTTCGACAAGAAGATCGATGAATACGTCACTGACACAGCCTTCTACCTTAACAACGCACTGAAGGACGGGAAAAGGGTTCTCGCCGAAGGAGCACAGGGCGCTCTTCTCGACGTCGACCATGGAACATATCCGTTCGTGACATCATCAAACCCAACGAGCGGTGGCGCATGTACGGGCCTCGGCATCCCTCCTACGGCCATTCGTTCTGTCATCGGTGTCGTGAAAGCGTACACCACGAGAGTTGGTCAAGGACCATTCCCGACGGAGCTGACAAATGAACTTGGTACTCGACTTCGAGAGCTTGGGGATGAGTACGGCGCAACAACTGGCAGACCACGCCGCTGCGGGTGGTTTGACGCGGTGAGCACTCGGTACGCGGCAATGATCAACGGCATTGATCGGATTGCCATCACGAAGTTGGATGTTCTCAGCCACCTTGATGAAATCAAGATCTGCACCGCCTACGAATATAAGGGTAAGGCGTTGAAAACGTTCCCCACCGATGTCACATCGCTCGAGAAGATCACACCCGTCTACAAGACCTTTGAGGGATGGAAATCCTCTATTGCTGATGTTACCGAGTACGGGGCGCTGCCTCCGAACGCCCGACGCTACATCGAAGCGTTGGCTGAACTCACCAGCACACACGTATGGATCGTTTCTGTGGGGGCGCAGCGGCAAAAGACGATTATGCTGAAGGCCTCCTAAACCTCACACGTAAACTCCGATGAAAGTCAGCCTCCAATCGGGGAACATAAAGATCTCACTGGTACTCGTCGCGTGTGCCATCGTCATCGGGATGCTCCTGTACACGCAAAAAGTCGTGGAACAGCTTCAGGCAAGAGAGCGTGAGGTTGCCGACCTCTATGCCAAGTCACTGGAGTACATCGCGAATGAGAAGACTTTGGTTGGAGACTATAGTTTCATCTTCAACGAAATCATACGTGCTATTGATTTTCCTATTATCCTCACTGACCCATCAAACAATCCGCTCCCTCAGTATCTGAAGAACATAAGGAATGTGCCTCTCGATACCACCCGTCCGATTGCCGACCAGGAGATGTACCTCCGAAACCTGATTGCGCGGATGGATGCGACGTTTCCGCCGATCAAAGTGACATTTCAGGATAGCGTCATCCTGCAGTACGTCCACTATGACGAGTCGTACCTCATCACGGAGCTTCGATGGCTCCCATACATCGAGATCGG
>Ga0315282_10005088_pt1 | contig 22547 bp, 22 predicted proteins | sample YL17G07_20_MG_FD_203693 | JGI IMG/M metagenome (GOLD analysis project Ga0315282, IMG submission 203693) | Sediment microbial communities from Yellowstone Lake, YNP, Wyoming, USA - YL17G07_20 | ecosystem: Environmental > Aquatic > Freshwater > Lake > Sediment | place: USA: Wyoming | collected... | reverse complement strand
ATTGTGGTTGATGGGGAACAGCCCGCAGCTAGGCTGCCTCGCTAGCAAAGTTAGCATGACCCCGTGGCCGATGCCGCCCCGGTTTTGTCAAGCTCACCAAGACTCAATTTATCCCTTGGTAGCTGAGGAAGCTTACCGGTTCACATCATGACTCGGTTGCTATCAGGATAACATTTGCTTGAAAAGTTCATTTTTTGCTATGAGGCGACGAACCCCGGATTGACGAAAGTAGCTAGCGATGTTAAACTTGAATTATCTGAAAGTGAGGTTCTCAATGGCATACCAAAATATATTGGATGAAATACTGGACAAGGTGGACGAAATGCCTTTAGAGGATCAGGTCATGCTTGTTGAACTTATCAGAAACAGATACAAAGAGAAAAGGCGAGAGGAAATCCTGGCAAATGCTCGCCAGACAGTCGAGGAACACACTAAAGGGCTAACTTCTAAAGGAACCGTTTCAGACCTTCTCCGAGAGTTGGAGGTGTGATCAATCTAATTTGGGGTAGTAGCTTCAAAAGAGCCTACAAAAGGGTGACGACTGCCAACCCCGATTTGAAGCCCAAAATTGCCCAGGCACTGGAAGCCTTTGTCGATAATCCTTATCGCCCTCCCCTGAGGACTCACAAGCTTAGTGGTAAGTTAAGAGGCCTGTGGGCTTTCGTTGTAGCCTATGATTGTCGAATAGTCTTCCAGTTCTTAGACGAACAAAATGTCTTGCTAATTGACATCGGTAAACATGATGAGGTTTATTGAACTTCTTAGGCACGGGAGCTACGACAGCAATAAGCTCAGACCACCGACCTATCCTCAGGATTCCTCTGGGGCCTGAACATAATCACCCTTTTTCAATTAGGGAGTCGTCTTCCTTGAGACGTTTATCGTTGAGCCTAAGCGACCGCAACGGCGACTCTGCCTTAATGAATGTCAAACTCTAACCTATCAATTGCTTCGGCTTGCTCCTTATTCTCAATCCTGATATACCTCATGGTCGTGTTAAGGCTTTTATGACCGGCAAGGTCTTTTATGGTAAAGGGCCCTACCCCCTTCTGATGCAGCCTGGTACAGAAGGTATGCCTCAAGATATGGGGGCCTCGCTTACTCTTGTCAATGCCGGCCAATTTCAGGTATCTTCGTACTAAACCATAAACATAGCTGCGAGTCAGATTGCCCCCATTGGTTCCCACAAAGAAGCTGCCATTTTGAGCCTGCGGGCGGTTGGCTGAATAATTTACTAATGCCTCGGCTGCTTCCCCATTCAGATGGAGATACTGCTCTTTATTGCCTTTCCTGGTTATCTTTATCTGACTTCTGTCAAGGTCAACATTAGCCAGCTCCAGTTTTGCCAGCTCCGATACCCGCAACCCCGTGTGAAGGAAGAGGACGACTATTGCTATGTCCCGCTCGCGAATTCGTCGCTTGGCTTTTCGAGCTATTGTCTCTAGAAGGCGGATGCACTCCTCATCAGTTAAATATTCTGCCTCCTTCTCTGGTATCCTGGGGCTCCTTATTGAGGCTGCTGGGTTTGCTTCTAATCCCTCGGTCTCTACCAGGTAGTTGAAGAATGACCTTATCGCTGCCAGTTTTCGTGCTCTGGTGGCACTGGAGTTACCTCTGTCGGTGGCCAGATAGTCCAGATAAGCTCGAATGTCGGCCTTGGTGACTTCTTCTATTTTAAGTTTGCCTCGCTGGTGCAGGAAGGGGATTAGCCCATTTCCTATATCAAGTTGGTATGCCTCGATGGTACTCTGGGAAAACCCCTTCTCAATTTCAAGATAACGCAAAAACCTGTTTAGCTTGCTTTTCACGTCTGCCTCCTTGGGCACTAGCATATATCATTATTGTTGGCAAACAAAGATGACATTTGTGATGGGAATATAGTCCCTCTGAGATGAGATTGACAGAGCCGGTATTGAGTATAAGTTTTATGATGAGTCTCGCAAGTGTGGCCAATAGGCGAAAAACGGACGCATTACCCCTTTTCTGCCGACTAGTCCTGAAAAAAAGAGAGGCCCAAAGCTACTGCTGCCAGCGGAGCCCTCACTTTACAATAACAGACGCCACAGAATCAAAATCTGGGCGGTTTTTTAGCGGTGGTTAATAGTTCCCCCCCTGGCGTGGCAGGGTTGACAAATTGGCCATAATCATTCATACTTTGGTATGAATATTTTGAGGAGATGTTACTATGGGTAAAAGTGCCAAGGTTGCCATAAGTCTTCCTGAGGATGTCCTGGAGGCTGTGGAAACGGAGCGGAAGGCAAAGGGAGAGAGCCGCAGCCAGTTCTTCCGACGGGCTATTGAGAGGCTTCTGAAAGAGGAACGACAGTCCTCAGCTGTAAGAGACTATGTACGTGGTTACCAAGAAGTCCCAGAGTCAGCTGAGGAGGTCGAAGCAATTCACCGGGTAGGGATTGATGTGTTGGCTGAGGAGCCCTGGGAATGAGGCGAGGTGAGATATGGTGGGCAGAGCTGCTACCACCTGCTGGACGGCGCCCTGTGCTACTTCTATCCCGCAATGAGGCTTATGCGGTTCGGGAACTAGTAACTGTGGCACCGGTGACCACGCGTATGCGTCGCATTCCCTCAGAGGTCCCTTTGGGGCCAGAGGATGGTCTTCCCAAGCCATGCGTGGCCAATCTGGATACCATTACTACTATTGCTAAAAAAAGCCTGAGAGAGAGGCTAGTCACTCTTAGCTCTGAAAAGCTAAAGGCGGTCGAAGCTGCCCTTCACTTCGCCCTTGGTCTGGAAGAGTAGAAGGGCTGGGCTGATAAGCTCTGTAGTCAATTTTTAGCCCCCTTCCCTGGGTTTTGAACAGAGGTGCCTAGCATGGCAGAAAGCAAATCCGGAGAGATGGAAAGAGATACAGTCCAGGTCGCATAAGAAGTTTCGGACGACCGAAACGCCGGAGGAGGAACGAGAAAGGAAGAGAAAGGTAGCACTAACCTTATGGCAAGACCTGGAATACAGGAGAAAGCAGAGTGAATCTCGCCGGGGAAACACCAATGCTCTAGGTTATCGCTGGACTACCGAACAAAAGGAAAAACTTAGAAAGGCACTACTACGTAGACGGCAAAACCCTCGTCAAGGTTCAGAAGTCAGCTACCCCAAAGGGGATGATTTTTACCTGCCAGTTTTGTGGTAGGCCAAAGCCCATTGAAGAGCTAGAGGTTTTGACGAGGTTTTTCCCACCCCTGCCTTGTTGTAGAGACTGCTGGGAATTGCTGAAATAGCAATATTTTTTGGGTTATTCAATATACAAAGAGCGAAAAAGGAGGTGAACAATGAGGTGGTATGAGATTACCGCTCCTTCTCCAGAGGCACTTGGCAATGTACAAAAGTCGCTGCGGGAACAGCGCCTTATGGTTAGAAGCAAAGACGGGAGCCTGTTTGCCTGCATAAGCACTAATCATCAAGAGTTGTTGGACCAGGTATGCCAGGATTTTGAGGCCACGCTAAAGATGCTTAAGATAGCTCCAAAAGGACTCAATGCCCCGAGGAGAGAAGAATATGTAGCCCCCTGTGGTGAGAAGTTCTACGACCCCCGGCTATACTCCGTACATTGCGGGCATTGTCCAAAGTGCAGGGAGATTAAAGGGGCAAAGGTTGTGGCTAAACTTGAGCCTGGGAAGGACTTAAACGGGGTTATATCTTCCCTTGAAGCGGTCAGAGACCAACTGAAGGAGAAGGTTGAAGCTGTGGATAACTTGCTTCAAAATCTAAAGGGTTTTCGGGATGCCAAGGAGAAGCTCACCGAGCTAAGTGTTGAGGCTGATAGGCGGATTGATGCTGTCAGATTATTACTCAGGGATAATAAGTTATAGTCACCCTAGCAGAAGAGATTGAGGATCTGATGAGCATCCAAGTTTTGGGTGATAAACAGAAGCTACCTGATTTTGTGTAGCGGTCGCCCATTAGAACTGCCACTGTATCCTCTACTGGAGGTTAGGTAAATGACTAGCTTGGTCGTGCGCAAGGAGATTCGTGGAGGAATAGGGGTGCTGAAGCCGGAGCGGGTCCAGATCATCTGTCCTGCTTGCCGACAGCGAGTTGAAGCTGTAGCCACAGATAGTCGGGTTAAAGGATACTGCGCAGCTGCTAGACAATACGTGGACTTTCTAATTGAAACACAGCCAGAGATAAAGAAGTGGTGGCTGGACCCTGAGTATCGGGCAAAGCTGAGCTCTGCTATGAAGAAGAAATGGCAAAACCCTGAGTATCGGGCTAAGCAAATTGCCACTCATACAGGCAAACATCCCACCGCTGAACACAGGGCTAAAATATCTGCGGCGCTTACAAGGCGACATGAGGAACCGGGGTGAAAAGGTATGGCTCTGAAAGATAAAGCCCTGGTGTGCCGTGATTGTGGTCGAGAGTTTATCTTTACAGTTGGCGAGCAGGAGTTCTATTCATCTCGTGGCTTGAATGAACCTGCACGCTGTCCCAAGTGCCGAGCTGCTCGGCGTAGAGAGCGAAGGAAGGGCTCAAGACATGTTCATTCCGCAATATGCGCTACCTGTGGTCGGCAAACCACAGTGCCATTTGAGCCAAAGGAGGGACGACCAGTCTACTGCACCGAGTGTTACGCTAAAATCAGGGGCAGCCCGCTATTCAGGAAGGCCAAGCTCTCAAGGTGGTAGCCGGGAGCCCTCGTTCAGTCATAAACTCCCCAATGAATTGTGCACCTCACCGGAACCCGTAGGCTTATCTTACCCATTTGCAAACCCTAATGCATCTTCTAGCTTAGAATTAATATACAAGATGAAAAGTTGAGTCATAATGACAAACGGGGTAGAATCGCTTCTAAGAAACTAAAGTAACAGGAGGAGACACAGGTTCCGACCTGCCGGACATGTACAGTGACATAGCATTAATCCTTGGTGCTTACCTTCTTGGGTCGGCGCCTCACCTATCAGCTCTGGGTAAACTTCGTCGTCTGAAATTAGATGGCGATTTGCATATTGACCTATGGCGAAGGGGAGGGAGGTTGGTGGGGCTCGCCGGGATACTAGTTGACTTTGCCAAAGGGGTCACACCTGTCCTAATAGGAACGAGTCTGGGTTTTAGCCTACCTGTAATAACTGCGGCCGGGCTGGCGGTAGTCAGTGGGCAGATGTGGTCAATTTTCTCTGGGTTTGATGGAGAAAAGGGAAATAGCATAGGTTTAGCAATGGCCGGAGCCTTAGCCCCCACTTCCATGTTCATTGCTCTTGTGCCTGTTACTATTGGTGCTGCTATTAGGACATTGCCTCGTCTACTCGATACCCAACAATCGCTAAATGAGCGACTCAAGCTTGGTGGACCTCCTAGCCGAAGCTTGCCTCTAGGAATGGCTATCGGCTTTCTTCTTTTACCTTTCGCAAGCTGGTGGCTGAAGGAACCGCTGGTAATAACCTCGGGTTACATTGCACTCTTCATATTAATAATGGTGAGGAGACTAACTGCTGGGCTTAGGGGCAATTTGATGGCAAGCAGTGACATGGGACGCATCCTGTTGAATCGCCTTCTTTACGACCGTAGCGGATACTAGATAGCCGGCAATACGGGGTTACATTGTGGAAATTCGAGGCGCAGTTAGGTTGCTATGACTAACAAGGTAGCCATTATTACTGATAGTTTGGGTTGCCTGCCGAGTGAAGTGGTGGCGCGGTACGGAATTAGGATTGTGCCAGCCAACTTATACTTTGGGGAGAATGTTTATAGGGATTGGGTGGATATAACCCCAACCGAGGCATATGAGTTATTCTTAAAAAATCCCGAGGGTTGGACTACGTCCCCAGCACCACCTACGGAATGGCTTGAAGCCTACCGCCAAGCAGGCAAGCAAACCAAAAGCATCCTCTGCGTCACTATCTCCTCTAAGCTCAGCGCCATGTACAATATGGCCAAGCAGGCTAAGGAACAAATTGAGGCTGAGATTCCCGAGATAACTATCGAGGTATTAGACTCTCAAACGGCTGTCATAGCCCAAGGTCTTGTTACCTTAGCCGCAGCCCGGGCAGCAGACGAAGGCAAGAATTTAATTGAGGTAACCAAAGCGGCAACGGAGATGAGAGAAAAGGTAAATTTTGCTTTCCTTTTAGATACGGTGCGCTATATTTATCGAACCGGGCGCATACCCAAGATTGCAGCTAAGGCAGGCTCCATATTAAATATCAAGCCAATACTTACTACTTCTTCAGGAGTAGTACGCGTGGTTGGTATTGCGAGGGGAAGGAACCAAGGAATAGACAGGCTCATCAGGATGATGAGAGATAAGGTAGGACAGAGTTCGGTTCATGTAGTGGTCACACATGCCTATGCTCTAGATGAGGCTGAGAGGCTAAAGGAGCGAATATCATCAGAATTCAATTGCACTGAAATTTGGGTCAGTGAGTTTAGCCCAATACTGGGCTATGCTACTGGCACGGGAACTTTGGGAATTGCTTTTTACAAGGGGCTACCAGTTGAAGGAGAAAGTGATTTACGAAGGAATACTTCTGCATCAATTCTGGTGGCAGACAACATGTGCTGTCAGTAACAATAGTAACTTTCTCCATACTACGTGCTTCAGTCCTTTTCGGACAAATCGCCCCTCGAAAAATGATACACCCCGTTGTGGGTCATCGTCAATCCGTTTAGGCTGTTCACACGCTTTCGCAAAGCCATGCCAAGCTAAAGGAACGAAACAAACCCTGACCATCCCCAATCATAAAGAGCTGGATAAAGGTACCTTGAGGGCTGTTTTACGGTAGGCCATCAGATATATTCAAGAGAGATTATGGCCCCTCTTTTCACCTGTTCTGCCAGGGACAAGCCTCAAAGAATGCCAAACTCCAGACTGTCAACGGCTTCAGCCTGCTCCCTATTCTCAATCCTGATATACCTCATGGTCGTATTAAGACTCTTGTGACCGGCGAGGTCTTTTATGGTGAAGGGGTCTACTCCCTTCTGATGTAGCCTGGTGCAGAAGGTATGTCTCAAGATATGAGGACCTCGCTTGCCCTTGTCGATGCCAGCCAATTTCAGGTATCTTCGCACTATGCCATAAACATGGATACGGTCCAGATTGTCCCCATTGTTTCCCACAAAGATCCAGCCATTTAGAGACGGGGGACGTTTGGTTAGATACCTTGCTAACATGCTCACTGTCTCACCGTTTAGATGGAGATACTGCTCTTTATTGCCTTTCCTGGTTATCTTCATCTGACCTCTGTCAAGGTCAACATTAACCAGCTCCAGTTTTGTCAGCTCCGATACCCTCACCCCGGTATGAAGGAAGAGAACGATCATGGCCAGGTCGCGTTCACGAAGTTGCGGCTTGGCTTCTCGAGCTATCGTCCTCAAAAGGTGGATAGACTCATCATCAGTGAGGTACACCGGCTCTTTCTCTGGTATCCTGGGGCTCCTTATTGAGGCTGCTGGGTTTGTTTCTAATTCCTCATTCTCTACTAGGTAGTTGAAGAACGACTTTATCGCCGCCAGCTTTCGCGCCCTGGTGGCATTGGAGTTACCCCTCCCGGTGACCAGGTAGTCCAGATAAGCTCGAATGTCGGCCTTGGTGACTTCTCTCGCCACAAATTTGCCTTGCTGATGCAGGAAGGGGAATAGCCCCTTTTCTAAATCAAGTTGGTATACTTCGATAGTGCCCTGGGAATAGCCCTTCTCGTTCTGAAGGTAACGCAGAAATTCGTTCAACTTGCTCACCATCCTTGTCCTCCCCTTTGGGCACTAGCATAACCAAATATTATTTTTGTTACCAACTCTAAGCGTAGGTGGAGGCGGCTAATTTTTCACAGCTTGCCAAATCAAGATTGCTCCTGTTATAATGTTCTTGCTGACAAAAGCCAGGGCTAAAGCCCAGGCGAACCACGAGGCATCAATATGATGCCCCCGAGTGGGTAATGTGGTCGCCGGCTTTTGTCAGCAAAAGAAGGTGCCTAGCCCGCAAGGGGGCTTCTCTTTTGTCTTCCTGAACGGGCACACTGAAGGAGACCTTATGACAGTGACAAGAGCTTTAGACGCAAGTTGTTGGACGCTTTTCAGGTCAATTTTAAGAATATTTTGCAAAGGGGTATTGACAAAAATAATATTCTGTGCTATCTTTCACACTACACTGCTATGGTAGTTCCAACGAATGAAAAGCACATTAGAAAGCCCCGCAATGTAAAGATAAATCCAGATACTCTCCTCAAAGCTCGGGTGGAAGCCTTGCGTTCAAAGGGTGAGTGGCTTGAGGAGGCAATAGAGGAGAAGATCGAGAGAACAAAAGAAGGTTAAATAGAAAAGACCTGCGGCGACAGGTCTTTCTGATGGAATAATATAAGCTAGTGGTATACGGTTATCTTAGACCAATTCTGAAGATAAGTCAAGCTAAAGGGCTCAGGGACCCAAAGTGTGGGCGTTCTTTGAGCTCTCTGGCTTTATTAAGGCGGTTGGGGATGAGTGTCGAAAGCTCTGGTACTTTGACCAAGAATGATTTAGGAGAGCTCGGAGATGTAGAAAATGGAGGTGGGAGATGGTGTACTAGCGTGGGTATCTGAATGGCTGAATTTATCAGACATTAGAAAAAGGAGGTCAATAACATGGCAGAAATATATGGATGGGCTGGTAAGATTCTGCGGGTTGATTTAACAAAGGGGGAAGTAACCGATGAGCCAACGTTGCCGAAGTATCAGGATGTCATTGGCGGCACCGGCATCGGGTATAAAGTCCAGTGGGACGAGGTGCCCCCGGAAGTTGATGCCTTTGACCCCGAAAACAGAATCACATTCGGGGTAGGTCCGCTGACAGGAAGCGAGGCCCCTGGGGGGTCAACAAGAACCCTTATAGTGGCAAAAAGCCCCCATGTGTATGAACCATTCTGTCCGGAAACGTCATTCGCCACGGAGAGTTCCTTCGGGGGTAGGTTTGGACCTGAGTTGAAGTATGCAGGATACGATGCTGTAGTAATCCATGGTAAATCCCCTGACCCGGTTTACCTCTGGATACACGACGGGGTAGCTGAGATAAAGGATGCCAAACATTTGTGGGGTTTAGGACCGTTTCAAACCACGGAGAAGATATGTGAGGAATTAGGAGATAGTAGTGTTGCGGTGGCGAGTATAGGACCAGGGGGAGAGAATTTAATGAGATTTGCGGCCATCCTTCATAGAGGTAGGGGCGACCATGGAGCGGGTCAGGGCGGTTTTGGTGCTGTTATGGGCTCTAAGAAGCTAAAGGCAATAGCGGTTAGGGCGAAGGAGAAGGGCACAGGTGCCATCAATGCAGCCAAGAAAGAAGAGTTTTACAATGTGTGTGTCGAGGCGAACCGTCTACTAGCTTGTTGCAGTGCTATGCCAGGCTACTCCCCGCACTATAAAGCGGGGGTAGACCCACTTCAAACCAACTTGGCTCTGCAGTATACAAGGTATGATGTTGGCTCAGTATTAGATGCTGAGCAAATGGCAAAATACTGCGTTGATAGGATAGGGGATTGTGCAAACCGCTGTGGTAACGTAATAGAAGTCCCTGGTATTGGCAGGGGTACCACGTGGTGTATGACGCAATACTACGGATTTGTAGGTAAGATGGGTGCCGAGAACTTCAGGTTTAAATTTCTATGCGACGAATACGGCATAAACACGTATGAGATGTGGCTCCTGATTCCGTGGCTTCGCAAACTCTATAAAGAAGGGCTCATAGATGAAGAGAGTACCGGGATTGCTCTGTTCAAATATCCTGAGAAGGAATTCATTGAAACTTTGCTGGAGGGCATCGCTTTTAGGAAGGGCTTCGGTGATACCTTAGCTGAAGGAGTGGCAAGAGCATTCAAGAAAATGGGCTGGTTTGACCGGCTGTCCAATGAGGATGTGACCGAGTATATGGCTATCCCAGAATTGGAGGGCGGTCCGTGGAGTTCATATGGTGGTCACGGTATGTGCGGTCACTATGACCCTCGTGATTACGTGGTAGATGGACTACTTTTCGCTATACACACCAGGGACCCGCATGATTCCACAGCTCACAATAACTATACTGGTCTTGCATTTTGGTCTTTCCTACCAATGGAATACAAGGAGGCTATAGCTGAGAAGATATATGGCTCAAAGGAGGCAATCCATCCGGATGGGAAGCCTAGATACTGCGAAGCTGAGGCTAAGGCAGCGGTAATCTCCCAACATCGTGGCCACCTGTTGAATGTGTTGACGCTCTGTGACTGGGCGTGGCCTTGCATCCTCAGCCCATATCCGGACAGAAACTATATGGGCGACACATCTCTTGAGAGCCGGTTGTTCTCCGCCATGACAGGCATAAAGAAGAGCGAGCAGGATTTGTATAAAGATGGCGAGAGAATTGTCAATCTGGCCAGAGCCGTAACAATACGAGAGATGGGTACAAGGAATATGCGTAAAGAGCATGACTTTCTCCCTGACCACTACTTCCTGAGTAGAAGGGGTCCATGGAAAACAGGCGTCGCCCCACTAGATAAGGGCAAGTTTGAGTCTCTAAAAGGTATGTACTACAAGCTCAGGGGGTGGGACGAGAATGGTTTGCCCACGAGGTCAAAGCTGGAGGAGTTAGGTCTCAAGGATGTAGCCGATGGTCTAAAACAGCGTGGGTTACTAGGTAAGTAGAGTATGGTGGTGGGATTCCCCTTCTCTCCTTTGACAGAGAGGGGGAATCCCCAAATATTTAAAAAGAACAGGAGGTGAGTCTAGTGAAGTTCCTGGATGTAGATTTAAGCAAAAGGCGGGTGGTGGCGAAGGATGTTAGTGAGAATGTGAGGAAAAACTACATTGGAGGGTGGGGATTTGGTGCTAAAATCCTTTGGGATGAATTAAAACCCGGTGTAGACCCACTTGGTCCAGAAAATATCCTGGTAGTCTCGACGGGTCCGTTTACTGGCACCGGCGTAACAGGCTCAGGGAGTGTTTTCTATGAGTATAAATCTCCCTTAACTGGAATATGGGGAGAAAATAGGTCAGGAGGGGAATTTGGCACAACCCTAAGAAGAGCCGGATTTGATGCCATAGTGATAAGAGGTAAAGCGGACAAGCCTGTTTATTTGCTTGTAAATAATGGAGAGGCAGAGATTAAAGACGCTGAAGAGCTCTGGGGAAAAACTACTCATGAAACTACAGACATACTGGCTAAAGAAAAGGGTATGTCCGTGGCGTGTATTGGTCCTGCCGGGGAAAATAAGGTTCGCTTTGCCGCCATCATGAATGACCGTGACCGGGCTGCTGGCAGGTGTGGTGGCGGAGCAGTCATGGGAGCCAAGAATCTAAAGGCGATTGTTGCTACTGGGAATAAAAAAGCAGAAATAGCTGAACCGGAAAAATTGAAGGATTCTATCAGCAAACTCAGGGAGGGGATGAAGAATTGGCCATTCAATCCTAGTGTTGGTTCCCATGGAACGATATCTTTGGTAAGTCTCCTAAATGGGCTAGGTTGTCTACCGACCAAGAATTTCAAAACTACTTATTTTGAGGATGCGGCAAAGATAAGTGCGGAGGCATTAGAGGGAAAATATCTCCTTAAAAGCACCGCCTGCCATGGCTGTGTAGTGGGGTGCGGTCGGTATAGTGAGGTGAAGGCAGGGAAATACCAGACACCACCAGGTGAGGGACCAGAATATGAGACTACTGACATGTTGGGCGCTGACTGTATGGTAAGTAATCTTGAGGCGGTTATCCAGGCAAATCACTTGGCAAATAGTTTCGGCTTGGATACAATCTCAACCGGGTCAGTTATAGCATTTGCTATGGAGGCTTTTGAGAAGGGGTATCTCACCACAAAGGATACCGGTGGGCTGGAGATTAAGTGGGGACATGCTGATGTTCTGCTGGAGTTAATTAGCTTGATAGCTAAACAAGAGGGAATAGGCAAGCTTTTAGCCCAGGGGGTTAGAGCGGCAGCAAAGGAACTAACTAAGAGGAATCCAACTTTGCCCCCAGCTGAGGACTTTGCAGTGCATGTCAAGGGCTTGGAGGTTCCCGCCCATGACCCTAGGGCGGAATCAAAGAATCTGGCAATTCAGTATGCTATCACTCCGCGGGGAGCCTGTCATATGCACCCAACCTGGCCCGCGGCTTGGGATTTTGTCCCCCTTGATAATGGTCTGAAGGATTATGGCCTTCCTCCTAGCCCAGCCGATAGATTGGCAGAAGTTGGAATAAAGAGAGGGGAAGCTTACCGACTTCTTGCCCTACATGGGGAGTTAACAGGTGCGCTGGGTATGTGTATATTTTATAACTGGGGCTTGGAAGAACAGGGAAGTTGTCTGACACCGGCACTGGTGGCTGAGCTTTACTCATCAATAACCGGAGACAAAGTCAGTGGAGCGGCATTATTGAAAATTGCTGAAAGGGTCTGGAATTTAAAGAGATGCTTCAATGTAAGGGAAGGGATAAGTAGAAAAGATGATAAATTACCAAAGAGACTTCTAGAGCCAGTGGAAACCGGACCGTCAGCAGGAAAAACCGTTGACAACCTTGAAGGAATGCTAGATGAGGTTTACGATGCCTTTGGTTGGGATAAGAAAACGGGTAAACCCAAGAGAGAGAAACTAGAAGAGCTGGGGCTAGGAGGGGTGATAGACCAATTGTAGGCTGGTCACCTAGAGTGGTTAAATTAAAAGGAGGAAACTGATAATGTTACCACCTGTTTCAAGCATGATACCGGCTATTGCACTGTGGGTTTACGGTGTAGTATTCATGGTAAATGGTTTTTTCAGTCTGGGCAAGGCTGACCCTAAGGGAACCGGCGTTGTGAGTATGGCCGGTGGCGCGATAAATACAGTTTTTGCCTTTATACTAGCAGGGGCATGTTTAATTGGTTTTTATATGGGTGCCCTAGCCGAGCCAGTGGCAATGGTGGGCCTTGTAACTGCGCTGCTAATATTCCATTTTGGTATACTTTGTTGGTCGGTTGGACCCGCTCTTACCTGGGGATTGGACCTAAAAGCAGCGGTAACAAGTCTCTTTTTTATTGCACCTTTCCTCGTGGTGTACTGCCCGTTCTTTATTAGCCACGGAATGTACTGGTTTGCTGTCAACGTCTGCGCATGGGCTGTGGTAGTATCTTTATTCGGGCTGGTGGTTCATGGGAAGTTAAACCCGAAAATTGCAGGCTGGGTTTGGATTATTGAATCCGTAGGTACTTGCTTTGTGCCGGCAACCATACTGTTCTTGGGTGGTACACTGCCCTAACTGAATAAAGTTTTTGTGTTTCGTTGGCTTACAGGGGAGGGCAGGACATAGTGGTTCGTAAGATCGTGGAGCGGGTTTCTAGTGAGGTGCTTCAACAGGACCTGAGAAAATACAGACAAAGGGCTATTGAGCTTGGGGGGGATGCCCATATCATCTCAAGCGATATGATATTGATTGACGAGAGGGTACGGGCAAAGTGTATCAATCCCAAATGTCCGTGGTACGGAACCAGCGCTAACTGCCCTCCCCACGCCATGGATATTGAGCAAGTTAGAAAGATAGTGAATAACTTCCACTATGCCATATTTACTTGTTTTAAGGTACCCCCCGAAGTGATAGCTGGTCATGGGGATAAGGATGTAAGAGAGAGGAATCGCTCTACACTAAAAAATTATGAGATGATATCAAAGATTGAGGCTGAGGCCTTCTATGATGGCTATCACCTAGCTCTGGGATTTGCTAACGGACCCTGTAAACCGGTTTTTTGTCCCAATAATGAATGTAGCGCCCTGCTGCCGGGGCAGGCCTGCCGGCATCCCTTGAGAGCCAGATCCTCCATGGAAGGAGTAGGGATGGATGCTTACACCATGGCGGCAAGGGTGGGCTGGGATGTCTATCCTGTCGGGGAGACGATAACAGCATCGGAGGTGCCACACGGAGTAAGGCTAGGGTTAGTGCTTATTTACTAAAATGAGACTACGAAAATGCGAAGTTGTTAGAGGCTGGAGCGAATGTTATGGAAAAGGTTTTAACAGTTTCTGAATATTCTACTTTTCCTAAGGTGCAAAAATATTCTGATATACGCAGCTATGTTTTTATAGCCGGTTTTGTTTCATTAGCCGTAGCTACGCCTTGGGTCTTTCACCAGTTTTATCTAGCTGGACCTACTTTCCTGCCCATGCATATCTTTGTGCTGCTGGCTGGCTTACTATTTGGCTGGAGAGCAGGGCTAATGGTGGGATTCTTCACCCCGCTGGTTAGTTATGGCGTATCGGGTATGCCAGTTTTAACCATCCTTCCCCAAATAGTGGTTGAGATTTCATTCTATGGATTAGTAGCTGGGATGCTACGTGAGAAGCTTAATCTGCGGGTAATTTGGTCGCTGATTGGAGCGATGATAGCCGGGCGTTTGGCACTACTCTTAACGGTATCAATACTTTGCCTTGGAGGGGTAATTTATAGTCCTCTTAGCCTTTATACCGGGGTAGGTGCCGAGACAAACCCACTTGCCGTTCTTTGGTCTGTAATTAAGTTGGGTTGGCCTGGCATCGTTATCCAACTGGTGTCCATACCACTAATTATGAGACTGTTAGAAAGACTTGCACTGAAAAATAGTCGTGGCTAAAGGCTTAGATGGATACACATTTATTCAATGAATTCTTAATAAGTGATGATACACTTTGGGTATATAAGGGCAAGAGGCTTATCTTTAGGTCAAATAAAGATGGCTTATTGCCCTTACTTGAATACATTGATAAGTTTGTCACTTATCAAAAACAGGTAAAAATATTCGATAAAAAAATGGGTAACGCTGCAGCTTTACTATCTGTTAAGGCTGCTTGCAGGAAAGTTTATAGTCCTTTAGGTAGCGAACTTGCTATCAAGACACTAAGCAACTATGACATTGAATACCATCTCACTGAAATTGTACCACATATTGAAAATCATAAAAGGGAAGGCATGTGTCCAATGGAAGAATTATCCATAAATAAGAGCCCTGAGGAGTTTTATGAAGTAGTAAAAACATATCTAGGGCTATAATTAAGATTGTGAAGGAGTTGATACAGTTGAGAATTGTGACTATGCAGGCCAAAGTTGATCAGGAACTATGTACAGGATGTTTAACTTGTGAAAGGGTTTGTCCTACACTCTCTATAAGAGTTAGAGAGGATTTCATTGCCGAAGTGAACGAGTTGACCTGTACCGGGTGTGGTAATTGTCAAGATAGATGTCCGGAGCATGCAGTCAGACTGGTCCCATTGAGGGAGTTGAAAGTATTGAAGGTGGACTGGACACAGGTACCCTATGAGCGGATTGTGGAGACCTGTAGAAGGGCACATATGAATCCACAGGAGGTAATATGTTACTGCACGGGCACTAGAGCTAGGGAGGTGGTGGCAAGTATCTTGTTGGGTGCAAAGACTCCAGAGGAAATATCTACACGGACCGGTGTAAGGACGGGATGCACTGTTGAATGTATTCAACCAATTCTTAGGTTATTGACCGCTGCGGGCGTCAAACTGGGCAAGGCTCCGGGGTATCAGTGGTATGGACTTACCCCGACTGCTTGGGATCTCTCCGAAGAGGTAGTCAAAAATCCAGAGTATAAGAAGTTTTACTTCAATGAAGACAGAAAGCTCATGGACAGGGTTGCAGAGGCAAAAGGGGGCAAATAAATGAAAGGAAAGTTTGAGAATCCCTTAGCTCCAATTCCCCCAAGGGAGTCACTTTATGGTGTGGAGCCGAAGTACATCACCAAGAGGGCATACCAGCTGCCAGGGATAGTGTTTGTAAAGATGAGAGACCTATTCCCGGACATGCCTAGTGTGATATGGCCGCCTGAAAATGCGAAGGGGCTTGAGGAGGCAACTAGGAAGGCACTGGAAGGGGTTAACATGGATATGGTACAGTCGGGCGATTCGGTCAATGTGCTAGCATCACACCACGGCTGGACGATCCTAGGTGGAGAACCCTACTCTGTAATGCTGCGGACAGTAAAGGATGTTGTGGAGGAGAGGACAAAGTGCAAAGATATCAGGCTCAGGGCAGGCGCTGGCTTGAGATTCAGGGAGACAGAGGAATATATGAAACAGTTCAAGCTAGACGATTATTATGCTGGCAAAGTAGCAGGAATTGCCCCCATTGACGCCGGGATACCGATAGAAACTGAAATAGGGACTCTATACGGGCTCAAGAAGGCATACGATGCAAAATGGATAATCCATACTCACAACAGCGATGTAAGGGAGATTCACTTTCACAGGCATGTTGACCGTGCCGTAAAGCCATTTGCTATGTCATATGCCCGGATTGAGACCAGGTCAACTTACCACCATAATTTGGGTCCTCGGGGTGCGAACTTCATTGCCAGGGCAATATTCCAATCGAAGTTCGTACAGGACAAGTGGACATTTGCCTGCTTTTTCGTACCGACTCCAGCGGGAATCGTGGGGGTGAAGGCCAACAACGACTTACTGTCCTTAAATGCGGAGATAACCAAGCTGAATTTGCGAACTTATGGGAAGATTATGACCCTGCTGGGCAAGATAGACGATGTAATCGCGGTTTTGGACTTCTGCTGCCCAATACCGTATGTCTTCGCTGGTGGTGTGATCTACGCAAACTTCTGTAGTGCTAACATAGACCTGCTTGACCTAGACAGACCTCTGCCATCTTACACCTGGTACACCGAGGCGTATTACGATGAGAACGAGAAGCCCTTAATTCCAGAGATACCCCTATTGAATCCTGCCATAAAGGCATGTGTGATGAACTATGTGTGGGTGGGATATCCGTCTGTGTTCTGGGCTAAGCATACTCCGACCATAGTGGTTGGGGAGTGGCACAAAAAACTGTATGATGAGGATTCTCAGAATATTGAGTTTATGCAGCATGTCAAAGAGGTCGTCCCAGACTTGGATACGGCGATGGAACATGCATACAAGCTAGCCAAGACAGACAAGGTGATTATATTTGACGGTGCCGCAGGTGGAATCAATTGTAGCGAATCCTTGGCGGAACTGCTGATGGAAAAAGCTCCAGAAGTAAGTAGAGAAGTTGATGAGGAGCTCAGACCCAAGTGGCTTAAGCAAAGGGGATTGGTGTGAATCTTGGAGAACGACAGAACGTAGATTTAAGAGACATAATTTTTGAGGATATAAAGTATAGGAAATTTACCGCCGCAATAATATCAGAAGAGGAAGGGGTGGTTTCAGGCATAGATTTATTAAAAAGAAGGGGAGAGGAAATTGGCGTTGAGTTCTTTTTTTTATTAGAGGAAGGTTCACATATTAGCCAAGGGACGATTATAACAAAATTCATTGGCACGCCGAAACAGATTACTATTTGCGAGGATAATTTAATAGGACTTGTTTCGAAATATTCTGGCGTGGCTACTGCAGCTGAAAAGGTAAAGAAAATCTCAAATAGAAAAATAAAAATGGTTTGTGGCGCTTGGAAGAAGATGCCTGGTGAAATAAAAGTTTGTCTGCGAAGGGCGGTAGAATGTGGGGGATTAAAGACGAGAATAGCAGATAAGGATTTTATATATTTAGACAAGAATTATGTCAGGATGTTTGGCGGTATTAGAAAGAGTCTTGAAGCAGTAAAGAAAATAGGGGGTAGATTGAAAGTTATCCAGATTAGAGGAGAAACTGCCCCGATAGAAGCAGAAGCCTTAGATGCAGCTAGAAGTGGTGCAGATATATTGTTGGTCGATACTGGAAGAGTTAACGATGTACGGAGAGTTACTGCTGTATTGCGACGAGAAAATAAAAGAGGTTTGGTAAAAATAGCTTTTGCTGGCGGAGTAAAACTTCCTGACATACCTACTCTTATAAATGAAGACATAGATGTATTGGATATTGGAAGGGCAATTATAGATGCCCCTTTGCTTGATATGAGACTTGATGTATTGGGAGCTATAGAAGATCGAAAGGAGAATACCAATAGTATGGAGGTTGACCTAGTAGGGAAAACTGAATTATGTATTCAGAATGTAAAACTGAAAAACGCTAATTTAACCGAGATTGGAAGAGCTGTAGCAGAGGTTTTAGGCTTAAAGGATGACGAAGTTTTAGTAGTCGATGCCAATTCAGATCATATAACTTTAGATATCTTAAGGAACACCTTAAACATGGAACAATTTACAGGGAAAGAAAAGGAATTGCTCCAGAGACTTTCTAAAATAGAAGGGGTTGAGGCCACTGAAAAAACATCAATACATTCAGATGGGATATTGGAAATGATAGCTCTCGATGGTGAGTTAACTGAGGAAATAGCCCGGAAAACAATCCGAATGAGTAGAGAAATAGAGAGAGCTTTTCTCAAGAGAGTCAAGGTTTTCCCTACGGGCAGTGAGATTATAAACGGGCTTATTAAAGACACAAATAGCCCTCTCATAAAACAGGAATTTGAGAAAAGAGGCTACCAAGTTTCAATTGGAGGTCCCCTTCCCGACGATGAAATTGCCATAACCAGCAGTGTTGAGAATGCCGTTCATGAAGGACACGGGATAATAATTACAACAGGAGGTGTAGGGGCTGAGGAAAAAGATAAAACTGTTGAAGCGACAAGAAGATTAGACCCTACAGCTGCTGTCCCATGGATTGTCAAATATGAAAAGAAAGGGAGGCACATAAAAGAGGGTGTAAGGATAGGGGTAGGAAGAGTAGGAAAGGCCCTTATTATAAATTTACCCGGACCGACTGATGAGGTTAGGAACGGCTTGGAGATAATTTTGAACGAGATAGAGAAAGGGAATTACGATAAGGAAACTCTTGCCAACCTCCTAGCCTCAAACTTGAAGGGTAGATTAATTAGGAGGTGTAAGCATGATTGACAAAGACAAGATAGTTGAATTTGCGCGAGGGCTTGTAGTAGCAGAAGATGAGCGCAGACCGATTGATCCGATAACAGAAAGGGCTGAGCTATCAATAGAAGATGCCTATAAAATACAATTAGAAGTAGTGGAAATGAAGAAGAGTAGGGGAGAAAAGGTCATCGGTAAAAAGATTGGGCTGACAAGTAAGAGAATGCAGCAAGCCCTAGGGGTATACCAACCAGATTATGGACATATAACAGATAAAATGATTATAGGAGAAGGTTATCCCATATCCCTATCTGAATTGATACAACCAAAGATTGAAGTCGAAATAGTCTTTATACTTAAAGAGGATCTAACTGGACCAGGAGCGACTGCTGCCGAGGTTCTAAGATGTAGCATAGGATTGCTACCAGCTTTTGAGGTAATAGACAGCAGGATTAAGGATTGGAAAATAAAGATTCAAGATACTATCGCAGATAATGCGTCAATTGGTCGTGTGATTTTGGGAAGCCCCCTGTCTAACGTTTATGGGATAGACCTAAGAAGTTTGGGAGTGGTGGTTAGGAAAAACGGTGAAGTAATTGAGACGGCAACAGGTGCAGCCGTTTTGGGAAATCCCGTGGAGTCAGTAGCTTGGTTGGTTAACAAACTCTCTGAACATGATGTACATCTTAAAGCAGGTGAAATAGTATTGTCGGGTTCGCTTATCGCTCCCATAGAGATTAAGGAGGGAGATGTTATAGGGGCCGAATTCGGTTGTGGTTTAGGTACTATAACAACGTATGTTAGGAAATAATTTTGTCCCCCTAATTCCTAATAATTATGATGATGATTTTACCTTGCTAATAAATAAGGAGACAAGATGTCAAGCATCGCCAAGCAAGAAGCGGGTACTTATGTGCTATTGCTAGGTAACGAAGCAATAGCTAGAGGCGCACTAGAGGGGGGAGCGCAATTCTGCGCAGGTTATCCAGGAACACCTTCTACAGAAATTGTTGGAACACTTGCCACAATTGCCAAAGATATTGGTATTCATGTGGAGTGGTCTGTTAACGAGAAGGTAGCCACGGAAGTAGCCGCCGCTGCTGCCTTTTCTGGATTGAGGGGACTTGTCACCATGAAGAATGCCGGCGCCAGTGTGGCGATGGATTTCTTGATGCATCTTAATCTAACAGGCATAGGTGATAGAGGGGGAGGATTGCTGGTGGTTGTGTGTGATGACCCCCAAGCTCACGCCAGCGGTGACGAAGTTGATACACGTTGGATAGCTCAAATGGCTGATGTTCCCCTTCTGGAGCCGGGGAGTGTTCAAGAAGCTAAGGATTTGACGAAGTGGGCGTTTGAACTATCCGCTGAATTCAAAAGCTGGTGCTTTCTAAGAAGCTATACTCGCCTATCTCACTCACGGAGTGGTGTTAAGCTTGGGGAAATATCTAAGCCAGCGAAGAAAGCTATGTGCGATACAACCAAAAATTATTCACCTTACTTTGCTACGCCGAAGCATGCGAGTTTGCATGATAAACTGGTCAAGCTTGAGGAGATATTTGAGTCATCTTCCTTTAACTCGTATGCCGGACCAGAACAACCAGAATTACTGATAATCTGTAGTGGTAGCGGATGGGCATGCTCTCTTGATGCCGTGGAAACACTGAACCTGAGCAAGTCAGTGGGAATACTTAAACTAGCGACGCTCTGGCCATTTCCCAAAGGGCTAGTTACTAAGTATTTGACCCGGACAGCCAGGGTGCTTGTTGTAGAGGAAGTGGACCCTTTTGTTGAGCTTCATGTGAAGGAAGCGGTATTTGCACCTTCAGCAGTGGTGGAGTCACTGGAGATATATGGAAAAGGCTCTGGTCACATAAATTACTTTGGGGAAATAACGCCAGATGCAGTAATCAATGCCTTGTGTAGAATTTTCAATTTGGATTATCGGGCAACGGGAGCCATCCAGGATGCAGCTAGGCGGCTGGTTATTGACCGCGGTATGGTCTGGTGCCCCGGGTGCCCGCACCGGGCTACCTTTTTCGCTTTGGGGAATGCAATTAGACGAGACGGTCGGAATGCTGTAGTTTCTGGAGACATTGGCTGCTACACGCTGGATATATTTCCAGATGGTCCCCATCTAAGTAATGTGTTACACTGCATGGGCTCAGGGGCGGGGGAGGCCTGTGGCTTTGGAGAGCTTGCCCAGTTTGGCTTTGAACAACCGTCTATAGGGATATGTGGTGACTCAACATTTTTCCATGCATCTATCCCGGCACTAATTAACGCTGTTTATAATAGGTCAAAGATAACACTAATAGTGCTGGACAATGGTGCCACAGCAATGACTGGTTTCCAGCCACACCCTGGCACTGGTTATATAGCTACAGGTGAAGAGACTGTCCGGTTAAACCCTGAAGAGATAGCCAAAGCTTGCGGGGTCAAATTTGTTGAGGCATTTGACCCCTTTGACTTGAAAAACGCTACCAATACTATAGAAAAAGCTATCGTATTTGATGGTCCTGCGGTTGTTATTTCCAGAGGAAAGTGTGCCTTGTTAGCTCAGAGGGAAAAGAAACAACGAGGAGAGAAGACAATCCCCTATCACATAGACCGAGACAAATGTAGTAAATGCTTGGTTGCCAAGGATAAGGTGATGCCCTGCTCTGCAGCTTGCCCCGCGGGCAATGACATACCGGCTTTCCTCAACCTCGTTAAGCAAGGAAAATTCAATGAAGGGCTGGAGTCAATCAAACAGAGTAACCCCCTGCCGGCTGTTCTCGGCAGAGTCTGCTACCACCCCTGCGAGGCAGATTGTAATCGTGGTCAGCTTGATAAGGCAATAGCTAACCGCCTTATAGAGAGATTTCTGGGGGATTACGGACTTAGTTTGCCCAGTGTAAAGAAAGAAACAGCCCGGCACGGGGAGAAGGTTGCTATCATTGGTTCTGGACCAGCAGGTCTTAGTTGTGCCTATCACCTCACTATGATGAGCTACCCGGTGACCGCCTTTGAAGCCCTGCCAGTACCAGGCGGAATGCTGAGGGTGGGTATCCCTGAATATCGCCTGCCTAAGGACGTGCTGAGTGCAGAGATTAAGAGAATTGAAGACCTAGGTGTTGACATCCGCCTTAATACCACCGTTACTTCAATCAACCAACTTATGAATCAGGGATATAAGGCGGTTTTTGTTGCCGCTGGTGCCCATAAGGATATGAAGCTGGGCATACCGGGAGAGGAGAAGACAGGAGTGCTTTCGGCTACAGGCTTCCTTCGTGAGGTTAATTTGGGTAAGGCAGTAGGCATTGGGGATAAGGTAATTGTTGTGGGCGGAGGTAATGTAGCTATTGATTCTGCCCGTGTAGCCATCCGGCAGGGTGCTAAACAGGCTTCCATTGTCTACCGCCGCTCCAGAGCCGAAATGCCAGCCAGCGATGAGGAGATTGAAGCTGCCGAGGAAGAGGGCATCAAGATTACTTACTTGGCAGTTCCTACCAAGGTTCTAGGAGATGGCAAAGTCACTGGAATGGAATGCACCCGAATGGAGCTGGGGGAGCCTGATGCCAATGGTCGGGCACGTCCAATCCCGATTAAAGGGTCAGAGTTTGTTATTGGTGCTGATACCGTGATAGTAGCTATCGGACAGATACCGGCTCTCACCTTTGCTGACAAAGAGCTTCAAATTTCTGCCCAGAATACTCTTATAGTTGACCCTGATACTCTTGCCACTAACAAGCCAGGGGTCTTCGCCGGCGGTGATGTGGTTACGGGTCCAGCTACGGTGGCTGATGCCGTTGGCACTGGTAAGAGAGCGGCTGTTTCCATTGACAGATATCTCAGAGGTAAAC
>Ga0315282_10005087_pt1 | contig 22552 bp, 19 predicted proteins | sample YL17G07_20_MG_FD_203693 | JGI IMG/M metagenome (GOLD analysis project Ga0315282, IMG submission 203693) | Sediment microbial communities from Yellowstone Lake, YNP, Wyoming, USA - YL17G07_20 | ecosystem: Environmental > Aquatic > Freshwater > Lake > Sediment | place: USA: Wyoming | collected... | reverse complement strand
CGTCGAGCGCGCCCAAAATCCTCTTGAACAATAAGGCGTCTTGGTTGACACTTCTCACGCATAGAGTGTCTCACAAGGCATGCAAATAGTAAATGTTATTTTGCGGCACTCACTTGGCCGAGTTGCGGATCGCGCAGAAGATGGCCGAGCAGGTCGGCGACCAGGACTTCGCCCGCCAGTGCCGGGAGTGGATTGAAGCCGGCATGAACTCCATGGAAACCAAGATGTGGACCGGCAGTTACTACCTGAATTTTTGGGAGCCTGAGTCCGGAACCAAATCCGATTTGGTCTTCGGCTACCAGATGGATGGGCAATGGGTGGCGGATTTCCACGGCCTCCCCCCGGTTTTCCGGCTTGACCGCGTGAAGCGAACGCTTGAAACCATCAAACGCTGCAACGTGGCGCTGAGCAAGACGGGGGCGGCGAATTACGCGCACGCCGACGGCAGCCCTGCGCCGGTGGGCGGCTACGGCACTTACAGCTACTTTCCGCCGGAAGTCCTGATGCTGGCCATGACCTACATGTACGCGGGCCAGCGCGAATTTGGACTGGAGTTGACGCGCCGCTGCTGGGAGAACCTGACCTGCACTTGGCGCTACACCTGGGATGCCCCCAACATCATGCGCGGGGACAAGGACACGGGTGAGTCCGTGTACGGCCACGACTACTACCAGGACATGATGCTCTGGTCCCTGCCCGCCGCCTTGGCGGGCCAGCCCATGGACGGGGTGGTGAAACCCGGGGGATTAGTGGACCGCATCTTCCAGGCCGCGCGGAAGACATGAGGGGGGCCGACGTAGCGCCGACCTTTAGGCCGGCAAGTGGTGGTGTAGCGCCGACCTTTAGTGGATTGCGCAGAGCGCAACTCTGCGTTTCCATGACCGCAGAGCTTTGCTCTGCGCAATCCAAGCGCAATCGAAGATATTCCGCAACCCAAGCTATTCCTCCACAATCAACCGCAGATTCTTCATCCCCCCAACCGAGGCCGTCGTAAGCCCTTCCTTTTGAAGCGCATCGCGAAAAAATGTTTGCTAAAAGAACAAGAATTTACGATATTGCAATGCAGACTTATCGGTTCGCGGCTCTGTGTTTTCAAAAGGAGACGAACCGCGGACCTGCAGGACAGGTCCGTCCTACACGCTACGGACGCACCTGGAGTCAACCCACGGAGAGAAGAATGCGCCGAAACCGTCCGGAGGGAACGTGGCGTTTGGCTCCGCACCGGCCTTCAGGTCGGCAGGTCCTGATCCTGCAACTGCGGGAGCAGCGCTACATCCGCCTCCGTAGCGCCAGCATCTTGCTGGCTTGCCACTGGGCTGGCTGGAAGCCGACGTTACATCCGCGCTGAAAGGCCATTGGCTGGCTAGAAGCCGGCGCTACGTCCGCGCTGAAAGGGGCACTCCGCATGAATCGCAGAAAATTCATCGCCTCGACGGGCGCTGCCGCGGTCGCGCTGAGGAGCGGTTGCACGCCCGCCGCCGCTGCCTCGGGCCGGCGCGTCCTGATGAAACTCGGATGCCAGAGCGCTCCCACCAATGAAACCCACCTCCAGTTTTTTGCCCGGTATGGCGTCCGCAACATCTGCGGATATCCAGAAATCGGCGAGGGCCGTCTCTATGCCACAGTGGACGAGTTGAAGCGCTTGCAGGACCTGGCGCAGAAGAACGGCATTTCCATCGACTGCGTCGCGCCGCCCTTTCTGGAGTCCTCGCATGTCGATAAGACCGCGCATCCTGCCATCATGCTGGCGAACAGTCCTGAGCGCGACCGCGACATCGAAGCAATCCAAAACCTCATCCGCAATTGCGCCGCTGCGGGTATTCCCTCTATCAAGTACAACTTGACCCTTCTCGGCGTGTTGCGCACACAACCCACTCCGGGACGGGGCGACGCGACGTACAGCACGTGGCGGCTTAAAGAGGCGCATCCCAACCCGCCGCACACCCGCGCCGGGCGTGTGGACGCCGACATGTTCTGGGAGCGGATTACTTATTTCCTTGAGCGCGTGATCCCCGTCGCCGAGGAGTACAAGATTCGGATGGCGTGCCACCCCCACGATCCGGGCGTGCCGCCCGAGGGCTATCAGGGAGTGGTCCGCGTGCTGGGCACCGTGGATGGGTTGAAGCGATTCATCACGATCAAGGAGAGCCCCTATCATGGTCTGAACTTTTGCCAGGGCACCGTCTCGGAAATGCTATACAACCCGGGGAGGGAAATTCTCGACGTGATCCGGTATTTCGGCACACGGAAGAAAATTTTCAACGTACACTTCCGGAATATCCGCGGCCGCCGTGATGATTTTCAGGAGGTTTACCCCGACGAGGGCGACATCGACTTCGTCAAAGCCCTCCGGGTTTATAAGGAGGTCGGGTATCCCTACCTGCTGATGCCCGACCACGTGCCCGTCGCGGCAAACGACCCAGGGGGGTTACAGTCATTCGCGTACTGCTACGGTTACATCCGGGCGTTGCTTCAGTCGTTGGATCAAATGGGGTGAAGCTCTCGCTGTCCCTATTTTCGGAGAACGGTGTTGAGGCGGCGCCCGGTTCGGCGCAGGCGGGCCATCTAAGGAGGATTCTCATGGTAAACAGAGGAGCGATGCGAATTCAAGCTTTGGCAATTTTCGCGGCAGTATGGTGCGCAGTGGGCTTGCAGGCCGCCCAGCAATCAGACCCGTCCCAGGGGATTATGCTTTCGAACCGCTATGTGCGGATGGAATTCGAGCCTAAGGGGATGGGGCTGTCCGCCCTGGTGGATCTCCACAGCGGCGTCAATCACATCCAGCCCGTTAAGGAAAAACACCTTCTTTGGGAAATCACGCTGGGCAGGGGCACGCTTATCAAGAAAGTTACCAATAATTATGCGCCGTGCGACTACGCGGTGGTAGAGAGGCTTCCCGGGGGAACTCAGCGCGCGGTGATGGAATGGAACGACCTGCGTTGGTGGGAAGAAAATCGCGTCCTGACGGTGCGAGCGACGGTTGACCTGCCACCCGATTCCGGCATTGCGAAGTGGCGCATTTTCGTCGACAACAAAAGCGACTACTGGGGCCTTTGGTCGGTAGCGTTCCCTTCGGTGAGCGGGTTTCCGGAAGCCGGGAAATACGACCTGGCTCGCCCGGTGTTTGCCAGCGGCGGACAACTGCTGCGTGCCTGGAGCGGAAAGATCCAGGCACGGCACCCTTCGGGTGGTTGGCCGATGCAGTTCCTGGCGCTGAGCCGAAATCGCGATTCCGTTTATCTTGCCACGATGGATTCAAGCGGGTACGCCAAAGATTTCGTCGTGGACTCGGATGACAAAGCTATCTCGCTTGTCCATTACGTCGAGGACATGGGTGTGGCCGGTTCAGATTATCCTGACTACTATCCCACCGAGTTCGGAGTGTACCAAGGCGGATGGCTGGAAGCGGCGCAGCACTACCGCGGCTGGGCGTTGCAGCAAAAGTGGGTGCAGGCAGGGAAGCTCTCCCAGCGCGCGGATTTTCCCGAGATTTTGAAAAACCTGGGAGTATGGATTTTAGGAGTAGATTGGAAGTCGGCGGGAGCGGAAAGCTTTCCGCCAGAAATGAACGCGCTTCTTCTGCAAGCCCAGAAGACCCTCGGCGTGCCGATCGGTGTGCATTGGTATAACTGGCACCACATGAAGTTTGACAACGAATACCCTCACTTCCTTCCTCCTAAACCGGGATTTGCGGAGCGGGTCAAAGAACTCGTCAGTCAAGGGGTGTTGGTGATGCCCTACATCAACGGTTCGAGCGCGGATTTCAATATCCCCGACTTTGAGAAGTTTGGGCCTCACGCCATCGTGGACGAGGCAGGCGGGTACAGGATGCACTTCTACAGCGACGCGGCCGGACGCCTGCTCTCCATGTGTCCCTCGCAAGAATACTGGCAGAACGCGATTTCATCCCTCGTTCAGAGCCTCGTGGAGGATTACGGGGTCAACGGCGTCTACGTCGATCAAATCTCCGCCATGGAACATGAACTCTGCTTCAATAAAAACCACGGTCATCCTGTGGGCGGGGGGCATTACTGGGTGGACGGAAACCGCGAACTCCTCACCAAGGTGCGCAATATGTCGGGGCGCAAGGGGCGGCGTCCCGTGATTACCTCCGAAGGTACCGATGAAGTCTTTCTGGATCTTGTGGACGGCAATCTGACCTGGGCTCTACCCACGGATCGGGAAATCCCCATGATGGAAGTGGTCTACTCCGGCTACGCCATCTTCTTCGCCAGCCCGTGCGACTTTACGAAGAGTGATCGCTTCTTTAATTATGCGCAGGGGCAGGCTTTCATTGACGGCCGGCAGAATGGATGGATGGACGTGGATCTCTTCAAGCCGGAGCATTCCGCCAAGGCGGAATACCTCCGCCAATGCGGGCGCTTGCGGGTTGCCACCAAACCCTATCTTGTTTATGGCCGTCTGCTGGGCCTGCTTGAACCCGAAAAGCCGGTTCCTACTTTCACCGAAGAGGGATTCGGATTCGAAAAAATCAAACACACCGGCAGTGTGCCGGCCGCCGAGGGACGACTATGGCAGGATGAGAACGGGCACTTGGCAGTGTTCCTGGCGAATTACATCGACCAGCCCGTAGAGTTCAAGTACCGTATCGACCCGGCTCAATTTGGACTCACCGGAAGACGTTATGAGTTGAAAGAAATCACTCCGGAAGGCAGCATCCCCATCTCGAGGGTGACGGGAACGATCGAGCGCAGTGAAACTCTCGGCCCCAGAAGACTCAAGGTGATCGAGATCGCACTTCCCGAGGGAGAACCGGCTCGCACCGGGCCATCTCAGTGAGCTTCTTGCGCTCCGCCCGGGAACAAGATGGAGGGATGGAACTAATGACAGCGAAGGGATCGGGATGACAGGAGGGCAGATGGATTGTGCGGAAGAACAAACCATTCCGCAGCGAGGTTAAGCGATGAGACTTTCACGATCTTATCTGGCACTGATTGTCCTGACTGCTTGCCTGGCTGGCGGCCTGATGACCACGATTCCCTCCCAGGAAGCTTCGCCACGACTGCCGGGGGATGCTCAATTCCACACGTTGGCGCTCGAAACGTACATGCAGCGCAGTTTTAATTACTGCAACCGCATGGTCGACGGGAACGGCCAGCCCTACTTCAACATCTTCTGGACGGAGCCTGCCGAGGCTGCGCACGACTGGCCGGACTTCGGCGATGTGACGGCGCGGCAATACCAGGGCGTGGTGATGGCCCGGCGCATGACCGGCGTGCCCGCGCCCATCGGAGCGGTCTGGCGGCGGAACATTCTGGGTTATATCGACGCCGAGAGCGGCCTGTTGACCCGGCCGGAAACCAGCTATTCCCACAAAGTCGCCGACCCCGGCGATCAAGCGCTTACGCTGTATGCGCTCATCACCGCCTACGCTGATTCGCCTGACCCCGAGCTGCGCAAGATTATTCTGCGCATGACCGAAAACATGCTTGCCCGCGTTTCCCGTGGGACTGGCGGTGGCTTCTTGGACGGCTTCATGATCAAAGGGCTGATGACGGCGGCGCGCGTGTTGCGCGACGAGTCGGCCCTGAAGCTGGCCGGAATGCAAGTCCACAAGGTGTTTGGCGACAACCCGCTATTTACCCCTGACAACAAATTCAAGCAAGGCGGGCACATGCACGGAAACCTGCGCACGCTGGTGGGCAGCGCCGACTACGCGCTCTACGTCGGCGACCCGGTGCTCTTCAGCCGTGTGGACGCCCTCTATCGTTATGTGCGCTCGCAGGCCACGCGCTTCGGCTTCCTGCCGGAATCGATCGGGCGCCAGGGTGATATTGTGGGCACGGAAACCTGCGCGCTGATGGATTACATCGGGCTGGCGGCCACGCTGGCCAACCACGGGCACCCTGAGTACTGGGGCGACGTGGAGCGCGTGCTTCGTAACCAATTAATCGAGAATCAGGCGCACAACCTCGCGTGGCTGAAGGATAGCGCGGACCGGCCGGACACGGCGCAATTCTCCTGGCGCGACATCGCCGGGCGCATGGAGGGCGGTTGGGCCGGATGGAGTTCGCCCACGCACTTCCTGGCGGCTTGCGAAACCCTGGGGCACCACTGGGGAGGGCCGGAATTGCACGACAAGACGCGGGCCTTCCAGAATTGCTGTGGCGGCTCAGGCATGCACGCGCTCTTTATTGCCTGGAAGAACGCCGCGCGCTTCGAGAATGGGACCCTTTCGGTGAACCTGCATATTGACAAGTTGCTGCCGCAAGCGGAGATCCGCGGATATCAGCCGTTCAAAGGGCTGCTGACCATCCGGCTCAGGCAAGCCTGCGCCGTGCGGGTGCGCGTGCCGGATTTTGTCGAGCCCAACGACCTGGCGGTTGATGTGAACGGCGCACAGGTGGCGGCCAAAGTGTTTGGGAACTATCTCGAACTGGGGCCGCGCGCCGAGGGCGACTCCCTGCGAATTGCCTATCCGCTCCCGCTCGTGACCGAAGAAGAGGAGATTGGCAATCCGGGCTTCCGGCACTATCGCTACCGGGTGACGTGGAAGGGCGATACCGTGGTGCGCATGGAACCCGTCGGCCCGCAATACACCACAGGGTACTCCGAATACGACAAGCGGGAAGTGCGTGTTTTCTACGGAAAAGATGGCCCCGGCCCCCTTTATCAGCGGGAAGCCTTCGTGAAGGATCAGGAACCGGAGTTGTCGCCCCTGCACATGGATGACGGCGCGTTGGATTTCTGGGCAGGGCTGGAAAAGCCTGATAAATGACGTCAACGATATGACAGTGCGGGGTGCGGGGTGACGGCATTGAATGATTTTTCCGCAGCGCATGGAGGCGCCCGAAAGCCCGCGTAGCGGGCGACATCATTTAGCCCATGGCGCCAGCCGTGGGGAAAGTGGGAGAGGGAATAATTTCTCAAGCCCCGGCAGGGGCGACATCTGGTTAGCGTTCGAACGAGGTCCGCGATGGCACATACGTACACGAACATTTTGATTCACGCGCTCTTCAGCACTAAAGACCGCCAGCCATGGCTGGACGCCGAAGTCAGGGAAGAACTTTTTTTTACCTGGGTGAGGTGATCAACGAATTGGGAGGTCAATCGCTGCTGGTCAATGGTCCCTCGGATCACGTTCACATGTTGTTTGCTCAGCCGCCGACAGTCTCGATTGCGGACATCATGGAAAAGACGAAGGCGAATTCTTCGGGCTGGGTGAAGAAGCGCTGGCGGAACCGTAGCCACTTTGCCTGGCAGACCGGCTACGCCGCGTTCAGCGTAAGCAAGTCGCAGGTGGAATCAGTAAGACGATACATTGAGAACCAGAAAGAGCATCACCGTAAAGTGACTTTTCAAGAAGAAGTGCTGGCCTTCTTAGAGAAACAAGGGATTAAATATGACCCGCGCTATGTTTTTGCATGACGGGTTCGCCGGAATACGCGTTAAAAGGGAGCTGCGACACAAATTTAAGCCCCGGAGGGGCGACATCATGTGGCGCACGGCGTAAGCCGTGGGAGTACGCGGCGCGGAGTAGCGCGTGAGCCACGTAGTGGCGACATCAGGATCCCACCCGGCCCGTTGTGATGATGTCGCCCCTACCGGGGCTTGAGAAGTATTTCCACTTCGCTTGTTCCCCACGGCTTACGCCGTGGGCTACAAGATGCCGCCCCTACGGGGCTGACGAAGATCGTATGCATCGGCATCCCACGGCTTACGCCGGGGGCCACAGGATGTCGCCGCTACCGCGGCTTCGGATGCGTCAAGTTGAAAGGGGAGACACATGAACCGTCGAGGTTTCCTGAGAGACGTGACGGAGTTGGGAATTGCGGGAGGAGTCGGAGGCACGCTGCTGGGTGAGGGATCTGCCTTGGCCGCGGCAGGCCCTCAAGCGCAAAAGCCGCATCCGATTCCGAACCGCGACACCGTGGGTGGGGTGACAGCCACTTTCGCTCTCCCCCTCAACGGTGAGTGGTTGATTGTGCGTGACCCGCAGAATATTGGACGGGAACAGCAATGGTTTGCGCGCCCGGCCGCCGATGCCTCCCGCGTGCGGGTGCCGGGGATTTTCCAGGAAGTTTTTCCTGCTTACCACGGTGTTGTCTGGTACTGGCGCGAGTTCCACGCCCCGGCCCATCCTTACGCGCAAGGGCGCTATCTGATCCAATTCGGGGCGGTGGCTTACTTTGCGGAGGTGTGGGTCAACGGAGTGCGAGTTGGGGAACATGAGGGCTCTGAGACCCCTTTCGAGGTTGACGTTACCCACGCCATTAAATCCAAGGCCAACAACCTGCTCGCCGTACGCGTGCTGAAACCCGGAGATCAACCCATCGATGGGTACGTCTTAAAAGAAATTCCTCACCGGAACGAACGCGTGGATTACATCCCGGGATCCAGTTTCGATTACGGGGGAATAGTGGAGCCGGTGGAGTTACTGATGACGCCGGCGGTGTGGGTCGACGACATCTTCCTGCGCCCCGATTGGAAAACCGGAGACATCCGAGTGCAAGTCTGGCTTCGCAGTGCCGCCTCGAAGACCACGAAGGGTCATCTTCAATTCGCGGTGAGCCCCGCCGCTACCGGAAAGACTCTTCTTGTGAAGCGCATCGCACGTGCCATCGCGCCTGGAAATACGCAGGTTGAAGTGACGCTGCACGTGGAGGACCATCGGCTATGGGATTTGAACGAACCGTACTTGTACCGGGTGGCGGTTCGGGTGAATGCGGATGGGGTGGACGGCTCCGACGAGGCGTCCGTGCGTTGCGGCTTCCGGGACTTTCGCGTGGAAAAGGGCTACTTCCGGTTGAACGGCAAACGGATTTTCGTACGCAGCAGCCACACCGGGAATCACTGTCCTGTGGGTCAGATCGTGCCGCCCGCCGGAGCGCCTGACTTGTTGCGACTCGACCTGTTGTACGCGAAGGCTTCCGGCTTCAACATGCTGCGCTTTATTTCCGGCATGGCCCATCCTTACCAACTTGACCTGTGCGACGAGATCGGTTTGTTGGTCTACGAAGAGTCTCTGGCGGGATGGCTGCTTGCGGATTCTCCCAAAATGAAGGGGCGATACGAGTTATCAATTCGGGAAATGGTGCAGCGCGATCGCAACCACCCCAGCCTGGCGATGTGGGGCATGTTGAACGAGACGGACGACGGCCCAGTGTTTCGAGAGGCGGTTGCGGCTTTGCCCCTGGTCCGATCGTTGGACGACAGCCGGCTGGTGCTTCTTTCCAGCGGCCGATGGGACAAGCAGCCCAGCATCGGGTCAGTGAGCAACCCCGGCAGCATGGAATGGGAGCACGTGTGGGGGAAAGAGGCGCCGGGAGCTGCCGCCACCCGCATGACGAAGGTCGGGGGACAAGCCCAGGACGTCGGCGACGTGCATTTCTACCCGCACGTTCCCCAGACTTTGGACATCACCAATCAGCTTCGAACCCTGGGCCAGGACAGTAAGCCCGTGTTCCTTTCCGAATACGGGATTGGCAGCATGATGGACGTCATCCACGAAGCGCGGATGTACGAACAACTCGGCGCCCGCCCCGATATGGAGGATTACGTGGTGGTGAAATCCATGGCCGATAGGCTGAGCGCCGATTGGAAACGCTGGGGGATGGAAGGAGTGTACGCCTTCCCAGAGTTCTTCCTGCGCGCGAGCCAGCTTCGCATGGCGCGGCACCGGTTGTTGGGTTTCAACGCCATCCGGTCGAACCCCCAGATCTGCGGATTCAACCTGACGGGTTTACTTGACCACGGGCTCACGGGTGAAGGCGTTTGGAGGTTCTGGCGCGACTGGAAACCGGGCGTTATGGACGCGATGCGCGATGGCTGGAGCCCCGTCCGTTGGTGCCTTTTTGTGAACCCGACGAACGTGTATGTGGGCGAGGCCGTGAAGCTGGAAGGGGTCCTTGCCAATGAAGACGTGCTGCGCCCCGGCGAGTACCCGGTGCGGTTCCGGGTTTGGGGTCCGGCGGGAATAGCTTGGGAGAAGGCCGCGACGGCGCTCATTCCCAGCTTGCCAGCAGGCACAGATGGACCGCTGGCTGTCCCGGTCATGGCGGAAGAGGTTTCCCTTAACGGCCCGCCCGGCGATTACGAATTGACGGCGTCTTTCGATAAAGGGGCGGCGGCTACCGAGGCCGCTTGGCAATTTTACCTTACCGACCCCCAATCACTGCCGCATTTAGACGAGCGGGTCACGCTCTGGGGAGTTCCCGCGCAGGTAGAGACCTGGCTTAAATCTCGGGGAGTGAGAGGCGAGCCTTTCGAAGGAGCCGCACCGAGCCACCGGGAACTGATTCTGGTTGGGGAACCTGCGGAAGCAAGTGGGGCTCGGGAGGCTTGGAAAGAGTTGGCCCGGCGGATGGCCAGCGGCAGCACCGTGGTGTTCCTTTCCCAAAATGCCTTCAAGAGGGAAAAAGACGCCGTGGCGTGGCTTCCTTTGGCGCCAAAGGGGCGCTGCTATAGATTCAGCGACTGGCTGTACCACAAGGAGTGCGTGGCTAAGGCGCACCCGGTTTTCGAGGGTTTGCAGGGCCGCGGTATCTTGGACTGGTATTATTACGGCCCGGTGATTCCCAGCTATCTCTTCGACGGACAGGAGACACCCGCGGAGGTCATCGCCGCTGCTTTCGCCGCGGGTTACTCCACGCCGGGCGGGTACGCCGCGGGTGTGCTGTTGGGGGTGTATCGATTCGGCGAGGGCAGGTTCATCATAAATACGTTTCCTCTTCTCGAGCAGGTTGGCCTCCACCCCGCCGCAGATCGATTGCTGCTCAACTTGTTGAAATACGCGGCTGAATCGGTGAAAAGCCCCTTGAGGGAACTACCGCGGGATTTCGAGGAGCAGCTCAAACGGATCGGGTATTCTTGAGGCGAGATAACAATGGATTGCGCAGAGCACAGCTCTGCGTTCCGGCAGAAATCGTTTGAGGCAAAATGCAGAGCTGCGCTCTGCGCAACCCAGTGCGGTGCAACCCAGTGCTGGTGCAATCCAGTGCGGTGCAACCCAGTGCTGGTGAATTCAGTGCTTTTGTTGTGGAGAAATATCAAATGAACCGACGGGACTTTATTCAAACCATTGCGGCAACCGCTACCATGCCTCTAGCCGCTTCGAGAGTAATACTGGCGGCGGTGGACTCAACGCCATCCCACCGGCCGATTCAGCCTTGGTATTTAAAGGACGGTCTCGGGCTCTTCACTTGCTGGGGAATCTCGAGTGTGGGGAACATTGAAATTGGATGGGGAATGTTTGAGGACATCGGCAAACCTAACAAGTACTGGCCGCCGGAAAAATATGACGCGTTGGCCGACCAGTTCAATCCACAGAGCTACGACCCGGACCTGTGGATGGAGGCGGCAGCGCGAGCCGGCTTCAAGTACTGCGTATTCCTGACGCGGCATTGCGACGGCTACGCCCTTTGGTCGAGTGACTACGGTGAATTCAGCACCAACCAGAAGCTGCATGGCCGGGACCTGGTGCGTCCGTACGTCGACGCGTGCCGGAAGCATGGATTGAAGGTTGGTTTTTATTACTCGCCCACCGACTGGCATTACAACCCACCCGGCTGGCCGCATCGGGCCTTTCCGCGGCGGGATGGGGATATGCACCATTCGCATCCGCAGAAACTGGGAATTCCCAAGTTTGTCGATATGCCCGTGAGCGAAATGCAGAAGTACTTTGACCAGTTTTATGTTTACGTGAAAGGGCAGGTGGGCGAATTGCTAACCCGCTACGGCGCTATCGACTTGCTCTGGTGGGATGGGTACGAGTGGCCGGAAGGGATTGATATCCACGGCGAAGACATGGAGCGTTACGTCCGCCAGCTTCAGCCCAACATCGTAGAGAACGACCGGTATTTCATCTGGGGTCCCAACAAGCCGTTCGGCGACTTCAACACGGATTTTGAGGCCAAGGACCCGGCCAAGCGGCCAACAGGCGCTTGGGAACAGTGCGAGCAGATTTGCGTGGGCTGGAGTTGGCGGGGTGAGAAAGCCCCCTGCCGGCCTGCAAGCCATCTCATCGAGCGTTTGGTGCGGAATCGCGCCTGGGGCGGCAACTACCTTCCGGACTTCGGGCCGCGGCCGGACGGGACGATGTCACCCCTTTACTACTCCATCTGTGAGGAAATGGCGGCGTGGATGAAGCACAGCGGCGTTTCCGTGTTCGACGTCGAGGCCGGACCGTACCCGGAGCGCAGTGATGCTCCTGTGACCATCAAGGGCGACGTGTGGTACGTCCATTTCATCTCGCGCCAGCAGCCGACGGCCACCTTAACGGTTTCGAACACGCCAAAAGCAGCGAAGTTGCTGCGCACCGGCCAGGCTGCGACATGGAAGGAAGAGGGTAATCGGATTCTGCTGACGCTTCCCGCCGTACCGCCCACGGAACTCGACGAAGTGGTAGAAGTAACGTGGTGAAAGACCGTGCGCCTATTAAGTCCTTCCGCAACCTACGAACCGCGCTCTTTTCCACGTTTGCAGAAGGTCGATCCCAGTGTTGTCAGAGCGGTCGTAGCCGGCCAGAGTCAGCAGGCTGAGCGCCAGACCTTTCAGGGTGAAGAAGTTCTCCATGCGCTCGTCACACGATGTGGCCTGCTCGTACCGCGCCTGATAGAGCTCAAACTGCGGGTAGAGTTCCCGCAGGGAGGTCAAACGGGTGTCGCGGACGGGCCGATTCGCGGACAAAGCATCGATCCGCAGGGCCATCCTTTTGAGCAGTTCCTCGCGGGTGGCGGCAGCGCGACCTGCTGCCTTACCGAAGGCCGCTTCCTTGTCGTACTGGCCGTCCTGTATCTTGCGCAGCGTCGAGCCAGAAATGTTATAGCTGAGCGATACCGACCAGGAAAGTTGCAGGTTATTGAGGAATTGCTGCAATTGCAACGTCGGGTTAATCAGTGGCATGACGCCGACACTACTGCCGAAGGTCCACCCATTGAGGATTCTGGTCCACTTGGTGCTGCCGGCAAAGCGTTGGAGCAGAGGTAAGCTGTAATTGACGCCATAGCTCTGCCGGAAGGTTTGCTGAAATGAGCCGAATCCGATGCCACTCACAAACAGCCCTGTGATATCCGTGCCGTAATCCGTACGGGCGTAGAGGGTCCAGCGGTCGAGCAGATACTTGTTGATGGGGAGGTTGTCCTGCCTGCCGATTTCCCTGCCCAAGGCCCCGGCTTCCTTTCGCGCGGCATCCATTTTGGCAAACAATGAAGCCAAGGGCCTTTCGCCCGGTTCGGCATTAGGGGCCGGCGCCGGGGCGCCGAAGGGTTTGGGGGCTTGAGCTGCTGTGAACCAGTGCAGACTCACGGGGTAGATGGAGCCTTCCGTACCCTCGGAATTCGCATGGACCCTTGACGGCAAATTGCGATCAGCGCCTGCTGACGGGGTATTGACGCCCAAGTGGGTTTCCAGTTCGTCCAGAGTTGGGAATTCACGCACCAGGTTTTCCACCTGCGGCGACGCGGCTGCCACGTAAGTGGGAAGTGTCATTAAAGTTGTTGTCAAGGGTGCCAGAAGTAGGACAACCAGCTTTGCTTTGATTTGCATTTTCAGACCCCTCAAAGAGAATTGCCCAACGCCTGCGCCGCGGCTGAAAGTCCGCCCATCTTAATGGCGGGCGACAACGCGGCTACGCGGCCCACACGCTGCGATGCCCGCTTCCTTGTTGGCCGATTAAACTTGCCGATTTCGACTCCGCTCCAATCGCGAACCGAGGGAGCATTCGAAGAATCAATGTCTTCGTCTCTTCTGGCTGCGATGGCGCGGAGGTCCCACTCCTGCTTCCTGGTGAGCTTGCTCATAGGCTCTCCCTTCGTGCGGCCCCACGGCTCACGCCGTGGGCGAGACAATTCCGCCCGCTTCGGGAGCTGAATTCATCCATGAATTTCTGACTCAGGACACTAAAGCTGGCCGTTACGAGGACAGCATATTGATCGGAATCAGGGGTGTCAATGCATTTGTACGTACATTACGGTCATCATCACACACCGCTTTGCCGAGCCTCGACACCATGAATGCAGTTGAAGGCAGATCAGTGACTTGCAGGTATGGCGGAGAGGGTGGGATTCGAACCCACGTGCCCGCTTTTGGCAGGCAAGACGCTTTCGAGGCGCCCCCGTTATGACCGCTTCGGTACCTCTCCGACAAAAACCGGGTATCGGGACACGGGATACGGGACTCGAGGCCTTATCTGCCGTGTCCGGTATCCCGTATCCCGTGTCGCGTCTTATTCCTCCGCTTCCGGAAAAACTCCTGAATGACCAAAGCGCAATCGGCCGCCAGAATACCGCCCGCTATCTCGACCTGGTGATTTAACTTGCGGTGATTCAGCACCCGGAGCGCTGAGCCGCTTGCGCCCGCCTTGGGGTCGCGCGCGCCGAACACCGTGCGCCGCAATCGCCCCTGCACGATGGCGCCGGCGCACATCGCGCAAGGTTCAATTGTAACATACAGGTCGCAACCTTCCAGCCGGTAGTTGAGCAACTTTCGCGCGGCGCGCCGCAACGCCAGAATTTCCGCGTGCGCGGAAGGGTCGTGCAAATGGATGGGGCGATTATGCGCGCGCGCCAGGACTCGTCCTTCCCGGACCACCACCGCCCCCACCGGAACTTCCCCTTCGCGGGCGCCGCGCGCCGCCTCGCCCAACGCCATGCGCATGAAACGCTCATCCTCCGACTGCTGCGAGTCTCTGGCAGCGCCCTTTCGCATGGGACTATCGTAGCATGCCTGCAAGCCCCGTCATTGACGATTGACGATTGCTGGATGTAGCGGCGAGTTTACCTCGCCAAATGGCGGCGTAAAGCCGCCTCTACATCAAACTGAGACACTACCTAAATCCCCTGCCATGCTTTTGCCTTGCACCGCGGTACTGAGTGGTGTAGTAATTGCAGTCCTAAGCGGTTCGGGTGCCGCAATTATATCGATGCCCTAACTTGGATGTGAGGAGAGATGACAGCAATGATGAACCGACGAAATTTCTTGCGCAGCAGCGCTCTGGGAGTAACCGCGCTGGCCGCCACCCAGGCGCCGGGCGGGCTTTTCGCCAATCCTTTCGGCAAGCCCATCGGGCTCCAGCTCTATACGCTTCGCGATGAGCTCCAGAAAGATATGTTGGGCACTCTCAAGCAAGTCGCGGCGATTGGCATCCGGGAAGTGGAGCTCTACGACCTGTACGGGAAGACGGCGGCGGAATTTGCCAAGATCCTGAAAGATGACGGCCTCACCGCTCCCAGCGGGCATTACATGACCAAGCATCTGCGGGGGAACTGGCAAAAGGAAATCGAGAACGCCAAAACCATCGGAATGAAATACATGGTGAACGCCATCCTCGATCCTGAGGAACGGAAGACCTTCGATGACTGGAAGCGCCTGGCCGGGCTCTTCAATAAGGCCGGCGAGCAGACCCAAAAGGCCGGTATTCAATACTGCTATCACAATCACAACTTCGAATTCCAGAAATTCGGCAACACCACGGCGTATGATTACCTCCTCAAAGCGCTGGATCCGAAACTCGTCAAATTTGAAATGGATTGCTTTTGGGTGACGCACGCCGGTCAGGATCCGGTGGCCTACTTCAAGAAATACCCGGGCCGCTTCCCGCTGCTCCACATCAAGGATATGAAGGACCATCCCCCCGCCACGCAGGAGAAGGACGATAAGATGGGTATGTTCGCGCCCGTGGGTCACGGCACCATCGATTGGAAGCGCATCTTTGCGGCCGCGCCCATTGGGGGGATGAAGCACTTCTTCATCGAGCAGGACTGGTGCGAGCAGCCGCCCCTGGAAGCGGTGAAGATGAGTTACACGTACCTGCATAGCTTGACGTAAGACGCGCCACGTGAAAGGCGTTAAGATTCGGGCGGTGGGCCTCCGGACGGTGGTGGGGTTTCTTTCGCGCTCGGGCGCAGCCGCGCCGCACCTTCCTGATTCTCTTTCTGTAGAAGGCGCCGGTATTCGCTCAGGCCACCCTCGGCGGCGCGGTTCATGCTTTCGATAATAGAGTTCGCCAAGGCAGTAAGCTGGCGTCGCGCCTCCTGCAAGGGTGTGGGAGGCGGGTTTTCCGTGGTGGCTTGCACGGCGCATTTCAGTTCCTGAATCTTGGCTTCGAGCTTTCCAATCTCCTCTCTTGAGGCGCTCAGGCTTTCTTTCAGAACTTTGATCTCCTCTTCCAGGGCACCCCCCTCGCGGGCTTCCGTGGGGGTAGCACGCTTACGCAGGGCGAGTTCAAATTCCAAACCCAGGCGTTGGGTAAGCTGCTTCAGCCGGTCCTGGAATTCCCGCGCGTATGTGTTAGCGGCCTCCTGCAACCCGTGCAGTAGCTGAAAGGTGATCTCCCCGCCGGCCAGCGACGATACGCGCCGCTCAGCGTCCACGTGGGTGGCGTGCTCCGAAGCAGGCAATTCAGCCGGCGCGATCGGCGCTTCTTCCTGAGGCTCGAGACTCCAGTCGTCGGGGGGAAAGGCGATCCCCCAAACGTTCTGCGCCTCGAGCAACTGAAGCCCCACGTGACGTAGGCCGCGGGGGGACTGCTTCTCGCCTAACCAAGCAACAAGCGCCCTCGCCACGACGCCCAGGGAATGGTTTTCGATCAAAACCTCTGTGCCCACGGCCAAATGGTGAGTCGTCGCAATCCTCCCGCCGTGCTTGTTAACGATCAGCGTGCGCACGCTTTCGCTAAAGTTATTTCCATCGGCGTCCGCGCCCGAGATAACAACCGGGATAGAAATGGAGAGACGCGTGCTTCGACGCTCCTCCTTCAAGATGTCTTCACTCATTATTCACCTGTTGTCCGCTGCCGGGGTTATACCAGTAATGGCTCTTCGGCCCATTGAAGACATTCACCGTCTGGTTCTGCTTCTGTATCCATGCCGGACTGAGCTGGAATGATTTACTGGCATGCATGGAAAACAGAGTGGCATATGTGGACGGCCAAATCAAGGGGGGGTAAAAGGTCAAATTAGCTCACTACCAAACATTGGGCACAGGGCGGGCCGGGATTGACGCAACAGGAGTCTGTCGCTTTACCTTTCCGGTTTCAAGTAAATCACGCCGAGGGGCGGCAGGGTCAGTTCCACGTGGCAGGGTTGGTTCTGCCACGCCAGCGGGATGGCCTGGCGGCCCGTCCCGTTGGTCACGCCGCTTCCGCCGAATTTCCCATCGTCGGAATTCAGAATCTCGCGGTAGAAGCACGCCTCCGGAACGCCCACGCGATACCCGTGGTGCGGCACCGGCGTAAAGTTGCAAACCACCACCACATGGTCACCCGGCGTTTGACTCTTTCGCAGGAAGGCGATGACGGAATGGTCGGCGTCGTGGAAATCGATCCATTCGAAACCGGTGTACTCGAAATCGATTTGGTGGAGCGCCCGCTCCGCGCGGTAGAGATGGTTGAGTTGCGCGACCAATTCTTGTAGCTTGCGGTGGGGTTCGTAGTCGAGCAAATTCCAATCCAGGCTCTGGGCGGCGTCCCACTCATTCCATTGCCCCAGTTCCGCGCCCATGAAGAGCATTTTCTTCCCCGGATGCGCGTAAAGAAAAGCGTAGAGCGCCCGCAGATGGGCGAATTGCTGCCAATAGTCTCCCGGCATTTTCGCCAGCAGCGCGCGCTTGCCGTGGACCACCTCATCGTGCGAGAGCACCAGCACAAAGTTTTCATTGAAGGCGTAAAGCAACGAAAACGTCAGATTGGAGTGGTTGTAACGGCGGAAGATGGGGTCGGTGGAAAAGTATTGCAACGTGTCGTGCATCCAGCCCATGTTCCATTTCAGGCTGAAGCCCAATCCGCCGACGTAAGGAGGCCGCGAAACCATGGGCCAGGAGGTGGATTCCTCCGCGATGGTCAGAGTGCCGGGATGATGCTGGTGGGTGAGTTCGTTGAACCCTTTGACGAAGGAGATGGCCTCCAGGTTTTCGTTGCCGCCGAAAGCGTTCGGCATCCATTCGCCCTCTTTGCGCGAGTAGTCGAGGTAGAGCATGGAAGCGACCGCGTCAACGCGCAGGCCGTCGATGTGATATTTTTCCAGCCAAAACAGCGCGCTCGACCAGAGGAAGCTGCGCACCTCGGTGCGGCCGTAATTGAAGATGCGAGTGCCCCAGTCCGGATGCTCGCGCAGGCGCGGATCCTCGTGCTCGTAAAGGTGGGTGCCGTCGAAGAACGCCAAGCCGTGCGCGTCGGAGGGAAAATGCGCCGGCACCCAGTCCAAAATCACCCCGATCCCGTGCTGGTGCAGGTAATCGACGAAGTACATGAAATCTTCCGGCGTGCCATGGCGGCTGGTGGGCGCGAAATACCCCGTGGTCTGGTACCCCCACGATTCATCCAGCGGATGCTCCATCACCGGCATTAATTCCACATGCGTAAAACCCTGCTTCTCGACGTAGTCCGCTAACTGCTCGGCGAGTTCGCGATAGTTCAGGACGCGATGGCCTTCTTCCGGCGAGCGCCGCCACGAGCCCAGGTGAACTTCGTAAATCGCCAGCGGCGCGTGGAACCCCTGGCGCGCGGTGCGCTCCCCCATCCACGTCTGATCGTTCCAGGCGTAGCGGTTCAAGTCGTAGACGATCGAGGCGGTCTTGGGCCTCAGCTCGGTGTAGAAACCGTACGGGTCGGTCTTCAACCCCAAGTAGTTATGATATCGGCTCTTGATTTCAAATTTGTAGAGCTCGCCTTCGCGCAAGCCGGGAATGAAGATTTCCCACACGCCGGTGGCGCCGCGCACGCGCAGGGGATGTTGGCGGCCGTCCCAATGATTGAAGTTGCCCACCACGCTCACGCGTTGGGCATTCGGCGCCCACACCGCGAACGCCACGCCGCGTACTCCGGCGATTTCCGTTACATGCGCGCCCAGCTTTTCATACGTCTTGTGGTGCGTGCCTTCGGCCAGAAGGTGAAGATCGAAGTCGGAAAGGACGGGCGGGAAGTGATACGGATCCTCAAACTCGTGCAGTCCGGCATAATCCGTGCGCAAGCGATAGGGGAACAAAGCCTGCTCGCCCCGGAAGACCGCTTCGAAGAATCCCTCCGCGTGGATGCGCCGCAGCGGCACAATGCCGCCCTCGCCCGGGCCGCGCACCACCCAGGCCTCATGCGTGCGCGGCAGGAAAGCGCGAATCGCCACCGCCGCTCGGCCCTGCACCTCCACCAAGTGCATTCCTAAAATGTGAAAGGGGTCGGCATGCTCGGCGCGCAAAATCTGCGCGATTTCCTGCACCGGCGCCGTGGTTTCAGCCAGAAGTTTAAGTCGTGTGGCCATCGCTTCTATTCTACTCTACATGTGCCTGTTTCTTGTCACTCGTCACTGCTCTTTTGATTTGCGATTCTCGGACGCGGCCCCGCCCACTTCGCTGTCATCCTGAGCAGCAGCGAAGGATCTCGCCCTGCCCGCCTTTCCGCCTCTAGCCTCGAACCCCCAGTCCCGATTTCAGCCCCTGACACCTGGCACCTTTTCCTAACTCCTTTGCTTTCAATAATTCATCACGAAAATAAGATAACTTGTTTATTTTCATCAACTCATAGGGAGCACTTTTTTTGTCCCTTTGTTTTCAATAAACTCTGAGGAGCACTCTTCATTTTTAACATCTCTTAGGTCAGCGCCCCGTTCCTGACCGTGATGAGCACATGGGTGAGCCGCCACATTTGGCGCAGGCTGGAATCTTCCATCCTGTGCATACGCCGCGGATTTTCGTCCCTCGGACCCTGACGCCGGAATTTTGCCCTGGTGACTTCGTAGGCCGGGCGGGTTGGGGTTGACGAAGGAGGGAGACTTGCGCGTGGACATGACGGCACCTCGCAGTAACACTCCCTTAGTGTATCTGCCTACGCTATGAATGTCAAGAGAAATCAACAAGTGCTAGAGCCTACAACATGTCGCTGCCGGAAAGCAAGGGTAGCGCGGACCTGTTTTGCCAGTCCGCGGCTTTTTCTTGCCCATCGTGGACTGGGGGAAAGGGCGAAAGTCGAAAGTGCAAAGCGAGGGTTTCACTACGCGCCTGTCCAAATTGCGCTCCATCGGGCGGGCGGTGACCAGCGGCTCTGCCGCCGGCTGTTCGGTAGCGGCGAGTTTAGCTCGCCAAATGGCGGCGTAAGGCCGCCTCTACATCAAACTGACCCAGTAGCCAACGGCTGGGGCGCCCGTTCCTTTCTGACCGCTACCAGTTTGTGATCTTGGATGGGCTCACTGAGAACGCGCACGTGGATGCCGTCTAACAAGAGAAGCGGCGGGCTGACCATTCACCGCGCGCGCTTGCCAACCGATGAGAACGCGAGGATTTGGAGCTGAAAGCCGCGGACCTACAGGACAGGTCCGCGCTACACTTGCTCGTTTGTCGTTGTTTTGACATCAATCCCGAGCGTCGTTTTGGTCCGGTCAAGATTCTGAGCCACAAAAGGAGTGATTTTCAGCGCGAACGACGCAAGCCTGATTCGCGTCCTGAGTTCTGAGTTTTTGGCTGGCATGAACACTGTCACAGCCAGTGGCACGTTGCGCTTTTCAATTATCACGCTCTGCCCCTTTTGGGCAAACGCCTCGAATGCCAGAGACCAGCACAGCAATCCGACTGCTATCGCGTTCTTAATCATAAACTGGACCCCTGTCTTACCCTGGGCGGTATGCTACATCGCTGGGCAATTCTTTCCATACTCTCATAGGTGTGTACGCCATACTTGTGCGGAATACTCTTGATCTCGGCTAGGGAGTTCTGGATATTGTTATATCGATCAATATCACCAGGGCGAGCGTAACGGACTACGTCAGCTATCGTCCTCCGACTTTTCCAAGCTAGGAAGTCTGCCGCCTGAAACTGAGTCATTGTTTCTTTTGATCGGAAGGTCGGCTCGATGCCATCGTTGTTAGCATTGAGGATGTCCTTTAATTGGCCGCGGTGCGTCGCCCCGTCCTCAAAGAAAAATTCGATATTGGTTGCATTCTTCTTTCTTGCCCACTGCATAACCCATGCAACGCACATTCTCCCGCAGAACGGGTAGGGGTATCCTAGCGATTCAGAAATGCAATAGCGTTGATTGAGGCGCTCCCAATCCCTCAGCACAACCGCACACGAAAACGCCTTGTTAACGTTCCGTCGAGTGCACCTTACAAGGCTCGACACAAGGGCCGCCTTGCGCTTTGACTGGTCCTCAAACTCCTGATATGGCGGTAGACCCCTAGCAAATTTATTCATGTGGAATATGGTTCCTTCAGGAAGCCCTGCCTGCTTAAGAATCTTCTTCCACTCCAGTCCAAACCGCGCCCATTTCTCAACGCTGGAAACGAACCCCGCGACGGTCAACACAACATGGCGATCGTCCGGCGTCCCGCTTTCATCGAAATGCGCTGAGAACATTGCCATGGAATTAGACCATCGAAACCTACTGAGCCACAAGGCCCTCGCGAGAGCATTTATGTACTTGGCGCACCCGACCCACAAACGGAACCCTTTTCATCGGTAAAGAAGAATTTCTGCTTGCGGCCATCCTGCATCGTCAAAAGCAGGTTGTTTTCTCCGAAGAAGCAAACAGGCTCGACCACCCCTTGAATCGTTTTCAAGCCGGGGATCGTTGCATGTGGGTGATCATGCGTCCCGCAAGGAATCTCCTCTTGATAAACACGCAGTTCATACTGAACTGCTGTCGTCTCTCCGCTTTTCGCCGTAACAGTTCCCTTGCCTCTCATGGTTTCAACGTGTTTCATGTGCTCCTTTTTACCGCCCTTCGCTGGCCTTTGTGCATGGGTGAGTCAGGTATATAAATGCCCTCGCGAGGTGCTCAATCTGGCTCACCAGACCCATGTTTCTTGGGGTCTGCGATTTCCCGAAGCGACTTGTGCGAGTTGAGGGCTCACCTCAGTCGGCTTGTAGAACGGCACACTGCCGGAGACTATACCCGCGCCAAATCCTTGCCGGAAGAAAGTCCCTTCGGGAGATCGCAGACGCTAAAAGCCGACCGTCTGCGCCAGCGCGCGGCTCTGAAGAGGTAACAGTCGCAGTCCCCTCAAGCTCGCGTGAGGGCTGCAACGTCGCACTCAGAGTAGTAATGTTGCCATCCCACTCGTCTCACTCCCACTCAAGCTCGCGTGAGGGCTGCAACCGCTCAGGTAAACTCAGCGGGACCAAGACGTTCAGGGTCCATGGACCTCACGCTTTTTCGCAATCCTCCATTCTGCATAAAACCCCGGGGGGTTTGAGAACTTTGTGGGTGCGTGGGCGAAGCCCGACCCGCTGGCATCTGCCAGCAGGTGATGCACCCGAGCGGGTTCACACCGGAGAAGGGTCGAGTCCGCAACAGTGGAACCGTTGTCATTCGCCACACCCTCCAGTGCAGGGCCGGTGAGACTACGGGCTCAACTGCCAGAGGCAGCCGAACCGTCCCGACCCCGAATATCCTTGAGCCACTGTTGAAAGGGCTCAAACTTCTGGAATTTTCCTCCGTTCTGTTCCTGATGTAAAGCCCGAAGAGCAATCACTTCACTCGCGTTCGAATCCGCGTTAGCGAGTGCCGCACAATAAAGTTTACCATTTGACTCTTTCAATTGCCGCGGGGAAGGATCGAATAGTTCCACTCTGGGTTTTGGCTGTGGGGTCGGATATTCAAGTCTTGCAT
>Ga0315282_10005086_pt1 | contig 22554 bp, 17 predicted proteins | sample YL17G07_20_MG_FD_203693 | JGI IMG/M metagenome (GOLD analysis project Ga0315282, IMG submission 203693) | Sediment microbial communities from Yellowstone Lake, YNP, Wyoming, USA - YL17G07_20 | ecosystem: Environmental > Aquatic > Freshwater > Lake > Sediment | place: USA: Wyoming | collected... | reverse complement strand
CAGCGTATCCATACACTGCCAGAAACCTTCGTGACGGTAAGCCGCCAGCTGCCCGTCCGCAGCCAGACGCTCAAGCGGCTCCGCTTCCAGAGTGGTCTGGTCATCTTTCAAATAGTAAAAAATTCCTGGTTCGCAAACCATGAATCCGCCATTGATCCAACCCTCGCCAATTTGCGGTTTCTCGGTAAAACATGCCACCCGATCACCATCGAAAACCAGACCGCCGAAGCGCGCCGGTGGGCGGACCGCCGTGAGCGTCACCAACCGGCCATGAGAACGATGGAACTTGAGCAGGGCGCTCAAATCTACATTCCCGACGCCATCACCATAGGTCAGCATGAAGGTTTCACCCCGCAACAGGGATTTAAGGCGTTTCACCCGCCCGCCGGTGTTGGTCGCCAGACCGGTTTCAATCAGGTGAACTTTCCAGTTTTCGGAGGTTTTTTGCTCACGCTCCAGGTTTCCATTGGCAATATCAATGGTCATGCTGCCATTGAGCATGGCATAATCCAGGAAGTAGCGTTTAATCATCTCACCTTTATAACCTAGGGCGATGAAAAATTCATTGAAACCGTAATGGCAGTAATGCTTCATGATGTGCCAGAGGATGGGTTTCCCTCCGATTTCCACCATGGGTTTCGGCCTGACTTCAGTCTCCTCAGCCAGGCGTGTACCCATCCCGCCCGCCAGAATCACGACGTTCATAAATTCTCCTGTTGAGAGAAACTCACATCTAACGGCTCGACCTGCCAGGTGTGTTTGATCAACATCTCACACATTCCTCTTGCCAGAATTATAACTTTTATTTGATCTCATGTCTGGAAGATGGTACGACCTACTTAATGCCACCTACTAGCACTTTTTTTAGTGATGGTAAAAATTCCCCCTGCATCAAGGGAATGATGCGTCTTCGATAACTTGCAGATGGCAGGCATTTTAAAAGAAAAATCACACCCTTGAAAGGTTCTCCCGCCCTAAAACAGGCCTTTGCCGCCTTGAAATCCGCTCCTGCGATAAAATCCAGGGCAAACACACGACTTTCGCCTGCAATGGAATTGTCCCTGATGAGTTCCATAAGTACTTTGCAAGGATAGAATTCCTGCCGCCAATCAAATCCTATACTGGTCGAATTTTCTTCACCTCGATAATAAATTACCAGAGGTTGGTGAGCATAGGCGATTGGGCTGATTAAAGAGCAACGCAGCCAGGTTGCTACATCTTCTCCATTTTTAACTCCAACAGGAAACCCGCCGACCTTTTCCATGATCTCCGCTCTGGCAACTACAGCAGAAGAACATAAAGGATGAAGCGACATAATTTTCAAGAAGTCAGGAATTATTCCTGACCACCCTGCCGGAAACAAACCCTTCGTGCGCCAACTTATCTCACCAGCTTGTGTTTCATACGATGTTCCATATAAACCACAATTTGGAAATTGGTTTACCAGCACGAGAATCGTCTCTAAGAAATCTGGTTTCCATTCGTCATCAGCATCTAAAAAAGCAACCAGAGAATGTGTAGCGTTTTTTATCCCGCTGTTTCGAGCTGCTGATACGCCATAATTCGACTGGCGAATTGTTCTAATTCTCCCATCTGTAAATGTATTAATCTCATAGACACTCGAGTCGGTTGATCCATCATCGATGATGATTAGCTCAAAATATGGATATGTCTGGGTCAGTACCGACAACACTGCTCTTCGGATGGTTTTTTCTTTGTTATATAGTGGTATAACAACCGAGAAAAACGGCTGATTCATGTTTAATTACCCAGAAAGTTTCTTACGTCCTGAGCTGCAAGGAGGGCGCGTGCCCGTAAAGTTTCCGCCTTGGCATTGAGATAAGTGCGTACTTCTACTGATTTCTGCATCAAGCAGGAAAGTTTGTTAATAAGCACTTCGGGCGAGAAATCAGACGCCTCAATCAACCACTCACCATCATTGAAGACATCTTGAACGATTCCCCTGCCCTTAATACTGTAAGCGATCACAATCGTTGGCACCGCCGAGGATAAGGAAGCAATCGTTGCATGTGTTCTGGCTCCTACAAACCCCTTCAATTTGCTGATCAGCCACTTCGTCTGAGCAGCGTCATAATTATCGCCAAGCAAAGCCACCCTTTGCTTTTCTTGTTCAGTTAAACCCTCCCACACCTTCTTGAGGAACAAATAATCATCATTTGCCGGGTTCGAAGAATAGGTGGTCACATGCGGAATCAAGATAATTGGTAGATTCAAATGATCTATTATCTGCTGGATGATTTTCCTGGTCAGCTTCTCCCAACTATCCAAAGAATTGTCGGGCCTGAACCGGGCAATCAAAGGGCTGATATTTAATCCAACCGCACCTTCCGCACAAAATGTGAGAATATCCTCTGGGAAGTCAGCTTCACAAGGTTCCATTAAAAAAGCGGGGTCAACCACTCGCACAACATTTTCTTCAATCCCAATCGTCTTTAAATAATCCACGGTAAACGCTTCGCGTGCATAGATTCGACTCACTTTACGTAATTGTTCAGCCGCCCAGGTCTCATAACTTGGATCCTTTGAGAATGGCCCTACCGAAGCGCCCCATAGAATCACGGGAACTTTAAGGTTTAATGCCAATTGGTTTAACGCAAAATATCTCTCAGGATAACCGTAATCAAACGAGTAATTATCTCCTCCCAGCATTAATACCGCCCTGGATTGTTGAATTGGCCTGAAAGCCATCCGATATGTGTAGTAAGCTGCCCTTTGAGGAACAAGAGCAGTGTACAGCCTGAATTGAAGCCACTTCAACGAGGTAAGCTTCCGTTTTGGGTTCTTGCGCTCAAGCGGTACATAAGTTATATTTTTATCCCAGGTTGATTTTTTTGTGTCGAAAACACCATCATAGAAATAAGCATTATTGAAATAAAGGTCTGAATATACCTGGTTTAAAGCCCGGACCGTCCCACGCAAGATGGCTTCGCAGCCCCTGTTTCGAAAAGAGCCATTACCAGCAAAAGTGAAAACATTTTTCATCCATGTTTGCCTTTTGATCTTTTCAGGGTTGGTAGTTTTCCATGGCTAAGGTCGGTTGCGATCTTAAGCGCCCTTTTTGGCAAAATCGTATCATGTTCTATCCGTTGGTATATTGAACCGCCCGGGCGGTCGATGGCTTTCTTTCCAGCCAACCGGACATTCTCTTTCAATTGATATAAAACTTTTTCAGTTAATGAATACGATTTATCAGGTTGAACCCGCTTCTTGGGAATATATTCTTTGTTCCTGACATTGAATAACCGATAGGCCAACTCGACCCTTTTCTTATTAATCACATCTTTTTGACTGCGAATAACCTTTGCTTTATCTATCTCAGATAATTCAATTGCGCCAGAGCGTGCTCCATTTTGGATAATTTCATCAATCTCCTGGTTCCGGGCAATGACTAGATTGGTTCCCCGGTAATCTTGTTTATATTCAGGCAACCAGGCGTCCATAAAAGCAATATCTGCTGCTTCGGCAAAAATATCATCGCAATAATTACATGCTTCGGGTCGGAAATAACCCAATAACCAGGCTTTTCCACTCCCTTCGGTCGAATATACGGTTTTATTTATGCCGGGATCATCGGATAAGAAACGCATACCATAGTCACTGGCGGGACGATTTTCATCTTTGATTCTAAATACTACTTCCTGAATTTTTGTCGGGTCACCGCCTGCCATTAGGTTGACGTAATCTACAAAATACCTGTTTTGCATCTGACCACAAACTAAACCAATTAGAAACTTTATCCTCGATGCAATCTGTTTATGCCTGAGCATGGCCAACCTGATTGCTTTAATATAGCAGGGCAGACCGGTGATTGCGTAATTGCCCGGCGTCTTCGAGATAAACTTTAGAACCTGCTCAAGGTTTACCGGATAGTAACATGAGCGTGAAGAAATGCGGAGCTCTTCAATATCAGATACAATCGCAAACCGAAAGAATACATCCGCCTGTGAAACAGGTGCAACACAAACCACATAATCGACCTGATGGTTCGTTAATAATTGCTCCAACAGCCAGGTTGTTAACCCACCCGATGCGCCATTTATCCGATGAGAATCAACCTTGGAATAGCCCACATAAGTGTTCAGAAAATAACCAATTGCAGGATCATGCAGCACATTTTTATTACCCGCAAATTGCTGACCGGCTATTGTGTCCTCATTTTGCTCTTGGTTCCAGAATGGGCATGAAGTCACACACAGGTTGCAATTTTCTAGCTCGCATTTTTGAGAAATCGAGGGTGTATAAATCCCTGATTGCGCTATACCCATCGAGATATACGCGCGCGGGCATACTCCTGCACAAACCCCACAGCCGATACAGAAATCATTGATGACAACTTTTTCAAATAACTCGCCAGACTGATTTGCCATCCTAAAGCGATTATTTCCTTTCTCTGAAACTCCAGCTATTCAGTACAAGCACGGGCCCCGTTGATACAGTTGGACTTTTCCCATTCCCATAGAAATCACCAGGATGGACCGTTATCTGGGCTGCTGAATGCACCCAATCAGCCTTGCGCTTTTCAACCTCACAGTATAAATTTACCAGATACTGTCCAGGAACCAATGGAAAATGATCGAGGAACACGGAAATGATTCCTGAAGAAGGTATTTCTTTAAATAGACTGCCTGAAGTATCATTACCCATCCAAAGTAAACGCTCTCCACTTGGATTATATATACCCAAAGAGACCTGCACGTTCCGCAAAGGTGGAGCGCCATGATAATACAGGTCAAATCGTGTGGCCGCTCCGACAATGGCTGAATCAGGCGATGGAGATCCCTCTGCTACTTCAAAATGCGTGAATCTCATCCGTCCATCCCCCTCACGGTCTGGGCGCGCTTCCAAAGAAGATAATGAAAAACGTTGCAAAGTGGAGAGGTATTGGTAAATAACCTCATCCGTTCCACCCAATACTTTCACAATACCTTTATCGACCAACATACAATTCGTACATAGTTTTCGAATGGAGGCCATATTATGGCTGACAAATAGCACCGTTCGGCCTTCGCGTGCAACATCGCCCATCTTACCCAGGCACTTGTTCTGGAATTCTGCATCCCCCACTGCCAACACCTCATCGACCACCAAAATTTCAGGGTCGAGATGCGCTGCCACTGCAAAAGCCAAACGCACATACATCCCGCTGGAATAACGCTTGACTGGGGTATCCAGGAACTGCGCCACATCGGCAAAATCGACAATCTCGTCGAGTTTACTCCGTACTTCAGCGCGGTCCATTCCCAGAATGGCGCCGTTTAAGTAGACATTTTCTCTGCCAGTTAAATCTGGGTGAAAACCCGTGCCAACCTCTAACAAACTGGCAATCCGTCCTTTGACTTTAACCATTCCTCCCGTAGGCGCCGTGACCCGTGATAAGATTTTCAATAATGTGCTCTTGCCTGCACCGTTTCGACCAATGATGCCGAGCACCGCCCCTTGCTCAACCGTAAAAGTCACATCACGCAGCGCCCAGATTTCTTCACCCATCCGGTTGCCGTAATCCGGCTGCCCCACGCGTAAGAGCGGGTTGGGTTTGCCCTGTTTCCGAGCCCACCAAACCTTCAAGTCATTGGCAAAGGTGCCTGTACCGATCTGACCTAAATGATATACCTTAGATAAATTCTCAACAGAGATAACTGTGGACATTCTATACAGTATCCATGAAGGTCTGTTCGACCCGATTGAAGATTACCGCGCCCAGGAATAACACAACCAGCATAAACCCAAAACTATAAACCAGATGTAGAGGATTAACATCCCCCGTCCCAAGGTATGCAAAACGAAAAGTTTCAACTAAAGATGTCAACGGATTTGCAAAAATGAGAAAACGATAACGCTCCGAGACCGAAGAAGCAGGATAAATAATGGGTGTAGCGTACATCAATAGCTGAATCCCGAATTGCACCAGAAAACGCAGGTCGCGGTATTTAGTGGTTAACGAGGAAATTAAGATGCCAAATCCTAGTCCCAGGCCGGCCAACATGAGGATCAGGATCGGAGTCAGGGCTATCCAAATATTCGGACTGATATTCGAGCCGCGCAGCACAAAGAATCCCATAAAGCCCAGGAAAAAAATGAACTGGATCACGAATGTAATCAGGTTGGAAAATAGAATCGAAACCGGCACAACCAGGCGCGGGAAATATACTTTGCCGAACAGGCCAATATTTTGAATAAAGGTGTTAGAAGTTTTGGTCAGGCTATCAGCAAAGTAAGTCCAGATGACCGTACCAGACATATAAAAGAGGAACTGCGGTAGTCCATCTGTGGGTAACCTGGCAATATTCCCAAAAATGACCGTGAAAGTGATGGTAGTCAGCAAGGGTTGAATCAGATACCACAATGGGCCAAGGATTGTCTGCTTATAAACCGAAACGAAATCCCGCCAAACAAACAGCAAAATCAGATCACGGTAGCTCCACAGTTCTTTCAAATGCAGGTCTAAGAGTCTACGTTTAGGTAGAATAATCAAATCCCACTGTTGGTCGTTTACCGTCATCTTGTTTCTTCCAAAATAATTTTAGACTGACAAAGATTCTGGTAATATTCTAACACCTCCTGGCGCACTTTACAGCGATCAGCACGCTGGCAAACGATCTCCCAGTTCATTCTCTGCGCTCTTTCGAACAGGTCATCATCTAGCAACGCTCGTCGCAAAGATGCTGCCACCTGGTCTGGATATAAAGCATGCGCCAGTAATCCGTTTTCGCCGTCCTTTATCCATTCCTGGATCGAATCGATCGGTGACAGGATGGGCAAAGCCCCGGCAGCCATCGCTTCCAACATGACATTTGGGGTACCATCCATTATTGATGGCGCGATCACCACCCGCGCCTGCGCCATTTGAGTAAAAAGTTCATCCTGCGGCAGCGTGGCATGACATTGCACGCGCTGCTGAAGCCAGTCCGGCATTTGTCGCAAATAAGCTTTTACGTTTTTCGAACACATATTTAAGTGGATATCAAAGTCTTTGAGAAACTCATCGCCAAGAATTCGGAACGCCTCCAGTATAACCAGCGTCCGGTTTGCATGCTCGCGTTCAAAAGCTTTCGGTACAAGGATCGAACGGCGTGGAGAAGACACCTGGCGCAGCCGGGCAAATATATCCAAATCCAGCCCGCCCGGGCCAGGAACAGCCAGTTTCAAAGCCAGTTTGGCAGCATTCAACCCGGCAGATACTGCCAGTTGGCGGTCCCGTTGGCAGTCTGCCATGAAACCATCGCACTGAGAAAGAATGGATTTTATATTCTCAGATTTATCTACATCAAATAAATCCAGGCAGATATCATTCCCATAAGAAGACACCACCCACCTGGGTCTTTGTTCAAAGGGAATACCTTCCAGGGCAGCCCGTACTAATTTTCCCCCTTTATCCATGGACAGGCTGTGAACAATAGATGGTTTCCAAGTTCTAATGACCCAGCGAAGATAGCGAACCGTCAGGTTAAAACGACCATCTAAGCAGGAAGAAATAGCCTTCAAGCGGGGAACGCCAGGCAGCAGCCAGAACACTTGCCCCTTCATCCTTGATGTAATTTCAGGTTGGATGGTCACATAGGTTGAGAAGTTCCAGTCCGGCGCCCAACCAATATCGGTTGATGAAAGACGGGTAGTGAATACACGCGTTTCAAACGACGAGCCCTGCAGTAGATTGATCCAACCCTGAGCATGCGTACTATTTGCATAACATACAAACAAAATCTTAGGCTTCCGATTCATTTACATTCCTCTCGCACCGATGTTTTCATCCGGTTCAACCTGAATACTATATTCAGACATTCGGGCTCCATTCTCAGCTAAGGAGGAATGAAGTACCCTTAACACAAGGAGATATCTTTTAGTATTCATCTGTTGAATTTTTCCACGCGGCAGGTTTCCCGTCAAACAAACATGGTAAGGGCAGGTCCAGAGAGGTTTTCACAACTTACTTTGCAACTAGCGTGGCTATTTCGCAAGACAATTTGGCGTACTTTCAATAAAAGAACCAAGCGCAATTTTTTGTTTTTCATTGGGCGTTATATAACTTTTATCTGGCAATATGGAGTAATTTGTGCCAAAATAGGTATTAAAGACGATGCGAAAAGTATTGACAGGTGTGATGTTTGGATATAATTTTTCTTTTCCGCTGCCTGGCAGGTAAAACGCACTGAGATTTTTTAGCCTATTTTGGTCTCGCACCCCATGATCGCCCTGGACGATGATCACCGGTGGGTTTGGCGAGTGTGAAATGAGGGACTGCAAAATGGGCAGCATGCGATTATTGATGAACTGCACCTGGCTGACATACCCCTTTTTGAAATATTCATCGTTTATTGGCTGGCTATCCTTACTCCAATAACCAGGGTCCTTCAGTATATCGCCATTGGGAGCGAATATAAAAGGGGGATGCGGGATAGTGATGTGGACAAATACAAACTTGGGTCCTGGAATAGCCGGAAGGCTGCTCATCTGATCGAGAACAAACAATTCGCGGTGATATTCTTCACTTAGAGGGAAACCAGAACCAGTCGGTCCAACCGCCAGATCAGGCAGGGCATCGTCCAGTATCTTCAATGCCGTCATACGCATCATCATACTCGTAAAAGGCTGCAACTGGAGGGAGAGAATATTACTGCCTGGCTGCGAAATATAACGGCTGGCATCATCCAATTCCGTAAAGATATAACCTGTTTCAAAAGCAACTGTCTTATAGCCAATGTCTTCGAGCAGTTTACGGGTTAGACTTTGCTTGATAAATGGCATCAGAATAGCAAAATCTTTGCCATTGGCAATCTGCGGCAAAAAATCCGGTAGATAATTCAGGTTCAAAGACGAAGATAAGGAGAGGCGTGTGTAGGGATAATTACTTTGGCTGCAATCCGCCACATAAAAACCCATTTTCTTCAACTGGTCCGTGAATGGTGCGTTATCGTAATTAAAATCAGATTGCAACAAATCGCCCCGCGTGTACATATCCAGGATAATGTAATAAATATCCGGCGGTTGAGATTGGGGTAGTTTTAATTGCTGAGCGTATGCACGCGCTTCAGGACGGCCATAAGGTTCCGCAACAACCTCAAATGCAAATAGACCAATTTGTAGTAAAGGGATTACTACCAGTGTTATCCCGAAGACATTCAGGATCAGGTTGGCATCCGCCAGGTTCTTGAGTACCTTAAAGATCAACCATAAACCTGCCAGCCATAAAATCAGGTAAACAGGAATTAAAATCCAGTGCCGGCCGATCATTACCCCCAGGATACCGGTGTTCTCAAACAACCGGTAAACATGCCCATAAGTAAAAAACAGGAGTAAGAAGAACGAAGTAACCAATGCCGCCCGGTGCCAGTCTTTCAGCAGCAGGCGCAGCAAGCCCAGGATAACTGCCGCGCCCGTCAAGGCAGCCACCAGCGGGATGATCGCTACCCAGGCTCTCACTTCCCGGATATTAATTGCAAGTAAAGCTACTACTGGATAAATGGCAAAGCAGAAAGGATGGTAAAAAAACCTCCGTAATGAATTCATATGGATCAGGCTGGATTATAACACGCATTATTTCAGCCTTTTAGTAGTATACTATTGGCTCAAAAGGACCCTATCCTATGAAACTACTAATCGCCGTCGATATGGAAGGAATTACCGGGGTTACCCATTTTGATCAGACTACCCCCGGACACCCTGAATGGCAGCGTTTCCGCCGCCTGATGACTGCCGATGTGAATGCCGCCATCCAGGGCGCTGCCGAAGCCGGCGTAGAAGATATTGTGGTCTCAGATGGGCATTGGGATTCAACCAATATCCTGATTGAAGAATTAGACCGGCGCGCCCGGCTGAATTCGGGCTCACCTTCTCCCTTCTCAATGGTGCAGGGCATCGATAATGGAGTCAACGCGGTTTTCTTTATCGGCTATCACGCCCGCATCGGGACGCAAAACGCCATCCTTGACCACACCTGGTCGAGCAGCCGGGTCTCTAACATCTGGTTGAATGGCCGGGTGGTGGGTGAAACCGGGCTGAATGGTTCGGTTTGCGGCCATTTCGGTGCACCGGTGCTGGTGATCTCCGGCGACCAGAGCGTGTGCACTGAAGCAAAAGATTGGATTCCCAGCATTGAAACAGTAACCGTCAAACAGGCTGTTGGCCGTAACAGCGCCGAATGCCTTCCGCCTGATGTGACTCATCCAATGATCAAGGCTGCCGCAAAAAAAGCTATCCAGCGTTTCCAGGCTGGTAAAGGACCTGAACCTCTCCATACTGCCACACCGGTAAAGATCATCGTTGAATTTATCTACTCCGATATGGCCGACCGTACTTTCTTGATGCCGGGAGTCACCCGCCTGGACGGAAAGCGGGTTGAAATACAGGCCAACAATATGGCTGAAGCCTACCTTGCCTGCCGCGGCCTGATTACCCTGGCCAACCGTTAAGATTAAGATTCTATCCTAAAAATATTGGCGCCGCTTTTAAAGTGCCGTAAACCCCCCAAATTTATGGATAGATACCAAGCAATTATCTCTTTTCTCTTGACAAATTTAGGTTATAATCACCTCATTCCTCTAGCAATTATTCATGATCATTCTACTATCCTGATTCAATCCACCCACAGCACAACCAGGGAGTGCCGGCGAAACAAACATGACTCCTGACCAATAAACATATATGCTCGTTCTTCACGCGCATTGGCAGCCTCCTCGCCGCCCCAATGAACCGGGTGGCATGCTTTTCTGGGCTGAGACCCCTGCCGCGCCCCAACCACAGGCCTGGCGCGGGCGGCTGCCAAAGAAAATCAACCCTGTCAACCATCCTTATTGTCTAACCGCCCGGGCGCTCAAGGATAAAATTGGCGCGGGTACCCCCCTGGGGAACGCCGATGAAACCCGCATCCGGCTAAACCTGCCCACCAGCCGTACCGGTCCGCTGCCCTCGCCTGAACTAAGCCACGATTGGGAGCTGGACACACATACCCCGCCTTTCTTAAGGGTATGGTACGTCGAAGGCTTATGGCTGACTGCCAGTAAAGCCTTCAGTGTGCTGGTTAATTTGCCCTCTGAAAGCTCACTTTTCGTGCTGGGCGAAGATGCAAATTTTTGGCGCAAGGCAGCTAACCTGGTGTTGGAATGCCTGGCAGCTCAAAAGATCATTCCTACCATCCAGGCGGTCAATGGCAACGGAAATGGACAAAAAACCTACCTGGCCCGCTGGATGCCGGTTTTAGATGGCGGGCGCGATGCCCCGCGCCTGATGCAGCTTGCCGGCGCGCTGCCGCCCATCTGCCGCTCAGAATATACCAAAGCTGACCACAAACCTGCCGCCGGTGAGCTTACCCCCAGACAATTACTGGATACTTTCCTGAACGGGATGTGCGATGCCCTGGCTCGTAGCTGGGGTCGCGCCAGGGTGCCGCGGATCAACACCAGCGACGAAAATCCCCTGCAGGCCTGGTTTACCGCTCTCTTTCAAGATGATCCGGTTATATCTGCCTCTGCAGCCCAATTGCAAGCTTTCAGCAGCAGCCTGCGTGCCTGGCTTCGCAATCTGCAGGTGGCTGGCGATAGCGCTTTTCGCATCGCTTTCCGCCTGGAAGCTCCCTCAGAACTGCCTGAGGCCAGTGCAAGGGAATGGCCCATGCAGTTTATGCTGCAAGCGCGCGACGATCCCAGCCTGCTGCTGCCGGCCGAGGAAGTCTGGCGCACCAGCGGCAGCACGCTGCGCCACCTGGGACGGCGCTTCGAACAACCTCAAGAAAAACTGTTGGCCGGGTTGGGATATGCTGCCCGCCTGTTCCCCTCACTCCTGCCTGCACTGCAAACCAGCCACCCAACCGGCACCTACCTGAATACGACCAGCGCCTATCGCTTCCTGCGCGAAGTCGCTCCCTTGTTGGAGCAAGCTGGCTTTGCCCTGCTGGTACCCCCCTGGTGGAACCAGAAGGGCGCCAGGCTGGGAGTCCGGCTGCATCTAAAACCAAAAGCTGGCGAAGTTGTCTCGAGCGGCAAGCTGAGCCTGGGCAACCTGGTGGCTTACCAATGGGAGCTGGCACTGGGCGACACGATGCTCACCCGGGACGAATTTGAAGCCCTGGTGGCATTGAAAAGCCCACTAGTGCAGGTACGCGGCCAGTGGGTGCAGCTCGATTCAGAACAGGTTGAAGCCGCTATCCGCTTCTGGGAATCGCAGCAGCAAAGCGGCGAGCTCAGCCTTTTGCAGGCCGCCCAGTTTGGACTGGGTGGGCAGACCACCACTTCAGAACTGCCGGTCACCGAAGTGATCGCCGAGGGCTGGGTTGAAAGCTGGCTGGAACGACTTGGACACCCTGAACGGATGATCGAGCTGCTCCAACCGGCCGGTTTGAATGGCCAACTGCGTTCCTACCAGCGCTATGGTTATTCCTGGTTGGTTTTCTTCCGCCGCTTTGGCCTGGGCGCCATCCTGGCAGACGATATGGGCCTGGGTAAGACCATCCAGGCGCTGGCATTATTACAATATGAAAAGGAGACCGGCGGCAAGCTGCCCGGACCTGTGCTGCTGCTGGCGCCGACTTCGGTGGTTATGAACTGGCAAAGGGAAACAAACCGTTTTACCCCCGGTTTAAAGACCCTGATCCACCAGGGGCCAAATCGTTTGCGCGGCGAAGGCTTTTTTCGGACTGCCAGGCAGGTTGACCTGGTTTTAAGTAGTTACTCAGTGCTGCGACAGGATGTGGAAATGCTGCAGCAGCTACCCTGGTATGGCGTGATCGTGGATGAAGCCCAAAACATCAAGAATCCATCCGCAAAACAGACCCAGGCGGCGCGCCGGCTTTCCGGCAGCTTCAAACTGGCGCTTACCGGCACCCCGGTCGAAAACCGCCTGACCGAGCTATGGTCAATCATGCAGTTTCTAAACCCCGGCTACCTGGGCTCGCAGGAAAGTTTCAGGTCCGAATATGCGATCCCGATCGAGCGTTTTGGCGATACCGACGCCATCCAGCGCTTGCGCCAGATGGTCGGGCCATTTATCCTGAGGCGCGTCAAGACCGACCCGCGCGTCATTCAGGACCTGCCAGAAAAGATCGAAATCAAGCAGTACTGCAACCTGGTCGAGGAACAGGCCACCCTTTACGAAGCCGTTGTGAATGAGGTGCTGGCAAAGATCGCCGCCAGCGATGGCATCGAGCGCAAAGGTTTGGTTTTAAGCCTGCTGACTCAGCTCAAACAGGTCTGCAACCATCCCATCCAATATCTGCACCAGGCTTCCGCAGAAAACCTGGACATCGTCGAGGTGGCTGGGCGTAGCGGTAAGTTGGTTCGCCTGGTGGAAATGCTGGAGGAAGTCCTGTCGGAAGGCGACCGGGCGTTGATATTCACCCAATATGCCGAAATGGGTCATCTACTGAACACTTACCTGCCGCAGGCCCTGGGGCGCAACGTTCAATATTTATACGGCGGCACTCCCATCAAGGTGCGTGACCAGATGGTGCAGCGCTTCCAGGAAGATGATTATGCCCCGCCCATCTTCATCCTATCTTTGAGGGCCGGCGGCATAGGTCTCAACCTGACCCACGCCAATCACGTCTTCCATTACGACCGTTGGTGGAACCCGGCCGTGGAAAACCAGGCCACCGACCGCAGCTTCCGCATCGGTCAGACGCGTAACGTGCAGGTGCACAAGTTCATCACGGCTGGCACGCTGGAAGAACGGATTGATGAACTGATTGAATCCAAGCAAGGGTTGGCTGAAGCCATTATCGGCGGCGGCGAACAATGGCTGACCGAGCTTTCGACTGAAGACCTGCGCGAGCTGGTTAAACTGCGCCGCCAGGAGACACCCGCATGACCTGGAATAACTACACCCCACCTCCAAAACCGCGCAAAGCGCGTGGCGGGATCAAGGCCCGCAGCGAGAACGGTGAATTTGCCAGGAACTGGTGGGCCCAGCGCTGGCTGCAGGCCATGGAACGGTTGGTGCAAAAACCGCGTTTGCAGCGTGGACAACACTATGCTCGCATGGGCCAGGTCCTTTCGATAGAAGAAACCCGCAATGGCATCAACGCCCGTGTCCAGGGTTCGCGCGCCAAGCCTTATAAAGTGACCATCCAGGTCGCTCCGCTGAGCGACAAGCAGTGGGAAAAAGTGCTGGATGTTTTATCCAGCCAGGCCATCTTCGCGGCCCAACTGCTGGCAGGTGAAATGCCCGCCCAAATCGACGAAGCCTTCGCAGCCGCCCGCGTCAGCCTGTTCCCCCACCGCAAAAACGATCTAAAGACCGGCTGCACCTGCCCGGATTGGGCTAACCCGTGCAAACACGTGGCTGCCGTGCATTACATCCTGGGTGACCGCTTCGATGAAGACCCTTTCTTGCTGTTCCGCCTGCGCGGCCGCACTCAGGATCAAATACTGGAAGGGCTGCGCCGCCGCCGGACAGGAATGGTCCCCCAGGAAGACAGCAGCCCGGAGGAAGAGGAACCGGAGGAGGAAATTGTTATCCCGCCGCTGGAAGAGACGCTGGATGTCTTCTGGGAACCGGCGCGCGAACTGGATTCGTTTGCCGTAAAAATCCAACCGCCCTCCATTCCCCTGCCGATGTTGAAACGCCTGGGTGAAGGTGATTTCACCAATGGCATTTTGATGGAAGACCTGTTCGGCGATGCTTATAAGATCATCAGCCAGTTTGCCCTGGTTATAGCCTTTGCCGGTGGAGCCGAGGGAGAAGGGCTGCCGGTGGAAGAGGAATAAATTAATAGAGGTCGCTTTTTTGAGTGCCTATGGCAGCAAAGCTGCCGAAGGCACTCAAAAAAGCGGTTCTAATAATTTTCGGATAGGTATTAATTCAATATTGAACGAATCTGATCCACCACGTTCTCCATTGGCACAATAAATTTTTCCTCGCTGGCGCGAAGCTTGAATTCTACCCCGCCCTGCTTCAGCGCCCTCTCGCTGACCGTCAGGCGCAGCGGCAGACCGATCAGGTCGGCGTCGTTAAATTTCACCCCGGGCGATTCGGAGCGGTCATCTACCAACGCTTCCAACCCGGCAGCTTGCAGATGGGCGTCTAATTCTGCGGTAGCCGCTTCCGGCTGACCGGCTTTGCCGCCCAGCACGACCATATGGACCGGGTAAGGCGCCACAGAAACCGGCCAGATCAGGCCATTATCATCGTGGTGTTCTTCGGCAATGCATGCCAGCAGCCGTCCGACGCCAATCCCATAGCTGCCCATGATAACCGGCTGGTTCAGGCCTTTTTCATCTGAGAAAGTGCAGCCCATCGCGGCCGTATAACGCGTGCCCAGCTTGAAGATATTACCGACCTCCACGCCGCGGCTGATGTGCAGGCGGCCGCCGCAGTTCGGACAGGTATCGCCTTCGCCGGCAGCCGTGATGTCTGCCACCAGGTCAGCCTGGTAATCACGCCCATAGTTAACGTTGCGAAGATGGTAACCCTCCTGATTGGCGCCCGCCACCAGGTTCGGGCTGGCGGGGATCAGGTCATCCACCACCACCCGCACCCCACTCAATCCAACCGGCGAGGCATACCCCGGCACTGCCCCGGTGGAACGAATCTCTTCCTCTGTCGCCGGGCGCAGCTCGCGCGCCTTTAACACATTGGCCAGCTTGGTCTCATTTACTTCCATATCACCGCGCACGATGGCAAAAATAAATTGCTCGCGATCCGGAGCACCTGGCTGGTGGGGATCGACTGCCAGCTTTGCCACCAGGAAAACTGCCTTGGCCGTGCGGGCCGGTGGGATGTGCAGCAGCTCAGCCAGGCCGGCAATGGTCTTCGTCGCCGGTGTTGCTATTTTCTCGACAGGCAGCGCCTGCTCAACCTCTGGCTGTGGTTTTGTGGCGCGCGCTACCTGCTGGTTGGCCGAGTAATCGCAGTTTTCGCAAAACAGCAGCGTGTCTTCGCCAATGGTGGTCAGGTACATGTATTCATGCGCCATCTGCCCGCCCATCATGCCGGTGTCCGATAAGACTGCCACCACCGGCAGCCCGCAGCGCTTGAAGATATTGAAATAGGCCTGGTAATGCGCCTGGTATTGGGCATCCAGTCCTTCCCAGGTGGCGTCCAGGCTGTAGCTGTCGAGCATGGTGAACTCGCGCACCCGAATCAAACCAGCGCGCGGGCGCGGGTCATCCCGCCACTTGGTCTGGATGTGGTAAATCAGGGAGGGCAACTGCCGGTATGAGCGGATTTCATCGCGCACCAACGTTGCCACCACTTCTTCGTGGGTCATTGCCAGCACCATATCCCGCCCGACCTTATCCTTAAACCGGCCCATCTCGGAGCCGATCTGGTACCAGCGCCCGGTTTCTTGCCAGACTTCGGCCGGGTGTACAACCGGCATGGTGATCTCCTGGCCGCCGATGGCGTTAATCTCAAAACGCATCAAATTTTCGATTTTCGTCATCGAGCGCCGCGCCAGGGGCAGGTAGGAGAAGATACCAGCTGCCAGCGGGCGGATGAAACCAGCCCGCAGCAGGAGCTGGTGGCTGGTTACTTCAGCATCGGAAGGAATTTCACGAATGGTTTGGCTGAAAAGCTTGGACATTTGCATAAGGTTACCTGTTGGGCCGGACTGCCTGGATGAAAGCGCCAGCGGTAGACAAATCCTCATCGGATAGGAATTTAAACCTGGGTGAGAGATCTTCACGCCGGATGGTTGAAGGCCTGTGCAGGCGGTCATCCCAGGCAATCATAAAATGATTGGATTGGATGAGGTTGAGATGGGTTGAATGCGGCTGGCGATTGAGCATATAGGGGCGCCGGCCGCGCATGATTTTCCAGGTGAAATCCGGAATGGTCCAATGCCCATTCCAATTTTTAGCCGTCTCATGGCTGGAAAAATCGATTTGATGCGACATGAAACCACCCGGCCTCATCCATCGATACAGCGCCTGGTAAGTGTGCGGTAGATCGTCCACGTGTTCGAGCACCGCTTGCGAAAAGATCATGTCGAGTGAAGTCTCAACGATCACTTTTTCATCATACCAGGGGACGCGGTAAACAATGGGATTAAGGCTAAATTCGCGGGGTGAGTTCCCGGATTTGAGGGTGTTAGCGTGCGTACGCACGCTAACACCCTCAAATCCGGGGTCTTCCCCTGGAGTGTGAGGGGTGCTGGACTGATCCGAACTGGCCTGCTGGAGAGCTGCGCGCAAGGCAGCAAGCCGTTCCGGAGCCAGGCATTTTTCCAGGTGTGCGTCAGGCAAAATGTTGGTTGGAAAGCGGGAATCTTGCAGCGCCGGCTTAATATTTGGAAATTCATCCAGGCCAGGAATATCCGCTTTTTGCAGGAACAATCCTGCTAACTCGTCAAAAATATGCAGGTTGGCCTGGTCGGTAGCGGAACGCACCACATCCAGTGCGGTATAAGACTGAGAGCCAGAGATCAAGGCTGCCAGGCCAATCCCTAACGAGCTGCCTGGCCCCAGCTCAGCGACTACTGCGGGCGGCTCCTGGATCAGTCCATGTTCGTGCGCCAGCACCAGGTGACGCAGCCAGACAGAATAGCAATAGCGAGCCGAAACCGTCCCACCGGTGCCGATGGAAAAACGATTTTCCCATCCTGGCAGGTATGTGAGTAAGCCACGCACCAGCAATCCAGTTTTACTCATAATGCCCGACTGGCCCACCACTCCCGGCTTACTTTCCAAGGTTCACGCGCGGACACCCCCATCCCCCACCCCTTCGGGCACCCCTTCGGGTGTACTGAAGAGTATGCACCAAGGGTGCGGCCCCTTCCCCACCCCTGCGGGCACCCCTTCGGGTGTACTGAAGAGTATGCACCCCGGGTGCGAAACGGAGGAAGGGGAGAAAATGCCAGATTGAGGATTTTGCACCACAATAGTGGTGCAAAATCCTCAATCTGGCAGATAAGGTGGTGATGGTGGAATAGGATGTCTGCACATAAACCTTCTCAGAAAGGTAGGAAACCTTCGGAAATTTGACTGTTTCGTAAAAGTGGGGGGAAACAACGAACAGTATCACCCTCTGGGCAGCGAGGGCTTCCATCCGGACAGTGAGGGTCACCCCCTGGGTTGCGGGGGTCACAATAAATACCCCGCCCATTCAGAGATCGCGCGGTATAACGCACCCGCCAGTACGTGCCCACTCTTGCGCACCAACCAGCCCAGGATTAACCCTTGAACAGCAGCCAGCCCCAGATTGACCAACAGGTTAGCCGGGTTGGCCATCAGGCGTGGCACCTGCCACACCACGAACAGGCCGGCAGAGGCCAGCCAACCCCAGCGATCGCCCAGCCATGAAGACAAGCGCAGCTGCAGGTAACCGCGGAAGATGCTCTCTTCCACCAGGCTGATCCCAACCCAGGCCAGCAGGGCATACATTTCAGCCGAGCTGACGCCATTGATCAGGCTGTAAATCTTTCCACGCAGGAAAATAGTTAAAAAAGCCAGCGCCAGGCCGACACGGAAAGATGACCCGAGCATGGCGCGTCCCCAGCCGGCGCTGCGCGGCGGCTGCCCACGTACCAGCAGCGCCAGAATAAATGGCAGCGCTGAAATGCCTGCCACGGCCAGACGCTGCCACAACAAACCGATTGGATCAGCCGGTTTTGCCACAGACGTAAAAAAGAAAAAAGCAAAAACCAGGAGCAACGCGAAAAGCCCCAGGGAAACATAGCCTTCGCGCCGCGGGTAGCGAAAACCCAGCGGTTGCGGTTTGAAACTCTTGCTGAGCTGTACCAGCCAGATGACTGCAATCACGCCCAGCCATTCGCTTAGATATAGGAGAAATTGGTTCAGGTTCAAGGGAATTATTATACCGGAGGATTTTCAACCGGCGGTTTATTCTCTACCTCCGGTTCGAACTCGATCTCGACGCGCTCTTCCATGCAGATCTGACCACGTAAGAACGCGCCTTCTTCGGTGGCAAAAGAAACCACGGTCACATCACCCCACACGCGACCGGTGCTGCGGATTTCCAACTTTTCTGCGATCACGTTTCCTTTTACCGAACCTGCCACCACCACCGTGTTCGCTTTCAACGTTTCACAGGTAACCCGGCCAGTTTCCCCAACCACCACCAGGCCGCGCACGGTGATTTCACCTTCTAAAGTACCCTCAATACGCACGCCGCCGCTGCCGCGCAAATTACCCTGCCAGTTAATACCCGGACCCAGCACTGAAGTTACCCGCTCAATTGGTGGCACACTTGCCGGCGGCGGAGGATTACTCCTGCGGAACATAGGTCACACTCCTCTCCCTGTTTCTCAAACTTTTTTCGCAGGCACAAGCAGCAGCGGGACGTGTGTGGAGGAAACAACCTTGGGCGCCACGCTGCCCGCCCAAAAGGCGCCCACCCCGGTCTTGCCATGTGTCCCCAGCACAATTAAATCAACCTTTTCGTCGGCGGCTGCCGCCAGAATCTGCTGTACGGGGTCGCCGCGGCGGATCCAGGCTTTAACTGTTAAACCCTGCTTGCGCCAGACAGCCGCCCGCTGTTCGAGGGATTCCGCAGTATATTCTTCAGTCAAATTCAACATGGCCGAGGTTGTGCCTGGCAGCAGTAAACCGGTAGCGGCATACTCACCCGAGACCGTTCTCAGGGTAGGGATCACCGTAAGTAAATGCAGGCTGGCGCCAAAACACTTAGCCAGCTCTCCTGCCACCTGCAGCGCCTGGTCGTGTTCAGGCTTGCCATCCAGCGCAACCAGGAAGGTATGCAAAGCGGTAAGGGGAGCCGCATCAGCATTTTGCGGGTGGAGCAAGAGGATCGGCGTTTTACCCTGTCCAATGACCTGTTGGGCAATTGAACCAACCACCAGATCGCGCACGCCCCCTTCACCATGCGTGCACATCACAATCAGGTCGGGCGCCAGCTCACTGGCATGTTCTGCAATACTGCGAGCCACATTACTCACCCCCTGAACAGCGGGGGCTTCCCTCTGAACCCCCAAAAAAGCGGGGGCATCTGCGAGGGCTTCTTCTTCAGTATGCACGTGGGTGGTCACTTTTATACCGGGGGGAAAGTTCTGCCGGGCAACCTGGTTGAGATAGGCGACGGCTTCTTCTTCACGCGCCAGATGCCGTTCACCATGGATTTCCCCAGGCGGATTGCGTTCAATGATGTGGATCAGGGTAATTTCAGAACCTAAAGTCTGGCTTAGAGTCAATGCAATTGGCAAAGCAAACTCCGCCAGGCGTGAGCCATCTAACGGGATGAGTAAATGCCGGAACATATGCTTATCCTCCCGCGAAAGTCGAGTAAAGTAAATAGATATTCAATACCACAATCAACACCGCCATCAAGCCAGCCAGAAACGTGGTAAAACGCGAGTTGGTCAGCGTACCCATCAGCTGGCGCTTGCTGGTAAAAATCACCAACGGGATGATCGCAAAAGGCAGGCCAAAGCTGAGCATTACCTGGCTGATGACCAGGGTGCGGGTCGGGTCAAGGCCGATGGATATGACGATGATCGAAGGGATCATCGTCACCAGGCGGCGGACCCAGACCGGGATATCGCGATGTAAAAAACCCTGCATGATCACCTGCCCGGCCATGGTCCCCACTGAGGCGGAAGATAGACCGGAAGCCAGCAGCGACAATCCAAAGACCGCCCCGGCGGCCGGCCCTAACAGCGGCTCCAATGTGCGGTGTGCCTCTTCGAGCGTACCGATCGTGGTCAACCCTTTGGCAAAGAAAGTAGAAGCCGCCATGATCAGCATGGCGCCGTTGACCAGGCTGGCTACACCCATAGCCATTAAAACATCGATTACTTCATAACGGAACAACCGTTTCAACAGGGCTGGCTCATGCACGACAATGCGGCCTTGAGTCAGCGCCGAATGGAGATAAATAGCGTGCGGCATGACGGTAGCCCCGATGATGCCAGTCGCCAGCACAATACTTTCAGTCCCGTTCAACTGAGGTATGACCGCATGGTAAAGAACCTGGCCCCAATTTGGGCGTTCCAGAATCGTTTCGATGACATAACTTAAAGCAATGACCCCTACGAAGGCGGTAATCACCGCTTCCAGGCGGCGGAAACCATAACGCTCCAACCCCAAGATCACAAAAGTAGCCAGCGCCGTGAGCAGGCCGGCGATCCAAAGTGGAAATCCAAACAACAAGTTAAAAGCAACTGCCGCGCCCAGAAACTCAGCCAGGTCGGTCGCCATAGCAACCAACTCCATCAAACCCCAAAGGAAATAAACGAACCATTTGGGAAAGGCCATGCGGCAGTGTTCGGCCAGGTTATGACCGGTAGCAATCCCCAGTTTGGCCGAAATTGCCTGGATCAGCATGGCCATCAGGTTGCTGAGAACGATCACCCACAACAGCATGTAGCCAAACTTAGCGCCGCCGGCGATGTTGGTGGCAAAATTGCCCGGGTCAACATAAGCCACACTGGCAATAAAAGCCGGCCCCAGGAACGGCAGCAGACGCCCCAACGCCGATTTTTTACTGGTGCCTTCCAGGATATCAGCGGCATCCGAAATAAGCTGGCGGTCGCCAGACTGGGTATTTTTTGTTTTTTGCTCCATTAAACCTGGTCTCCCCGATAATTGTACTCTGTTCCAGGGTGCAATTCAAATAAACAGAAGAAATTTACAGGACCTTCGGCATGATGGACAGGATAGACAAGATAGTTCAAGAGATCAAATCGAGAAGATTCCAGCTTTTCTATTATCCTGTAAATCCTGTACATCCTATTTGTTTTTCCTCCTGGCTGAGACTTCCGAAGTTTTCGAAAACTTCGGAAATCTCATACTGGCTCATTGTATTCGTTTCAAAAAAAACGAATCGGAACGAATGGCGGACAGGAGAATTTTTTTGGCTCAATATAGCTCCAGGGAGGAAATCAGCTCGCTATTATTTTCGGATGAAGGTTCTTCGGGTGGGATTACGTTGACGCCCGCTCCGGACAATTCACTATTCACTTCTGGGAGCAGCTTATCCAGCAGGTCTTGTAATGGATTCCCCCTGGGTGGATTGATGCCGATGTAGGTCTGGGTACGCATCAGGCGGGCCAGGCAGGTCATGGCAAAAGTGACCAAGTGCAGGTGTTCCATCGATTCTTCGAGCGATTGGTGGGCGCCGGTTTTTTCGGCGACGCGGCGGATCAAAATGCACAGGAGGGTGATCTCATCGGCGAGCGCATCGAGGGGAAGGTCATCGAGCCCGGCGGTATCTTTGGCGGGCAGATTGCGGGCGTAAAAGCCGTGTTTGAGGGCGTTGACGTTGCCCGGCTGGGCGCCGGGGCGGTAGGGGCGAGGGGGTGGTGTGGGATTGTCGGGCATGGGTGGAGACATTCCTAGGGGGGAGGAATATAGAACTATAGCTCTAAATTATTGTATGATAGCGAAGAGGGGTTGTCAACCAGCATTAAAGTGCTAATCCAGTACACTTATGTGCTGTTTTTGCTGGATGGGTGTGAAACCCTTCGAAGATGAGGTGTAAGTATACAATGTGAGAAGATAGAAGATTTAAGTGGCTAACAAAAATTGGACACGAAAAAGGGCAAAAATAAGGTGTAAACTGGAAACACCATGCCCAAAAGAAAACATTTTTCCGCCAGTCAAAAGGCGCAAATCGCGCTAGAGATCCTGA
>Ga0315282_10005085_pt1 | contig 22556 bp, 21 predicted proteins | sample YL17G07_20_MG_FD_203693 | JGI IMG/M metagenome (GOLD analysis project Ga0315282, IMG submission 203693) | Sediment microbial communities from Yellowstone Lake, YNP, Wyoming, USA - YL17G07_20 | ecosystem: Environmental > Aquatic > Freshwater > Lake > Sediment | place: USA: Wyoming | collected... | reverse complement strand
CAAACGCATGGAGCCACCGTCACCTCGGACGACCTGACGGTGAAGCCTTATCAGGTTGTTGTAGGGAAGCAACTTGGATAGCACGGTGAGAATGTGGAGTAGACCCGTAACACAATGGAACGGGATGCCGACAACCCAGAGAACGACCGCCTGAAGTGTGTGTCGCATTGTGCACGCACGACACTCGTCCGAAATCTTTCCTGTCGTTGCTTTTCATCAGCTTCTTGCGTTAATTCATGGTTGATCCATGCCTTTTGAAGACTTGAGGCTGGAGACTGGGTGAGTCTTCCAGCGCACTGCCGATAACTTCATTGAGAGGAAGAAGTGAAGATGAAAAAACCCCCGGAATTGAACTCTCTGCACTCTCGCCGACGATTCCTCGGTGGTGGAATTGCCGGGTTGGTCGGCTTTTTGCTCCCTCGAATGAGGTTTTTCTCCTTGACTCCAGGGATTTCCCAAAACGGACACCCAAGGCTTTTCTTTTCGGGAAACGACTTGCCCCGGGTCCGAGAAAACGCACGCCTTCCTCTCTTCAAGAGCTATTGGGAATCCCTTCTGAATGCGGATCTAGCTGCAGATACGAAATTCCTCAGGGAGGAGCTGGACATCCACAACCATGTTGCTCATCTTCTCCGCGCAAACGAGGTCCTGAAGCGTTCAGCGTTTGTCGCACTCATTGGTGAGAACAGAGCGCATGAAGATCTCGCGAAGCTTGCGATCTCAAAAATCCTTTCCTACAACGAGTGGGACTATTTTATGGAGGGGGGAAAAGAGACGATTGGACTGCAGCGGGCCCCCGAGACGACAATGGCAATGAGCTTCGCCTATGATTGGCTGTTCGATCGTCTCTCCTCGGATGAAAAGGCAGCAATGATCAAGGCGATCGCTGAGAAAGGTGTTCCACCATGCTATCGCACTCTCTACGGCATGAGATTTCCTGACAGAGTGAAAGGCTGGGGCTTCGATCCCGCATCTTCCTACAAAGGTCGGGTCGACTTGAGTCGATGGCCGATCATCTTGGATAGGACAAATCTCAAGATGATCCCTATTGCCGGATTGACAATCGGCGCACTGCTGTTGTACGACAGCTATCCAGAAGCTCCAAAGTGGTTGGCGCTTGCGCGAGAAAGCCTGCAGAATTTTGCAGCTCTGTACGGCAAAGATGGCAGCTACCTTGAAGGAATCTCTTATTGGGGCTATTCAACTCAGCACTTCGCGATGTCGGTGGATGTCTTGGAGCGAATGCAGGACATTGATGCGAAAGACCTCCTGAATTTTCGGGGGACGATGCGGTATGCGCTTCAGATGCAGATGCCATCAAAGAACTTTCCGGATGACGTCGTGAATTTCAGCGATGCTGCACCAACAACCGATGTTTCTGTAGGATTCTGGGTTGCGCGAGAGTTCAGAGATGGAATAGCTCAGTACACCGCGGAGTCGATTCGCACAAAGAGGAATCCTTTTGCTCTGATTTGGTACGACAGATCTGTAGAGCCAAAGCAGCCTCCCAAAGCATTGCAGGATGTTAAGTTTGACAACGAGTGGATCGTCTCGCGAAGCGGCTGGGGGATCGATGATACTGTTGTTGCGATGAGAAGTGGCGGTCCATCAAATCATGAGCACGCCGATAGGAATAGTGTCATTGTCAAAGCATACGGAGAGCGGTTGCTGCACGACCCTCTTGGAGCTGCCTATCCGTACACTGATAAACATTGGCTCTTGAGACTGACAGAAGCCCATACTGCAGTACTCATAGATGGGAAGGGCCATCAATACCATGACGGCCACGAGGGGACAAATCCGTCGAAAGCCGAGGCGCATGTTGTGCAGTACGAGCCTGGTGAGCAGATGACTTTCTTCACCAGTGATGCAACCCCAGCCTATCAACTCGTGAATAGCGACGTGAAGAAAGTGCAGAGGACTGTCGTATTTGTGAAGCCAGACGTGGTGGTATTCGTCGATGAGCTTGAGAAGAAAGAGGTTCCATCGAACTTTCAGGCTCGCTTTCAGGGGTTCAATGTCGACGGCAAAGCAAAGCTCGTTGTTGGGCCGGATGGGCACTCCTTTGAAATTCTCCGGCCGTCTGCAAAGCTCTTCGCGAGGGTGGGTTGCGATCGAGAACTTCAGATCGCGCAGGGTGTGCTTGAGGTGCCCGTGGATAAGGGGATTTTTCCGTATGTTCAGGTGTCCGTTGAGCCAGCGAAGACTTGCGCCTTGGTGACGGTTTGTCTTTTGAGTCCCATGCCGGGGGCAAAAGAAGTGCTTGCGGACCTCTCGACGACAGAGGGAGGCTACATAATTCACTTCGGGACAGCGAAGAACGAAGGGAGACTCCACCTGCGCATTGGGGGTGATCTTCCCACGGTTCAGCTGGAGATGTAGACTGCATTGAAATAACCTTTGAATTGTTCAGGAGGATGTCTATGCGATCCAAGCTTGGTGTTCTTCTTCTCGCACCACTCTTTATGTTCTTGTCCTTCACAGGATTCCTGAGCAGTGTGAAGTCTCAGGAAAAAGGTGAAGGAGGGAGCACGCGACAGTACATTAACCTGCCCAACCGATCAGTGCAAGCGCCGTTCAGTGACGGCGTTCTGGTGGGGAATACTTTGTACCTCGCTGGACGAATAGGCATTGATCCGAAAACAGGGAAGCCGCCCGACAGTCTTGAGCAACAAATTCGGATCGCACTGGATGGTCTCAGAGCCACCTTGAGTGAAGCCAAGATGACGATGAACGATCTCGTGTATGTCCAGGTGTTCTGTCCGGATGTATCTCTCTATGACAAGTTTAACGCTGTCTATCGAACCTACTTCGAGAAAGATTTTCCTGCCCGCGCCTTTATCGGCTCTGGACCGTTACTACGAGGTGGTCATTTTGAGGTACAGGGGATTGCGGTGAAGCAGTAGTCGAGTGCTGTGGCAGTTGCATATGCTGGGAAGAGTAAAAGCAATCCATCGCAGCTACAGCTAGAGGCCTCACCAGAGACTGAATTCCTTCCAGACGAACAAACCAACTCCCCAGCCTTCACTGTATTCAAACGCTGTCCCGAAATCCTTCTCATCTCCGATCACACGGAAGCTTCCGAATGCGCTCCAATGGGCATTTAGGATCGTTCTCTCGATCCCGCATCTTGTAGCGAATTTCGTTTGGTCGCGGTGAGAACCTAAGAAGCCTGTCCATTCGATGAAGAGCCTGTTTTCCTCTCCAAGAGGAAGGAGGAATGCAGCTCCCATCGTGTAGATGTCGAGCTGGGTATGCGGGTGTTCCGGATCGTCGAGGATTCCGAATCCAAGACTTGCTCGGAGCTGGATGTCACCAATTTCTTTTGCAGCGAGGAATGAGAGATAAAAATCGGTTTGATTACTTCCGAGGAGTTCGTCGTGTTTCGTGCTCGGAAGTTTCACAAGGTACATTATTGCAAAGGAAGGCTGCGATCTGGTTTCTTTCAGAAAGTTGATTTTCGTCCCGATGCGTGCATCACCCCAGTCTGAGACATGCGTTCCAGTACCTTGTTCTGCGAACAGGCGACCCCGCCAGTCGATGAGCACATCGATGATATCACTCACGCCAATGTACGTTCGTGCGTCAGGAACTCTAAGAAGCCAGATAGGCGCCTTGAGTGGGATGGATCTATTCTTCTTCAGGTATTCAAACCCGAAACCGATATCAAACTTTCCTTCGCCGAGTGTCTTGGGATTTTCGGTAAACAGGACTGGCCTTTGAGCCCGAAGTGGAAGGACAAAGCCCAGCGTGAGAGCGGAAATGGAGATAAACCTGAGCGAGGCTCTCATGCCGGGCGTTTCGTTTGTGGAGGGCAGTTGTTATTCGTAATACTCCAAGCCAAGGTGCGTGATAAGCTCCTCGCCCATAAGATGACGGAGTCGATTCTTCAATTTCATAATCTGAATGAAGAGATCATGTTCGGGGTAAATACCAGGCGCGTGCATTGGAGTCTTGAAGTAAAACGACACCCACTCTTGAATTCCTTGCATCCCACTCCGTTGGGCTAGATCGAGGAAGAGGACGATGTCAAGAGCAATCGGCGCAGCAAGGATAGAGTCGCGGCAGAGGAAATCCACCTTGATCTGCATGGGATAACCAAGCCACCCGAAGATGTCGATGTTGTCCCAACCTTCCTTGTTGTCTCCACTCGGCGGATAGTAGTTGATCCGGACCTTGTGATAGTAATCTTTATAGAGATCGGGATAGAGGTCTGGCTGGAGGATGTACTCGAGCACGCCAAGCTTGCTCACTTCTTTCGAACGGAACGACTCCGGGTCATCGAGAACTTCGCCATCAAGGTTCCCGAGGATGTTTGTTGAAAACCAGCCCTTCAAACCAAGCATCCTTGCCTTTAGCATCGGAGCAATCACCGTCTTCATCAGAGTCTGTCCGGTCTTGAAATCCTTCCCCACGATCGGGACATTCTTGTCAATTGCCAGTTCCGTTAGGGCTGGGATATCGGTACAAAGATGTGGGGCACCATTGGCATGTGGGACTCCTTCCATGAGAGCGGCATAGGCATAAATCATACTCGGTGAGATATCAACGCTGTTCTTCTTGAGTCCTTCTTCAAATTTCTTCAACGATTGATGAACTGCAGTGGGTGTGATGTAAATCTCCGTGCTTCCGCACCAGATCATGACCAGTCGGTCAACTTTCGTTCTTTTCTTGAAGCTGCGAATATCATCGCGAACCTGTTCTGCAAGCTCAAGTTTGTTTTTTCCCTTCTTCACGTACTTGCCGGTGAGCCGCTTCACATAGTACTGATCGAAAACTCCCTTCATCGGATGAAGCACTTCCATCTCTCCTCGTATCGCCTTGAGGTGGTTCTCATTAAGAACCCTGGCTTTTACAGCCCCATCGTAGCACGTTTCGTTCCGGATGTCCCATCCGCCGAAGACAACATCCTTGAGATTTGCGAGAGGAACGAAATCACGAATCAACGGGGAACGGTTCTCAGTCCTTTTTCCTAATCTGATAGTGCCAAGCTGTGTCAAGCTTCCTATCGGTTTTGCAATCCCTTTTCGGACGGCGGAGACGCCACCCATAAAGGTGGTCGCGACAGCTCCGTTCATGCCAACGATGAGGATACCCAATTTTCCTTTTGCTGGGTTTACCACGGTTTCAGCTTGTATCATTAATCGTCTCCTTTCTCTAAGAAGATATGTTCGATTTCGGGAAGGGCGGCAACGATGTAATTTACTTTTGAAGGATCAGGGCACGCACGACCATTCGGCGCACGTAGCCAGATGGTATTGAGACCGACCTGCTTCGCCGGAACGATGTCCCGCTCAAAGGAATCCCCAACGTAAAAGCATTCGGACGGATTGACCTTCAAACGCTCAAGGGCGAGTTTAAAGATCTTTGGGTCCGGCTTGCTCACATCGAGGTTGCCAGAATCGAGGATGAGGTCCAGCACGGGCGTTATGTTGAACTCCCGACAGACCACTTCCAGGTTGCCGTTGAAATTCGAGATCACACCAAGCCTGTAACCCCCCTTGTGAAGCCGCGAGAGGATCCCTCGATTCCGGTCGAGCATCTTCCTCACCGAGTCATAGCATGAATCAATGATCTTTCGCTTTCTCTCCTCGTCCTCAAATCTCAGGTTCTCAAATTGAAGAGAGACCTGAAGCTCAAGCAGCTTCCTCATCGAGTGCCCCCGAACGTCATAGGATGAGGCGATGATTCTGTCTGCCTCAAGGAACGCCTGATCAAATCTCTCCCCCGAGACGGCACAACCGAGGTCACGATAAGCGTTGTAGAATTGCTCGCTCCAATGAACCCCGTCCGAGTCGAGCGTTCCACCGAAGTCAAACAGAATCGCACGAGTCTTCATACCGCCCCTCGCTTCCGGGGCACACCGCTCTCTCCAATTCCGAGTTCAAATGGAATAAGGGATAGGGCGATCGTCTTTCTCACTTGACTGTGACAGTCATCCGTTTCGCTGCTGATTCGTAGCAACACTGAGTCCAAACGAGGACGTTCAGAGCTTCTTCAAGAAGATCAGGTGAATCGTTTCTCGCTTTGATTCGATTACAGAATTCTGTGAGCAGTTGGGCATACCATCCGACGTATGTTGCTTTGTTTGACACATCTTCACCCGGGAACTCTCTTTGGACTCCGTTCTGGTTCAATAGAATTCGGTCTCCGCCCGTGAAGAGATTGCCCTTTTCTCCCGTGATGGAGTTTCTATTCTCACGGCGGTCGGCTGCCCAGGTGAGGTTGATCTGCACGACAAAGTCGTCGTATTCGGCAATGACGAGGGCAGTATCTTCCACGGGATACTCATGATGTCGGAGTGTGGCGGTCAGCGCAGTGAAACGCTGTGGCTTCCCAAAAAGGTACGAGAGGAGATAGAAATAGTGAGAGCCGGTATCTACGAGGATTCCGCCACCACTGATCTTCGGATCAACGCGCCAGTTTGACTGCCAGTCAGGAGTTCCTGAGTCGGCCTCCATGCGAAAGATGCTAAACTGGGCCAGGAGAAGTTTTCCCAGTTCCTCACGCTCGATGAGTTCTTTTACGGTTCTCCAAACTCTGGAGTAGCGATACTGGTGGCACGGAACGAAGATGGCCTTCTTACTGCGAACCCTCTCTGCGATAGCTCTTCCCTCCGCGACGCTTCTCGCAAGGGGTTTCTCGCAGAGGATGTGACAACCGTACTCGAGTGCTTCCTCGATAATCTCACTCCGGCTGTGCGGTGGTGCACAGATATCCACAAAATCCAGTTCCTCTTTTCTCAACAAGTCTCCTACTGCCGTGTATGTATGCACCCTTGGAACAAGCTCTTGCGCCTTCGCGCAGTTGGTGGGGGATGGGTCTGCAACAGCAACGATCTCGACCTCTTCTCTCAATTTTTCGCTTTGAACATAGGCAGGCAAGTGCCCCTTGACAGCAATGTTGCCGACTCCAATCAGTGCACCCCTGAGCGTGCTCATGGCTCCTTGTGGGCATCCATCCAGCGGACCAACTGAAAGTTTCGCTTGCTCTGTGTCCGGATCAGGGCAATAGCGACTCCATTGAGAATGAGAAGTTCAAACCAGAAGTAGAGCGTAGGGTGATCAATGAGGATTGAGATACACAAGACGATGATCCGGAGATTCACGGCGAGCATCGAGTAATATTTTAAGAGCGGCTTATTCAGGCGTCGATACTCCTCCGAGAACGAGGCTGGGAATGACCCACCGTACGTCTCGTCGACTTTCCTCCTCAGAACTTGAAGCGCTTTTGAGAAGGCCTGCTGCTCGGCGGTATAATTCAAGTAGAGACGCATCGCGGTCTTCTTGAAAAAGTCTCGTACCCAATGGAGTTCAGCGTACTGAGTGCGCACCCACTCGAGACCATCCAGTTCACCCTTCGAAGGATTCACGACGTAACGGATGTACGCGTTTCGGTAGTAGTCGGCTAGGCCGCTCTGAACAGAGTGGCACACACCTGCGCTTACCACGAGAAGCCAGACGATTGGGCTAATTCCTTCAGCCATTAATCGAAAACCGACATGAAGGTAAGCATTAATGAAGATCAGGTTGCCGCCAATTCCGTCGAGGATTCTCCCGTAGAGAGACCGAATGTTCATCATCCGTGCTAGCTGTCCGTCAGTGCTGTCGAGGACGTCAGCCAAAACGAACAGCACGACGCCGACCAAGTTCAGGTTGAAATCACGGTAGTAGAAAAGGTGACCGCCGAGAATCCCAATTGCGATGCTCAGGGTCGTGGCGACATTGGGGGTCAAACGGAGGGCCTGAAAAGCTCTCGCGATCAGATATCCAAGAGGGCGATAAAAATAGATATCGAGGGTTTCTTCGACTTCGGCTGCTTTATACGTTGAGCCGATTCGCCACATAGCTGAATACCTCATCCATGATGGCAATGCCTTCTTCGGCGGTTTCTTCATCGATGATCAAAGGAGGATTGATGCGGATCTCGGCATTGTATCCCATCATGATGAGACCTCTTTTCAGGCACTCCTCGAAGATCAGTCGTGTGTGCCTCTTGTCGAGCTTTGCCTTCGTGGCTTTGTCTTTGACCAATTCGATTCCAATGAGAAGCCCTTTTCCTCTCACGTCTCCTACAAATGGATACTTCTCCTTGAATGCCGTAAGCTTCTCTAGCATGAAGGCGCCAACTCTCGCCGAGTTCTCTACAAGGTTATCGTTGAGGATCGTCTGGACTGTTACAAGGGCTGCCGCTGCAGCGAGTGGATTGCCCCCATAGCTCGAAGAACTCCCACTCGGATTGGCGAAGGGTTTTGAAAAGATAATCTCGTCTCTGGAGAGAACTCCCGTGATCGGATAGCCTGAACCGAATCCTTTTCCAATCGTAATGATGTCCGGCACCACGCTATCGTGCTGGCAGCCGAACATCTTTCCCGTTCGTCCAAATCCGGTGATCATCTCGTCGGCGATCAAGAGGGCTCCAAGCTTCTCGGCTGTCTTCTTCAATCTGACGAGATATCCCTCTGGCGGAATAACGTTGCCGGCTGTGCCCTGGAAGGGTTCGACGATGATCGCTGCGATGTCGTTCGTTGTCTCGCGCTTCACCATCTCCTCAAGAAAATCGACGCAAGCGAATTCACATTGAGGAAAAGTCTGGTTGATGGCACATCGATAACAATACGCGAATGGGGTCAGATAGCGACCAGGCAGGAGGGGCCCAAGCTCATACTTGAATGTATCACCGAGGAGTCCGAGGACTCCGGCAGTCTTTCCGTGGAATCCGCCCCAAAAGCCAACGACTTCGCGTTTCTTCGTGTACGACATTGCAAGGCGGATGGCTGCTTCTACGGCTTCGGCACCTCCACTGAAGAGTTGTGTCCTTCTAAGGTTGCCGGGGGCGATGTCTGCGAGAAGTTTTGTGAGCTCGGCACGATGACGCGTCGTAAAGCTTCCTACGCTGATTTTTGAGACTTGCTCCTGCATCGCGGCAACGTACCGCGGATTGGCATGGCCAAGGCTCGCCACCGCCACCCCGGCAAAAAAGTCGATGTAGCGGTTCCCATCAACGTCCTCTACAATGCAGCCCTCTCCACGATCAAGGACGATTTTTGAGAGGAGAGCGATAGTTTGAATTCCTGGTGAAATGTACTGCTGTTCTTCATTGAAATAGCGAAGAGAGTTCGGACCCGGGACTTCTGTTAAAATCTGTGCACGTCGTGTTTTAGTTAGAGAGTTTGCCATGGTCTATTGCCTTCTGGATGATTGCTTCTGCGATGTGCTTGGAGGCTCTTTCCCGGAACGCGGCAAAGCTCGGCCAGTCGTTGATGTCAATGATCGTCAGTTCACCATCGGGGCCTGCGATCGCGTCGCCGCCATAGACATCAAGCTCCATCGTTTTTGCTGAGAGGTCAGCGAGTCGCCGGAGCTCGTTTACATTCACTGGATTGATGCCGTATTTGTTGTGATAATACCATTCGAAGAACGCATTATTGAGAACCGCATAAAACTTGATGACATCTCCTTCGATGTGTTCCTGGAGAACGGCTTGTTCAATTCCACGCTTTTGATAGTGGTGAAGAATAGCCAGAATTTCCTCCCGTGTATAGGCCAGGATAACATCTCCTTTGCTGACCGCGTGAACATCGCCGCGCTTGACCCATGTCCCCGGGAAAGCATCGACTGCATCCGGAATCTTCGGATCGTTCGTGTTGACGAGGAATGAGGCAGGGAATCTTACCCGGGCCTGAGGCAGTAGCCGAATCATGTTATATCGGTAGCAGTTGAGGATGCTTTTCGGTGAATTAATGATGAGTTTTCCTTTTTCCTCGATTCTCTCCAACTGACGGATTGCCGTCGGTCCTTGGCACATGTTGAAGATCACGGGGGACTCAATGCTCATGTTCTCGAGGTCGGATTCTTCGACGAGGGAGACTGTGAATCCTTGCTTTTCAATTTCGTCGGCGGTCAAACGCAGAATCGCGAGGTCCGTCTCGATGTGGTTAAGGGAGAAGCTGGTCTTTCTCCGAATTCCTGTAAGTTGCGGTGTCATTAGTCTGTATTTTCAGCGTTTAAAAGGTTCCACGCGCGGGTGGATGCTGCAGGTTAGAACAGTTTGACTTGGACATATCGGTCGGGATTTGTCCGTATGTCTGTGACGAGCGCATTCAGCTCCTTGATGAGTTTCATGAGGTCGGAATACAGCTGGTCATCATCAAAAACCCTTCCAGCACTCCCGGAATGCATGAGGTTGGAAACCAGTGAGTCCGAGCGGGAGGAAAACGACGCAAGGGTTCGATAAAGCGTTGAGTCAACAATCATCTTCCCGAGGGTCCCATTCCCACGCTTCAATAGGGTAGTGACTGTGTCCAGATTCTCAGCTACGGCGCTGAATTGTCTGTAGAGAGCCGGATCATAGATGAGCTTCCCGGCACTTCCACGTTGCGCGGTCAAAGCATTGACGACATTGTTCATCGACCGAACGAATTTTCCAAGATCTTCTTCGTCGAGGCGTTTTGTGATATGCCGCATCGAAGCAAGCGTTGCAGCAAAATCATCAAATGACGTATTGAGCTTTGAGGTGAACACCTCAAAATCAACGCTGCCGATCATCTTCAGATACTCACCCTCTGCCAAAACCTTTTCTCCGGGTGAACCCAGCGAGATATCCACGTACTTGTCTCCAAGCAGGCCGATTGTTCGTATGATGGCTTGTGAATGATCAGTGATTCGATCCTGAAAGCTCTTGTCAAGTTTAAGCTCGACCTGAACCCCATTTTGGCCTTCGACCTGCACGAATTGCATGTCGTTGACAAAGCCGACCTTGCGGCCAGCGAGTGTAACCATTGAACCGTTCACAAGTCCTTCAATATTCGGGACAAAAAGCATTAAGCGGTATTCGGGTGTGAAGAGCTTAATGTTGGAACCGACAATGGCGAGAATGAAGATGAGAAGCCCAGCACCCACAAGAACGAGTAGTCCTACTCTCAATTCCGCCCATCGGAGATGCCTGTGTGGATCCATGTTGAAGTCCTATGCTAAGAAGTCCTGAATAAATGCCTCATGTGAAGAGCGAAGCTCCTCCACGGGGCCGTCAAAAATGAATTTCCCATCATGAATCATGGCGATCGTGTCTGCGACGATGAATGCATCTCGCAGCACATGCGTGACAACGATTGAGGTAACACACTTCTCTTTCCTCAGCTTCACGATATGTTCAGCGATGATCTTTGCGTTGATTGGATCGAGTCCAGTTGTTGGCTCATCATAGAGAATGATGCTCGGATTGAAAGCGATAGCACGCGCAATGGCGACACGCTTCTTCATTCCTCCGCTGAGTTCTTCGGGCATGAGATCGGCGATCTCGCCGAGGTTGAAGAAGTTCAGCTGCGCTTGGATCACTTCCTCCATGGTCTTACCGTCGGCATGATTGTTTTCTTTCAAAAAGTAGCTAATGTTCTCCCCGACGGTAAGGGAGTCAAACAGCGCATTTGCCTGGAAGACAATGCCCATGGTCCGGCGGATTGGGATGATCTCCTTCTCTTCGAGATGCGTAATCTCTTGACCGTTAATCCAGACTCTACCGGATTGCGGTTTTAGAAGCCCAAGCACCACCTTGAGAAGAGTGCTTTTTCCAGCGCCGCTCAGCCCAATAATCGCTTTCGTTTGACATTTTCCGACAACAAGACTGACATCGTCAAGGATCTTCTGGTCACCCAGTGTCAGATGGATATTCTCAAGTCGGATCACTTCATCGATCATAGCAGTTCCCAAATGACCTTTGTGAAAATGAAATCAAAAAACAACACCATCACTGAAGACACGACAACAGAGTTGATTGTCGATCTGCCCACGCCAGCCGTTCCGCCGGTTGTTTTCAGACCGCAGTAGCAGCTAATGACCGAGATTGCTGTTCCGAAGACGAACGGCTTGGCGAAACCCACAACGAGGTCTTTTATCTGAACTCCGTTGACCGCAGACAACCAATAAAAAGAAGGATCGACATGCAACCAGAGGTCGGAGACGCCCATTCCCGCCATAATCCCGACCGCATCTGCGATAATCGTTAACGGGAGAAATACGACGAGAGAGGCGAGGAGCCGGGGAGCAACGAGTTTTTGAACCGGGTCAGTCCCAAAAGCCTTCAGAGCATCAATCTGCTCGCTTACACGCATAGATCCCAGTTCTGCAGCGTTCTTCGAGCCATTCCGCGCAGCCAGCATCAGGCCTGTAATCACAGGCCCGAGTTCCCTGATCATGGCGAGTGCGACAGTTCTACCAACAAGGAGTTTTGCTCCGAATGTCTCGAGGCGGTGTCCACTCTCAATCGCCATGATCATCCCTATGAACAGTCCTGCGAGCATGACGATGAAAAGCGCCTGGACACCGATGAGATACATCTGTTCGACGGAGTCCCTTCGGTAATGATATGCAGATCGGAGCGATCCGAGGGCGCGGACGCTGAAGAGTGCAAACTCCTGGACTTCGAGGATGGACTCTTTGATACGTGATGAGAATGTCAGGGTTGCTGAGTTCATGCTTGTGACCGCTCGTGTCCAAGGCCCCGGAGGAAGCCTTCTGCAAGCTGGATGTCGGCAGCGTGGTCGAGGTCGACCATCTTCTTGAACTTGTATCCTCGAAGAAGATACCCATCCTCGAGGAGTAGGTTGAGAAAATTCCGTAAGCGACTCATGTTTCGTGAGAGTGCCTGGCTCTGGCAGTCAAGAACCCGGGGAGAGAAAAAGTAGAGGCCGCCAGTTACAAGTGCTTCAGCCGTCGTTGGTCTTCGAAACGCCTTAATCTGGTTGGAGTGGCCGATCTCGACCCAGAGAGGGTTGTCGTCATCTGAAGGGTGGGTTACTGCCAGAAGACCATCGGCGTCTCGCATCTGCGCGCATGCCATGAACCCCTCAAGCTCTTCTGCATCGAAGATCGAATCCACGGTGGAGAGTAGGAAATAGTCGTCGTGAAGATACTGACCAAGCTCAAAGAGACTATGCATCGAGCTTGGCGTCGTCTTTACGTGAAAATGGACGGAGATGGGCAGATTCAGGGGTTCGATAGATTCTCGTACAGCTATCGATTCCTCATTAATGATGCAATAAGCTTCAGTGATGCCGATGGAATGATATTGCAGAAGGAGGCGTTCAAGAATGGCAATCCCGTCGACCTTCACCAGCGGCTTTAATGTGGAGACTCCGTCCTGCTTTAGCCGTGACCCTTCCCCGGCAGCAATGATGCCAACCTTCATTGTGGGGCTGAATATCGTGCAAGAATGCGGTTGAAAAAATCCTAAAGAGTTGCTAAAATAGATCAGATAGTAGACTTTGGACAAATATGATAACAAAAACTATCCACTGTTGCAATAGAAATCCAGCCCCTTGGACGAAACGACGTTCTGAATGTCACACAGGCACCGCTATGAAGCCTGCAACGCAGAAACATTCTCCAGTATGAGAATTGCGTTGCTTGAGCATCATTCTAGCGCTCTATGACAGGAACACTAGCCAATATTGAACGCATCATCTTTCTCACTCGGTCTAGCCTCGGAGATCTACTGCTCATGACACCCGCCATCCGCGCTGTGCGGGAGTCCTATCCTTTCGCCAGAATTTCGATCCTTATCAAGCAGGAATTCAGAGAAGTCTTTGAGCACAACAGTGACGTCGATGAGATTCTCACTTTTGAATCACGGGCGCTACGCGAAGTGGGAGGGTGGAGGCGGCTCCGGGAGGAGTTACGCATTTTCCAGGTGCTGAGGAAAGGAAGATTTGATGTCGCCGTCGCCTTTTATCCGGAGGACCGAACAGCGTGGTGGTCAGTCCTCAGCGGTGCTCGATACCGTGTCGGCCCGCGCCGTCAGCCGTTTCATTTCCTATTGAATATCAAGGTCGATGCGGGCGAGAAGAAGGCAGGGGTCCGGGCGTACTTTCTCGAAACCGTTCGTGCCATTAGTGCACAGACATTGTCACAACAAACAAGCTTTCGCCCGACCTGTGATGAAGAAGCATGGGCTGAGATGTTTGTTCAATCACACGGGCTCGACGAAGGGAAGATGCTAATTGGTGTTCATCCGGGTGCGAGTGGAAGATACAAGGTCTGGCCTCCCGAAAATTTTGCCGCGGTCCTCCAGGAATTGAGGGAGGAAGAAAACATGAAGGTGCTCTTGTTTCAGGGTCCAGACGATGACGAAGTCATTCGGCAGATCACTGCTCGAATGAATCCGCCTCCAATCGTGGCGAAGACGAGTTCTAGGCTTGGACAGCTAGCTGCACTCATGGAGCGATGTCAGCTCTGCATCGTCGCAGATTCTGGACCACGGCATCTTGCGGCAAGCGTTGGTGCGCGCACGCTTGCACTTTTCCGAAGGAATCACTCAGCCGCTTGGCGAATCTACAGTGAAGAGGAGGGGCACTTTATTCTGGAGAACACCGAACTGTGCCCACATTGTCCGGCAGCGAGATGCGCTGATAAGATCCCAGTGCATGAGGTTTATGGTGCCTATTGTCTCCGCAAGATTTCAGTAGGGGAAGTCCTATCGAAAGTGCGGGAGATACTTGACTAAGCACTCAGAAACTGAGACCAGAAGTGTCCCTGGAGGCGAGGGATTTCGTTCAGAGAGACTCTACAATGACAGAACCGCTGCATACGCGCCCCTCCTACTTTCCATCGATCACTCGTCGGATTCGGCGGAGGATTTGTTCTGGGACGTACCGTTTCTGCCGTTGAATTGTGTCTTGGCCTTCTTCGATTACCCCTGGAAAGAGCGCTTGTTCATTCTCCACGTCATCCGGGTGAGTGAATTGCCCAATATCATGACCGATGATTTCTTCTGGGGAGTATCCCAGCAACTGTTGAAAAAACGGATTTGATTGCAGGATCCTGCCCTTCGGATTTGTGACAACAATCCCTAGAGCAGCTTTTTCGAAAATCGTGCGGAAGAGTTCTGTATTCTCACAGAACTCCTCCTTTCCCTGCAAGTGCTCGGTGTTGCCTTGCTTCAACTTTTCCCGGTGTTGTTGGGTTTGCATCTAGTTTGGAGCCACCGCTAAGCGTGTGCCTCGCCTAGAACTCTGCGCTCGTCGTTGTTATTCGGAGGAGAAAGCGATCCTCCTGACTGCAAGTCGCTCTGGAGTGCTTCGAGCACCTGCGCAGTCTGATAGGTTGCGATGTCCTTGATTGCATTGTGAATCCGCTTCAATGACGCGTCGATTTGATCGAGCCGACGCATGACATCGGGCTCTGCCCGAAATCGTTTTCTGATATCCTCCGTCATAGCTCCAATGATGGCAAGAGGATTATTGATCGTATCCTGCAGCTGCAGGGTGATTTGTTTTAGAATTGTCGAAGCAATCTTGGACTTCTCAAGTTGATGGTGCAAGACCAGCTTTTCCCTCTCCTCGCCATAAAACTTCTCTTTCGTTTTCTGCAGTTTCAGGAAAACAAAGGCAGCAAGCCACATCCAAATCAATGAATTGAACTGCAGGACAAAATCCAATGGGGTAACATGCATCTTCCCTGTTTTGTTGAACATGTCGATTGCGGCAGTCAGGTAATACCCGAAGATTGCTATACCGATAACTATCGCCGGATATCGTTTTACCCAGCCGACGACATGCTGGAATGCTATTCTGAATATCATTTTGCACCTCTAATCATCGTTGACGAGCGAGGGTGCTTCTCTGCGGAGCGTTGAAGAGGCCTGAGGGAAAATCTGAGCTGATCCTGTATGCCATTGTTGATAGGACCCTCGGTTGCTTCCGGCGGACTTTCTTCACCATTCTGGCTGAGCGGTTTCCGGAACCTCGTGGGGATCGTTTCAGGCTCAAGTTTTCCCCGGAGGAGACGGGACGAATGCACAGGAATGATGGGGAAGATGTCATGGAAATCGTGCGCGATGTCTCCAGCCAGGGTACCGATTCCGTCCATTAGCTTTTCCTTCGGTATTGGTTATGAGGGTGATCGTCCTCGAACCACTCAAGACTGCGGCAATCCCCTCGTAACTAAAGCAGTGAAATGCCCTGGGTCTCCAGACAGCCCAAGGGCGAAAGCCTGCCCATTCGGTATGCAGCAAGTAGCGTACCGAGAATTCTAGACGGACTTCCCACGAGAATAGACGAAAACGCATGAGTTCTCGATCCATTCCCCTTTTGTGGCAAGAAGTTGTAGAAACATAGGTGTCAGTTTGTAGATTCTACCACTCGATTCAGAACGTGAGATAAGAGAGAAGTGGCTTCACAAAGGCCTCAGAGGTGACTAATCGTAGGCGATCAGCATTCTCCCGATGGTCAGGGCGAGGCAAAGGAAGGAGTTCTGAAAGTGCAGACGAACGAAGTCGATGACGAGGAGCTTTAACTCCTCTCAAGCACCTCTCGGATTCTGCGAAGGATAGTATCTGGTGTGTACGGTTTTTGGAGAAAGTCCTTAGCTCCGAGTTTTAATAGCTCAGACTTGGCATTCGGATCAAGATAACCGCTCCCGAACACGACTTTCACCGATGGATTGAGTTCCTTCATTTTTAGGAATGCCTCCCATCCACCGAGAATGGGCAATCCCATATCGGCAAAGACAAGCGCGATCTCGTCTCGATGTTTGTTATAGGTTTCGACTGCTTCGAGACCATCTCGAGCTGTGAAGACCTGGTAGCCCTTCTCTTGAAGGAGCCCTTTGACCAACCTTAGCAGCGATTCTTCGTCTTCCACCACAAGAAGTGTTTCGGTCCCACCGGAGATCTCGTCAAGTTCTTCTTTCTCAGCGAGGTGATATGCCCTTTGCGTCACAGGCAGATACAAGGTGAATGTTGTCGACCGTCCCGGTTCGCTTTCCACATCGATGAAGCCGTTGTGGTTCTTCACGATACCGTAGACCACCGCAAGTCCTAATCCGGTTCCTTTACCAAGCTCCTTTGTGGTAAAGAAGGGTTCAAAGATTCGAATCCGAGTAGTCTCGTCCATCCCGATGCCGGTATCGTGGACGCTGATTGAAGCGTACCGATCTGCGCTTGCCTCTGGGAATTTCTGGCGCACGACACGATTTGTCACTGTGCTCGTGGTGATAGCTAGTATTCCACCATTCGGCATAGCATCCCGGGCATTTACGCATAGATTCAAGAGTGCCTGGTGGAGCTGGCTCGCGTCTGCTACGATGAGCGGGACCTGCATATCCTGCTTGAGCGAGAAGGTGATTGTCTTCGGGAAGGTCTCTGCTAACATCTTGATAAGTTCCTCAGCAGTGCTGTTCACGTTGACGGGCTCGAACAACACGTCGGTCTTCCGGGCGAACGTGAGAAGCTGCTGAACTAATCGAGCACCACGCTGCACGGCTTTCGATATTTCATCGATGCTCTGGGAGAGCCTCGTATGTCCGTCTGACGGCTGAGACTGACCTTCAGGAAAAATTCCTTTCTTTAGGCGAGATGCATATCCCAGGATGATCGCCAGGATGTTGTTAAAGTCGTGCGCAATTCCTCCGGCGAGGGTTCCAATACTTTCCATCTTCTGAGACTGTATCAACTCTTGTTCAAGCCGTTTCTGCTCTGTGACGTCTCGGATGATCCCGCGGTACGCGACAACTCTTCCCCTCTCGTCGCACACGACGTTCGTGCTTTCGATAACAGTCACTTTCTCGCCATCTTTCCTTCGCAGGGTCAGCTCAAAGTCTTTCACATATCCTTGGTTCATGAGCGCTTGCTGATATTTCTCTCGATCGGCAGGCCTACAGAACAAGTCTTGGACGATGTTACTTCGCATCAACTCCTCCTTCGAAGAGTAGCCGAAGAGCTCCACACCTGCCGGATTAATGTCAAGGAACTTGCCTTCTGGTGTGCTGATGAAGATGACGTCCTTTGACCCTTCGAAAAGGGTACGGTATTTCTCCTCGGATTGTCGGAGTGCTGTCTCTGCGCGCTCGCGCTCGAGGATCTCTGCACGCAGTGCTTCGTTTGCCCTCGCGAGATCTTCAGTTCGCTCCTGGACGCGAATTTCTAGCTCATCGTGAGCTCTTCGCAATGCCTCTTCAGCTCGTTTGCGTTCAGTGATGTCTCTGCCAACCCCGACGAAGCCTGTGACTTCTTCATTTGCGAAGACCGGTGTGAAAGAAAAATTCATCGGCAAGAGCTGACCGTTCTTTGTGATCACTTCGACGTCAAGGAGATCTTCTCTTGTCTTACCATGGAGAACAGAATCACAGTATGCCACAATCGTTTCTTTCCGCTCAACGAACTCGACAAAGGGGCGACCAATTAACTCTTTTTCTGAATATCCGACGAGGGCAGTCAATCCCCCACGCGCCATCTGAATTCTGAAGTCCTCATCAGTTTTTATGAGTAGATCGTTCATCATTGACAGTGCCGTTTTCAAGGCCTGATACGGTGTGTTCATGATGATCCTGTGGCGGAAGACGAGAAAGACGGCGATCGCCAAAGCAAGCGTTGAGGAAAAGAAGTACCACTCGACATTTTTTTGGAAGACGACAGAGAATACTGATTCTGTGAATGGGCCAGGGAGTAGTAGGAGAAGGAGGGCGAACCCGATGAGAAGAAGTCTAGATTTTCCTTCTCGCTCCGAAAATCCTCCCACAAGTGAATAAAGCAATGCAACCCCAATGATGAAGAAAATTGACATCCAGGTTATATAGAAAAAGTACCCGCTCAGAGAAATCCCGCCTGCTGCCAAGAGCGGTCCTGGAATCAGATCAAGGAGCAACATTGCGTAGCTGAAAAGCCCGGCAAAGTAAATCGCGACGATAATCCGTCTTGCCTTCAAGACCTCATATCGCCTCAGGAAGACCACGAGAAAGTGGAGGAAAAAGAAGGGAATGAGCGAGAAGAAGAAAACTGTTGCGTTCTCCAGCACTGCTCGGACCGCCTTGTCAAGCGGCTGTGTCAAAGAGTATCCCGTTACTCCAAGGCATATCATGCATGTGACGCAGAACAAATAGAACTTGCTGATGAGATTCTGGCGCGACTTGAAGTAGATAACAAGTGCCAGGCACGAATTGAATACCATATAGGCAAGAGAAACGTAGAGTTGAAGCATGATGGTGGATTCGATTATCTCTTGGAATAGGAGTATGTGTCTAAATCATGACTGTTGTGTTCCGGTGCCTGTCGTCTCGCCGGAGGCCTGATTCGGCTGACCCTGACGATGTGAATCTCGTGAATTTCTCAGCCAGAGGCATTTCTTTTGCAAGCTGGTTTCTGTTTACAGCAGCAAAATGTGTCTGCGGAATTCAGTGTACACCCCCGCGTACTCTATGATTTCATCAACTATTATACCGAAGTCCGTGGCGGGAAAAGGGCTGCAATATGTCAGGAAATGGAGAGGTTGTCAACATGAGCGGGGAGGCTCCGCCAAGGCAATAAAGAAAGGAGGGCGCCTTTTGTAGATTTTACCGTCGGCGGGGGGCAGGTGAAGACAGCATGAGCGTCGCAAAAGGTTATCGTCTCGACGGCCGCCTTTAGCGACTAGGTACACCAGGTCTGTCGGTGCCCTTCTTCAGGGAAGACGCTCAAGAATCGATTAGGTCAGGAGAGGAGTGGGAGAGAGACTTCCGAGAGGCTTGCTGTAGTCCCTTCATTTGAGATTTCCCGGGGCTAAGTAGCCAAATCTCTTCGGGATGATTTCCCATTAACACCTGAAGAGCCCATTCCCCGCCCTCTGTGGGTGAGATGGGGAATGGGCTCAATCGACAACAGGACTTCCAGCGATGTTCCAAGCTATGCGACCAGCAATACCTCTTATCGCTGCCGCGAGCTGGGGATGCTGTATTTCTTCAATCGATATCGAAGGTTGCCTTCTGTAATTCCTAGAGCTTCTGCCACGCGGCTTTGATTGTACCCAAACGCCTTCAGCATCCGCTGCAGGAGCAGCTTCTCAATGTTCTCCAGCGCCAGGTCCATCGAGAACCTCTTCTTCATCTCGATGTTATTGATGATTCCCTGCAGATGAGACCTCTCGTCCAGGATTTCGCGCGGGAGTGTCAGCGCCTCGCCTTCGGTCTGGTGCACAGATTTGTCAATGACAGCTTTTAGTCCACGAACGTTGTCTTTCCAATCGAACTTTGCAAGAAAGTCGAGCGTATTCGCATCGAGCGTTTTCACGCGTATTCCCAATTCCTTGCATGCTTCGACGATGAATTGTTCCGCAAGGGCGGGAATGTCTTCTGGTCGCTCGCGCAGCGGCGGGAGGTACATCTTCTCAAATGTGGAGAGCTGGTTGAATAGCGCCTCGACGAACATTCCCCTCTCAAAGCTCTTTTCAATGGGTTCCTTTACCGTTGCAATCACACGGACTTTCGGTTTTCCTTTCTTCGAATCGAGGAACCGTGCCACTCTCGATTGATTTGAGAAACTCAAGTCCTCGGCATCTGCAATGTACACGGTTGACCCATCGATGAGTTCTGGAATCAGCTTCGCTGCAGCTTCTTCATCTCTTCGCAACTCGTCGCGGAAGAAGATTGCTTTGATCTCTTCATCCGCAGTAAGGGAAGGGTTTACAGTAAAGAACGGCTTGGCACGATCCTTGCCGGCTAGATAAATCTGACGTGCAACGGTTGTCTTGCCAACGCCCGCCTCTCCCTCAATCAAAACGTTACGGGAGGAACCCGCCAACTGGAGGATTTGCTTGTTCAGTTTTTTGATGGCGGTGCTTTCGCCAATGAGAAAGATTGGAGCTTTCATGATCCCCTCTTGATGTTTGATTGTAGTGGATTTTCATCTTTCTCCAGTACTCCTAACCGATCTGCAAAAGGCGTTTTCTGGAGAAAGGACTTCAGGACTAATTGATCGATTTCATCTCTCCATCGGCTAATCCTTTCCGGACGGAGAAGTATCTGTCGTTCGTAGTACTGTCCGATGGGTGAAACAAGGAAGCGCAATCGGACGGAACACACATACACGAGACCCAAGAGCACTCCGATGATTAGGTATTGGCCAATTGAATGGATAGAATAATACAGTTGGGCGTCCGCACTCTTTGTAAAGGCCCAAGAATGCAACGCTTCTAGTGAACAGAAAAGGAAGAGCAAAAACGTTATCTTCTCAAAATAAGCCCCATGAGGCCGGTCGTGAAAGAATTTGGCAAAGTAGAACAAGATGAGCAACCCTAGGAGAATCACGTTCACGTACACCGTGTCAATGTTTAAAGGCTTCCAAAACAAGACAACTTCACTCCCATTTGCGAGGTAAGCAGACAGTCTTTCAATTTCGCGTTCTTCTCTCCCACGATCCTCAACCCCCATCGCCCCGAGCGTCTGGCTCCTGCGTCTCAGCACCTGTTGGTTAATCTCAGCTTGTGTCGGATTAATGCCCTTTTCTTCCATCAAGGTGTTATGAGCAATCTTTACTTCAAGGTAGCGGGAATACTCTTCAGTGCGGTAAAGGTGAAGGGGGTCTTCGAAATAGGGATAGTAAAGAGGTACTAGCAGCGCCGCGGATATACAAAATGTGAATGCATACTTTGTGATTGTCCTCTTTTTCTGGAACCAGAAATCTACGATGAGGTAGACAACGGCGAAAGCAAGGAGGGCATTGTAACCAAACTTATTTACATACTCGTGATAATAAACAGAGATGTAAGGCTCATCCCGGAAAAGAGCGGTTCCCATGAAGTTCGTCGCATAAAGCAGAACCGAAAAGCAGAAGAGGATTCCCAGGTTGATGAGTGCCGGCCGATAGGCCTTGACATCTTTCCGAGCCATTTGAATGCAGATCAAGAAAAGCAAGAACTGCAGTCCAAAGTTTACTGAACCGAGAGTTGAGACCCCTCGATGTGGGAGAACTTGACTGCCAAAGTGAAGAGCAAGGTAGGTGATCCACACGAATACAATCTTCCACATCATGGTCACATTCCGATGAAGGTGAGACCTCAGGGAGACAGTAACATTAGCAAGATAACAACATAGAAAACTGAATGCAAGGACTTCTTAGTGCGATTTCGAGACTCGAGATTTTTTTCAGATACGTCGATATTTCGAATATCCGAAGCTCGGTATTGCAAATTGTCGCAACGTTCATTATTTTTTTAATGTCGTTGGAAGTTGACGACCGGCGAGCCCACCTGATTACATTCACATTTTTTCCGGGAAGTGCGACTTCCCAAAGAAAGGACTCTCTCGTATGAAGAAGAAATTTTTTAAGGGAATCCCTGCTCCCGTTCATGCAGCTGTCGTCTTTGCGGTGTTCTTCAGCCTGCTCGGGAGTCCGGTCTCAAAGAATAGCCCCAACCTAGGGGGACTGCGAGGAATTGTTGCGAAGATTCAGGCGATCTTCTATGATGATTCACGAGACGTCAAGTCAGGTGACCGCATCAAGAAGGGAGGGCGTCAGGTATTCGAACTCGGTGGAGATGGAAGTCTTGATCCACCCCCACCTCCTCCTCCGCCTCCTCCAAAGTAATTGACTCAGTGCAGGTGGGCTTGCCCGATATGATCGTAGAACACAAAGATTCGATGAAGTCAGTAACTTCGATTGTTCTCTCCAGTTCGAGTCCCTCACAGTCATTGTTCGCCAGTGGCAGGTAAGCTCCCAGATCTAAAAACTCTTGCTACTGTTTATTCTTTTGATTATGTTTGGCGCTACTCAGCGAAACTGAAATTTCATGTGCACCGCAATCCCCCGACGAA
>Ga0315282_10005084_pt1 | contig 22559 bp, 19 predicted proteins | sample YL17G07_20_MG_FD_203693 | JGI IMG/M metagenome (GOLD analysis project Ga0315282, IMG submission 203693) | Sediment microbial communities from Yellowstone Lake, YNP, Wyoming, USA - YL17G07_20 | ecosystem: Environmental > Aquatic > Freshwater > Lake > Sediment | place: USA: Wyoming | collected... | reverse complement strand
AGGAGCCATGGGACACCGGAGCCATGCCTTAAAAAATCCATCCTTGAACCGTGGAAGAGCTTCGTTTCAACCCACAGATTCTCAGGACGAGCCGAATTTTAATTCCTTTGCACGTCTGATCCCCGACCACCAGCAGGCACCACCCGCCGGCCGAGAGGATTTTCCGGAAGGCCCGCAAACAGAGGAACATGTCTCCAAAGTATTCCCGGACCGCGCGAGACGTAGTCCCAACCCCAATTCTTATCTTTTAGTTTTTCCGCGATCAGCGCGGAAAGCTCCTGAATTTGCGGATATCCCTGGATGTATTGCTCATTGTGATCATCCTTGTAGATGTTTTTGGGGCTTCCCCGAACCATGCTCTTCTTGATTTGTTGGACGTCGCTCAAGTCTTTGATGAAGCCGAGGAAGAAGAGCTCGGCCCGGGTCTGCCGGGTGTATTCGATGTCAGTCGGGTAGGGAGGAGAAGTAAAGATGAAATCAATCGAGCGAGCGGGAATGTGAGTATCCGCGGTTCGCGCATCGCCAAGAAAAGTCCGGCTCTTGCCTCCTGCAATCGCGGCTTTGCGAATATCTTTGAGGTCAGAAACAATCTGGTTTAACTTGAGCTGCAAGCATTCTCGGAGCGAAGGCTTGCGTTTCTTGGTGAAAGTAATCCCGGGACACATCGAGACCTGGGAAGCATCAAACATGGCCCGGGAAAACGCCAGCCTCAATTTGAGGGCGACTGAATTATCCACGGCCGGCGCCTCAAACAGCGGTCGGGCCAGGAGAATTTCTCGCAGGGTTTCCGGTTTGAACCATTGGTTCAGACTTCTCATCGGAATTTGGGAGACCTGGGTGGCAGCGGCTCCCGGGGCGGAGCAAAGCTGCTCCAGTTCTCTCAGAATCTTTTTGCCCTGACGGTTGAGGGCCTCGGGATCGGTTTCCCAATCGGTCTTAGCCTCGGTAATGAAAACCATTAATGGGTTGGCCTCGATCCCGAAGTTCCTGAGCCCAAGGAATTTCGCAGTAACCAGAGTGGTCCCGCTGCCGCAGAAAGGATCCAGCACTGAGGAGGAAGCGTTAAGTCCATGATCGCGAATTTTCTGGGCAACAAGAGTTCCCGGAAAACCTTGAACATAATCATACCAGCGGTGAGCAAGGTTCTCCTCATTGAGAATCTGCCCGATCGAGAGGCCTTCTTCCTCTACCCGGAAAGGCAAATGGAGCTGGGAGGATTTCGAACTCATCGGACTGCTCCCATCATAGCAGGAAAAGGAATAACTCTTCAACCGCTACGAGGTCTGAAGAAATCCGCGGTCAGGAGCAGGCCGTCCTTGAGGGAGAAGGTTGGCTCCCAGCCGAGCTTTTGCTTGGCCAGGCGGGGGTCGAGCACGCTCCGGAGTTGCTCGCCGGGCATGGGCGGGCCGTGGCGCTCTTCCACTTTGGCGCCGGTCACCTCGCGCAGGGTGCGGAAGACGGTGTTGACCGAGGTCTCGACCCCGGTGGCGATGTTGATCTCGCCGGCCACTTTTTCGTCCAGGGCGAGCAGGTTGGCCCGGGCCACGTCGCCCACGTAAACGAAGTCCCGGGTCTGCTCGCCGGCGCCGTTGATGGTGGGCGTCTCGCCGCGCCAGAGCTTCTCGCAGAAGATCGCCACCACCCCCGCCTCGCCGAACGGGTCCTGCCGCGGTCCATACACGTTTGAATAACGGAGCGCGACGTAAGGCAGGCCGTGGGTCTGTCGGAAAAAGAAGAGGTACTTCTCCACCGCCAGCTTGGAGACGGCGTAGGGCGAGAGGGGCCGGGTCGGGTGCTTCTCGTCGGCCGGGAAGTAATCCTGCTCGCCGTAGACCGCGCCGCCGGTGGAGGCGAAGATGAATTTCTTTACCCGGTGCTTGACTGCGAGCTCGAGCAGGCGGAGCGAGCCGAGGATATTGACCTCCGCGTCAAAGATCGGATTGGCCACCGACTCGCGCACGCTGATCTGCGCGGCGTGATGGTCCACCACCTCGGGCCGGAACTCCGCAAAGACCTGATCCAGCCCCGGTGCCCGCAAGTCCTGGATATAGAGCCTGGCCTTGGCCGGCACGTTCTCCTTTTTGCCCCGGGAGAGGTTGTCCACCACCGCCACTTCGTGGCCCGAACCCGCGAGCAGATCGGCCACGTGCGAGCCGATAAAGCCGGCGCCCCCGGTGACCAATATTCTCATTCTGTTAGTCTCATTACAAATACTTGGTCAGGCCGCGTTTTTCCATCTGAGCCACCAGGGCCTTGAGCTTCTGCTCCTGGCCCCGCCGCATCACCAGGATGGCGTCCGCGGTCTCCACCAGCACCAGATCCTCGACCCCGACCAGCGCGACCAGCTTGTCGCTCTCCACGTAACAGCCCCGGCTGGCGATGGCCGCGACCGGGCCCCGGGCCACGTTCTCTTCCCCCTCGCCGCCGAGGAAGCGGTAGAGCATGTCCCAACTGCCCACGTCGGCCCAGCCGAAGTCGCCCGGCACCATGGCCACCTCTTCCGCCTTTTCCATAATTGCATAATCGAACGAGATCCTGGGCAGTCGCGGAAACACCGCGCCGATGACTTTCGCCTTCTGCGGCGCCGGGGCCCGGGCGATGCGCTCGAGTCCCGCGGCCAGCGCCGGTTGATGGCGGCTGAGCGCCTGGCGCAGGGTGGCGGGGCGGAAGATGAACATGCCCGCGTTCCAGAGGCCGCCGCGGGCGATCAGCTTCTTCGCCGCCCGGGGCCGGGGTTTTTCCTGGAAGCGTTTGAGCCGGACCGCGCCTTTCCCGCCGGGATAGGGCCGGCCGGGCAGGAGATAACCGAAGAGCGGGCTGGGCGCCGTGGGCCGGATCCCGATGGTGACGAAGACGTCCTCGGCCGCGGCGATCCGGGCCGCGGCGAGGAGCGTGGTCCGAAACGCCGCGGGTCGCGTGATGACGTGGTCCGCCGGCAACACGGCCAGGACGGCATCGGCCGAGGTTTGTTGCATCCGCGGCTCGAGCCAGACTGCGGCCAGGCCGATTCCAGCCGCGGTGTCGCGGCCCTCCGGCTCGAGGATGAACTGCGACCTGGGGATGCCGGGCAGCGCCTTCTGAAACACGCGGGCAGAGGAGCGGGCGGTGGAAATAAAGATCCGGGAGGCCGGGACCAGGCCGGCCAGCCGCGCCACGGTTTCCACGATCAGGGGCTTTCGGGTGCCGAGCGCCAGCAAGGGCTTGGGGCGGTCCAGGCGCGAGCGGGGCCAGAAGCGAAGCCCGCGGCCGCCGGCCAGAATCACGGCCCACAGCTCGGGTCGTTTCATTGGTAATCCTCGAGCGACTCCAGCGGCTGCCCCTGGAGCACCCGGCCCGGATTCTCCTCCAAGAGGACCTGGGCCTTTTTCTCGCCGGCCACCTTGCAGAGCCGCTTGGTGCCATCCTCCAGAATCTCTTTCAAGCTGGAAGCGGAATGGGCGTCGGTCGCCACGAAATCAGCGAGTCCGGCCTGGACCATTTTCTCCGCGGTCTTGCGGACGCCACGGCCGTAGATGCCGGCGAAGCTGCCCAAATTGATTTGGAGCAGGTAACCCAGGGCGCGGAATCTTTCCGCGGTTTGGATGCTCCGCCCCACCTCCAGATAGCGCTCGGGGTGGGCGAGGATCGGCCGCAGGAAAGGAATTTCTCGCGCCAGATCCCCGTCTTCCAGGCCGGTCCGGAAGCTCGAGTATTCCAAGAAAGGCGGGAGGTGGGTGATGGGCAGCTCGATCAGCACGTAGCGGGTGCCATTAAGCGAGGCGAGGGGGAAATGTTTCTGCACCAGGTGGGGAAAGTCCATGCTGAGAAAATATTCCGCGCCCAAGTGCAGCTCGAGCTGGAGACCCTCGGCTTGCAGCCGCTCGCGCACTTGAGTCAAGGTCTGTTCGATCCGGGCCCGGGTCATGGTGACGGCTTGGCTTTCCAGCACGTGCGGGGTGGCGGCAATGGCGTGGACCCCTTTCTCCGCCGCGAGCCGGGCCATGGCCACCGACTCCTCGATCAACTTGGGCCCGTCATCCAGAGCCGGCAGCAGGTGACAATGCAGATCAATCATGATCCCGATTTTCGGGGCGTAAGAATAGGGACACCCCGCGCGGCGCGGGGCGGCGCGGGATGCCCCTCCCCATCACTGAAGGAGGATGATACCAAATCTGGTCCGGCCTGTCTACGCCTCCGCCCCGGACCGGCTTCCGGGGCCCCGGTCACTCGGCCGGCGGCGCCGGGGTTGCGACCGCTTCGCTGGCAGGAGGGAGGAACCCCCGCCGCGCGGCAAAACTCTTCAGCTCAGCCAGATGGGCATGGTTCGCCGCGCGCATATTGTGCATGCTCTTGACCAGGGCTTCGACTCCGGCGTTGCTTTGCCGGGTCAGGAGCGCGCAGAAGTGTTCCGCCGCCGCCTGTTGTTCCAGTTTCAAAGCCAGTCTCACCGCCTCTTCCAGAGACGGCGGCCGCGGCGGCGTTTGAGCTCGGTTCACGGTCGCCGCGAACTGCGCAATCGGTTCCAGCTCCACGTCCACTTCCCCGAAACTGCCCCGATTTTGGCTCTCCATCTTGATCTCAAAACTGATCCCATTGCGGTGCGCCGTCTCCTGCATGCTGATCCGGTTGAACAAATCCCCGGCCTCGGCATCGTGCTGAAACCATTGTCCGTATTGCTTGTACAGGGCCGCCATCTTGCCTTCCACTTCTTCCCAGGCCCGCAGCACTCGAATGATGTCCATCTTGACCTCCCGGTCGAACGCGTCGGAGATGGTTATTAAGATAGCGGCCGCAGGGCAGGAAAACAAGGGGGTCCGGCCGGTTTTGTGAGCGGTCTCACCAATCTCAGGCATTCCCGCGCAGGGAAGAATAGAGCACACTCCGGTTGCGGCCGGCCTGCTTGGCGCGATAGAGCGCCTGGTCCGCCCGCTCGATCAGGTCTTCCTTGCGGCGGGCGTCCGCGGGATAGGACGCCAGTCCCAGGCTCAGGCTGATCCTGAACTCGCGGCCTTCGGCCCGGAAGCTGAGCCGCTCGCCGGCCTCGCGGATCCGCTCCGCCAACCGATGCGCGCCGGCCGGGTCGGTGCCCACCAGCAGCAGGACAAACTCCTCGCCGCCGTAGCGCGCGGCCAGGTCCACTTTGCGGATGCTCTCCTTGAGGAGCTTGGCCACGCCGCGCAGCACGGTGTCGCCCACCGGGTGGCCGTACTGGTCGTTGACCCGCTTGAAGTGGTCGAGATCAATCATCACCAGCGAGAGGGGCTGCGGGTTTCGCTCGCAGCGCGCGATTTCCTCGCTGAGGCGCTCCTGGAAGCGGCGATGGTTGTAAAGACCGGTAAGGCCGTCGGTGAGGGCGAGCTTCTCGGTCTGGCGGTAGAGCCGGGCGTTGCTGACCGCGGTGGCCGAGAGGTCCGCGATCAGCCCCGCGACCTGGCTCTCGTAATCGGAGAAGGCTCCGGGTTGCCGGCTGAGGAAAACCAAGGTCCCGAAGAGATCCTCGCCCAGCCGCAGCGGGTAGCACAGGAGGGACTGCAGGCCCGGCGGGTCCAGCTTCGCGCTGAACACCGGGGTCTTGATGTCGCGATCGCCCAGCGCCTGGTGCGAGAAATACTTCCGCTCCGCCAGCACCCAACCCACCAGGGATCCTTCCGGCGAAAAGGTCCGGCCGATCAGCGCCGGAGCGGTTTCCCCCGCGGCCGCGGCCAAGACCTGGCCATGCCCCTCCTCCTCGGCCAGAGTGACGGCGGCCAGGTCAGAGCTCAGGATCGGCCGGGCCGCGAGCAGCACGACCTCGAGAATCTCGTCCAGGTTCAGGGTGGTGTTGAGCCGGTGGCTGAGCTCGGTCAAACCCTTGAACTTGGCCGCCTCGATCGAGGTGCGGCGGAGCAGCCGCGCGTGCTCGTGGATTTCGATCACCCGCCGGCCAAAGGTGTGGAGCAGTTTCTCGTCCTCGACCCGGAACGCGTCCGGTTTCAAGCTGTCCGCCACTAAAAGCCCGATCACCTGATCGCCCTCCACCAGCGGCATCGCCAGGAGCGAGCGGACGCCGGGGTCGCGGCGATAATAAACCAGGCTCGCCCCCATTTGCCGGCGGCGGCCCAGGCGCAGAGGTTTCCGTTCCGCCAGGGCCCAGCCCAGCAGCCCCTGGCCGGGCACCAGCGCCGCCGCGGTCTCGAGGTTCTGATCCTGGGAGAATATCTCGCGCAGGTGATAGAGTCCTGCCTCGGGATCGCGCCAATAGAGGGCTGCGGTGTGGCAGGCGAGGGCGCGGCGGATGAGCTCGATGACCGAGGCAAAGGCGTCGTCGAGCGCGAAGAGCGACTGGAAGGCGTGGGCTTCCTGGTCCGCCTCGGACAGCGTGAACAGGCCGCGGAAGTCGGCGCCCTGGTGGTGGAACTCGGCCGCGTCGCGCTTCAGGTTTGCCAGCACGCCCTGGGCCTGGATCCGGCCCCGGCGCTCGAACTTGACCAGGAGACCCAGGCCGAGCCCGAAGGCGGCGAACCAGGCCAGGTGCGAGAGGTAAGTGGAGAGGTCCGCGACCGGAAGAGGTTGGACCCGGCGGATGAGCGCTTCCAGGCCGGCGAGGCAGAGGAAGAGGATGACGATTTCCAGGGGCTGCACCGAGGCTGCCAGCACGGCAAAGAGCAGATAAAGCAGCGGATACACGGGCGAGTCGAGCCCGCCGGTCATCTGCACCGCAGTCCAGCCGGCGATGAGCAGGGCGAGCCCGAACTCGAGGCCCTGGCCGAAAGGGCGCACCGGGTCTTTGAGCAGGCGGACCAGGAGCAGGGCGAGCCCGGTCAGCAAGAGCAGGATGAGCGCGAAATGAAATAGACCGTAACCGGCCGGCCGGGCAAAGTAGCCGATCCCGAGCAGGCCGGCATAGCCCAGGGCGAGGAGATACACGAGCAGGGACCGGAACCGGGGAGGGATGTTTGCGCGGGAGGACAATTCGGCCCGGGCCATCAGGGACGTGGAGCGGTCTGGCCGGGTTCAGACTTGAATTGAAAAACCATCTCGTCCTGGTGGACCAGGCCCAACTCTTCGCGGGCCACCTTCTCCAGGTAGGCGCGGTCGGATTTGAGCCGCTCGATTTCGGATCGGAGCTTCTGGTTTTCGGCCTCGAGCTGCGCCAGCCGCTGCTCCATCCGGGCTTGTTCGTGTCTCAGCCGGTACAGGCCGAGCAAGCCTTGATCGGTGAAGGCGGCAAATCCCAGGATCACCAGGACCAGCACCAGGGCCGCGAGCAGATACCGCTTCTTCATGGAGGCGCCTCCTCTTCCTTGGCCTGGGCCTTGCGCTCGGTGGCAATGGCCAGCCGTTCCAGGCCCGCCTCCTGCGCCAGGTCCATCACCGACACCACCTGGCCGTGGCTCGTCAGGCGGTCGGCCTTGATCACCACCAGCGCCTTCGCGTTCTTCGCCGCCTCGGCCTTGAGCGCCTGCTCCAGTTCCGCCGAGTTGACCGGCCGGCCGTCCATGGAAATCTCGCCGGCCGCGGTGATCTCGATGGAAACCCGTTCTTGTTTCTCGACCTCTTGCGGCGCGTTGGCCTGAGGCAGCTTGATCCGGAACCCACCCACGATGGCGAAGGTGGTGGAGACCGCGAAGTAGATGATCAGTTGAAACACCACGTCCACCAGGGGGGTGATGTCAGGCCGGGGGTCGTCCAATTCCCGGGTGCGGAACTTCATGGCGGCACCGCCCCTTTGCCGGCCGGCCGCTCCTGGAAGCGGCCCTCCGCCGCCTGAAGCTGGTCCAGCAAAACCAGAGCGTGGTCTTCCATCTCCTGCACCATCCGGTTCACCCGGGAATTAAACCAGCGGTAGGCCAGGTAGCAAGGGATGGCGACCGTCAACCCTCCGGCCGTGGTGATCAGCGCCTCCGCGATCCCCACCGCCAGGTGAGCCGGATTGCCGGGGCCTTCCGCCCCGATCACGTTGAACATCCGGATCATGCCGGTCACGGTGCCGAGCAGCCCCAGCAGCGGCTCGACCGCAGTGATCGAGCCCAGCAGCGCGAGATAGCGCTCCAGGCTGCCCGCCTCGTGCCGGCCCACGTCTTCCAATTTTTCCCGGATGACCTCCCGGGGGGCCTGGTGGTAAAGCAAACCCGCGAGCAGAATCCGGGCCAGAGAAGAATCGTCTTTGCGGCAGGCCGTGACGGCTTCGTTGATCTCGCCCCGGCCGACCCGGTCCTGCACCTCGGCGATCAACTGCCGGGGCAAGATCCGCGACCGGCGCACGGTCAGCACCCAGAAGCGCTCCACGATAATGGCCAGGCCGATGATGCTTCCCAGGATGATGGGGTACATCACCGGCCCGCCCTTCGCGATGATCGGGAAATGCTGCATCATGAATTGTGAATACATGGCCGCCTTTCGCTTCGTTCGCTAATCTTAAACATTTTAGCATTCGACAGGCTCGACGGCAAGAAAGTTCATTTGCCGAAAAGCTTGTATTTTGCAAAGCGCTCCTTTATAATAAAAGACCTGAATTTTTCCTCCCCCGAAAGAGTGGGGGTGAAGGAGTGCGCATGGCCCAGCGGGATCTGAAAAAATATATGGCCAAAGACGCCGCGAAGTTTTCCGAGCGCGTCAAGTATATTTGGGAAGAAGGCGTGGATATCGCGCTGGACCAATGGGATACCTTCAAAAAGCTCCCGACGCGCATCCAGGCCATAATCGGGGGCGGGGCCGCCCTGGTGGTTCTGGTCGTCGCGGTTGTGATCCTGCTGGGCCGCGGCCCCCAGGAACTGCCGGTGATCGCCAGCTATGATCAGACCGGAATTTTAGGTGAAAACTTCATTGCGGTGGAAAGCGAGAGCGACGAGGCTTTGACCGGGTTAACCCTGGTGGTGGACAGCGCCTATATCTATCGGATTGACCAGATGACCCCTTACCAGGCGGTGAGAATCCCGCTGAGCCAATTTCATCATCTGGCCGGAAACATGCAAGCGGGGGCCACGGTCACCGAGGCCTTTCACCCCCAGACGCTGGTCGTGCAAGCGGCGGAAGGGAAAAAGACCATCGTGCTCATCAGGCCCAAGCAGGGCTGGTTCGAGCGCTTGTTCGGCGGGAAATAGATCCTTCGGTGAGCCCTTCCACTCCTGCCCTGACCTGCGCCCGGTGCGGAGAGCCGATTGGGCCTGGGCGAACCGCGTACCTGGTCAGCATCACCCTGGCGGCAGATTTTGACGGCAGCTTGCCCGAAGCGCCTGATGAAGCGGAGCGGAGCCGGCTCTGGCAGGAGATCGGCGCCAAGAGCCAGGAGCAACTGGAAAAGGAGATCTACGAGCGTCAAAGCTACATCCTCTGCCGGGCCTGCCGCGAGGCTTGGGCTCTGGACCCCTTGGGCCGGGGCAGAAGTTCAGAGGAAAGCGGCCGCGTCCACTAGCTCCTCGGAGCGGGAGCGGCCCCGGAGAGCCGGCAGCGGTTGGGAAGTATGATTAGTCAAGCCAAAGCACAGATTCAAAAGTGGATCTCGATCACCACTTTCGGCGGGATTTTTCTGCTGGTCCTCTTCGCGATGCTGGTCTCGCCCGCGATCAACCGGCTCAATGCGGTTCAAATCATTGGCTGGACCTTGGTTTTCGCCTTCATCCCCACCACGCCGGTGATGGTGGGGCTGCACTTCCGGGTGATGTGGGGCCGCTTCGGCCGGATTGCGTCCTACCTGGAGGCGGAACCCGGCAAAAGCCAGGTCTCGGCCCAAGAAGCCCTGACCCTGGCCCTCAATTTTCCCATCGAGATGCCGCTCCTCGGGATCCTGGCCTGGGTGGTGGGCGGCGGCATGGGCATGGTGGGCACCGCCTATTCCACCGACTGGATCCCGGCCTGGTCCGACATGGGCAGCATCTATGCCGCGATCCTGTCCAGCGCCGTCATTATCGCCGTGTTCCAGTTCTTCCTCTTCCGCCGGGTGCTCGACCCCCTGGTCGGCTCCATCATTCACCGCGAGCCCCAGCTCCTGGACCAGAAACTTCAACTCCGCCGCACTCCGCTCCGCATGGTCATGCTCATCAGCATTGTGCTCATTGTCTTTATCTCCCTCTTCTTTTCCACCCTGGCCGGCTATCGCCAGGCCGCGGCCACCCTCCAGACCTGGGTGGGCCGCACCTACATCCCCGAAGTCGTGGGCCTGGTCGGCTTGATCGAAAAATATCCCCTGGCCGAGACCGAAGGCCGGGCCCGGGCGGTGGAGTCCCTCAAGGCCGCCTCGCTCGCCGGCCAGCGCGAAGTCCTCCTGATCCAGGATTCCGATTGGAAGACGGACCTGGTCACCGGCCGGTTCCACGGCGACCCCAAGGTCAGCCTGCTCACGGTCGAGGAAATGTGCGACCAGAGCCCCGCCCACAGCGACACTTCCTTCAATCCCTTCCACGACGTGATCAGCGTCTTCAGTTGCTTCACCCAGAAAGACAACCAGGGGACCGACCACACCTATTATCTGCTGGTGAATTATCCCTGGAAAAACTACCAGGAAAACCTTTCCAACCTGTTCCGGTTTTCCCTGCTGCTGCTTTGCGTCACCCTGCTCATCGCCTCGCTCGTGGCAAGCGTAGTGGCCCGCGACCTCGCCTACCCGATCAAGCGCCTCGGCGCCTTCACCGAGGAAGTGGCCCAGGGCCATATCCAGGAAGACGTCTTCTTCTATGCCAACGACGAGATGGGGGACCTCGCCCACAGCCTCCGCCTGATGGCCCGGGGCCTGCGCGATATCATCCTCCGCATCGGCGACGCCGCCAAGAGCCTGGACCAGGCTACCGCCCTCATCACCGACACCTCGGGCCTGGTGGACCAGGGCTCCCACAGCCAGGAGCAGGCAGTGGAAGAGGCCTTCACCTCGCTCATGGAGATGAACGTCAATCTCCAGGGCATCGCCGAAAACGTGGAGACCCTTTCCGCCGCGGCCGAAGAAAGCTCGTCCTCCATCTTCGAGATGAACACCGCGGTCAAGCGCATCAACGAGCACATGGAAAGCCTCAACGCCTCCATCAACGATACCTCTTCCTCCATCAACCAGATGACCGCGGCCATTGACCAGGTGGCCGAGAACGTGACCAACCTCTCCGCCATCACCGAGGAAACCGCCTCCAGCATGTCGGAGATGGACCAGGCCATCCGCGAGGTCGAGATGGGGGCGCTGGAAACCGCCAAGCTCGCCGAGGGCATGAGCGCCAATGCGGACGAAGGCATGCGCACGGTGGCCAAGTCGGCCGAGAGCACCCGCCAGATCGCGGAGGTGATCCGCCACGCGCAGGAGGTGATCAACCGCCTGGGCGAGCGGGCCGAGGAGATCGGCAAGATTGTCCAGGTGATTGACGAGGTGGCGAGCCAGACCAACCTGCTCGCGCTCAACGCCGCCATCATCGCGGCCCAGGCCGGCGAGCACGGCCGCGGCTTCGCCGTGGTGGCGGACGAGATCAAAGGCCTGGCCGAGCGCACCGCCGGCAGCACCCGCGAGATTACCCAGCTCATCCAGGGCGTGCAAGCCGAGTCCGAGCAGGCGGTGGGCGCGGTCTCGGCCGGCGCCCGCAGCGTGGCCGAGGGCACCACCCTCTCCGAGCAGGGCCGGGCCGCGCTGGCCAAGATCGTCGAGAGCACGGTCCAGGCCACCGAGCGGGTCAAGGAGATCGCCCGCGCCACCCAGGAGCAGACCTCCTCCAGCCGCCAAATCTCCCAGGCCATTGACCAGGTGGCGGACCGGGTCAACCAGATCTCGGTCTCGACCCAGGAGCAGTCCAAAGGCGGCGCCCAGATCCTCAATGCCACCGAGCAGATGAAGCAGTTTTCGGCCCAGGTCAAGCGCACCACCGAGGAGCAGCTCCAGGGCTCCAAGCTCATCACCAAATCCATCGAGAACATCACCGACATGCTCTTCAACATCAACACCGCCCAGCAGGAACAGCGAAAAGCCTCGCAGATGGTGATCCAGATGATGGAGCGGATCAAGCAGGTGACCCAGCAAAACGTGGAAAGCGGCAACCGGCTCCGCGAGGTGGTCCGCCAGCTCCAGGACCAGTCCCAATTGCTCCGCGCCGAAATGAGCCGCTTCAAAGTCTGACCTCGGGCGTCAGGCGTCAGGCCTCGGGCATTGGGCATCAGGCTAGAGGCATGAGGCTTGAGGCATGAGGTCGAAAACTTCCGTTTTTCATAATTCATAATTCAGGCATGAAACCTCCTTTCTCCAGTCGGCTGATTCCCGCCACTCCTTGCTCCTTCCCTCTCCTCTCCGTCTCCGCGGCCTCCCACTTCGAACTCGGCCGTGCCCTCGGCCAGGCCGGCGCCGCCGCCATCCACGCCAGTCTCCGTGACCGCGGCGAATGGTTCCAGGAGCTCAAAAATTTTGCGGAAGCCAGACCCCAAGAAAGGCTCGATCCCTTCCTCGCGGCGGCGGAAAAACATTTTCCCCATTTGGTGGATGAACTCCGCGGCTTGGCCCAAGGGGCCGGCCTCGCCTTCCGCGACCTCTTCATCCTCAACCTCAACCCCGAGCTTTCGGCCATCCGCCGCGACCCAACCCCCGCGGCCTACGACTGCTCCAGCCTCCTCTACCGCCGCCGCGGCCGGGTGCTGCTGGCCCACAATGAGGACGGCGCCAACGCCAACCGGGGCCGCATGCTCATGCTCCGGGCCAAGCTGCCCAACGGTCTCGTCATCCTCGGCCTGGTCTATCCCGGCATCCTGCCCGGAAACGCGCCGGGCCTGAACTCGGCCGGCCTCATCCACACCTGCAACTACGTCGCCGCCACCGGCTGGCGGCCGGGAATCCCCCGCTACTTTCTCGACCGCGCGGCGCTGGAAGCCCGTTCGCTCGAAGAGGCGATTGACCGGGTCACGCATCCGGCCCGGGCTTATGCGCAAAATCATAATTTGGTCTCGCTCCGCGACCAGCGGGCGGTCGGGGTGGAAGTCTCGCCGGGAAAGTTTTCAATCGCCGAAGTGGACGGGATCTATGCCCACGCGAACCACTTCCTTCAGCCGAGCATGCGGGCGGTGGCCCAGCACGAGCAGTACCTGGCGGGGTCCAGGCCGCGGCAGGAAGGATTGGAAAAAAAATCGAGCCGGCTCCTGGCGCAAGAAACCGCGAGGGGCCAGGACCTGATGCGCGTCTTGTCCAGCCACCAGGGCCGGCCCCTTTGCCCGTGCCGGCACCCTTCCTGGAACCCCGGCTCCACCCTCGGCTCCGCCCTCTTCGAGGGGCCGACTCTCCGCCTGTTCAAAGGCAATCCCTGCCGGAGGCGCTTCACCGACTACCGGCTCTGATTTTTCCCGCCGAAAAAGAATCGTGAACGCTGGAAAACGAAGGCCGGGTCTCTGCTTGCCTCGGATCAAAAAAAGAGAGGGGCGATCCTTGCCCTGGACCACCCCTCCGATACAACCTTTTCGGTCACCCGGTTAAGGCTTAGTTTCGGATTGCTTTTCGGAACAGGTGCCGTCTTTGTTTTTGTCGCACTTCTTGGCGCACTTTTTACACTTGCAGGTCTTTTCCTGCTGCGTCGAGGTGCTCGAATCCTTTTTCCAGCTTGCGCACCCCCCGGCCGAAACCGTAAACAGAGCCAGCATCGCAGCCACCAGCATGGCCTTGACAAACTTGTTCGTTGTTTCCCCTTTCATGATTGAATTTGAAATCTAACCATACCCGATCTGCGCTTATTTTTCAAGTCCGCGATCAATTCATTTTCTCGAGTGGAGGCACGACTAATCCCGACTTTTTGGCTTATCACCGACAAGGAAGAATGCTACAATGATTTCTCGTCAATTTAAGGCAGGTTTTTTTTGATTTCTGAAGTTTTTGGGGTCTTGGTTTTTTCCGCATCAACCAGGAAGGTAGGAGGCGGTCTCGTCATGAAAATGGAAAAGTGGCTGCCGGTGGTATGGATCTTGGCAATTGGCTTAGCTCGCGGGTCGTGGTCTCAGCCGATCGTGCTTCAGGGCGAAACCATGCGCCTGGAGGCGGAGAGCCACCCTTTTGTTTTGCGGATCCTGGATCAGCGGGGCCGCGAGATGCTGGCCACGGACGGCCCGCTCGCCTTCACCCAGGCGACCGGCCAAAATACTTTCCGCTTCGTGCTGTGGTGGTTTTGGAACCGAGGTTTGCTCCAACCGTGGTCGAAGGTGGATCAGGTGGTGTCGGTGGCTCGGTCCGGGAATTCTCTGCTCGTGGACTTGGGGCACCAAGCGGAGGGCCCGGCCCTGGTCAGAATGAAAGCGGCCTTCCTGGACGCCCGCACGCTGCGGGTGGAGATGGAGGTGCTGGAGCGGCCCGAGGTTAACCGATTTCGAATCGCCTTCCGCAAGGACGCTGCCGACCGCTATTACGGCCTGGGCGAGCGGTTTAATGCGGTTGAGCATAGCGGCGAGCGGGTGCGGGTCTGGAGCGAGGAGGGCGGGCTGGGACTGTTTCACCTCTCGCAAATCTGGCCTCATGCCCCGTTCAATCCCTTCCCCAAAGGGGAGGATACCACCTATTATCCGGTGCCGTTTTTTCTAAATCCGGCCAAGGGCTATGGCTTTTTATTGGACGACGTTCGCTATAGCGAATTTGATTTCGGAAAAAGCCGCCGGCCCCGGACCGTGATCGAGAACTGGAACCGCCGTTTCAACTTCCTGGTTTTTTATGGCCCCTCCCCGCTGGAGGTGATCGAAGCCCAGACCGCTTACACCGGCCGCATCACCGTGCCGCCGGCGTGGGTGTTTGCGCCCATGAACGCGGTGGTGACCGGCGAGGCCCGGGTGCGCGAGGTGGCCGAGCTGCTGCGCCGGGAGAAAATCCCGACCAGCGCCATCTGGTCCGAAAGCTGGTGGTGGCGGAACGAATGGCAGGTGAACCGCAAGCTCTTCCCCCATTACGAGCAGTTGATTGCCGATTTGCACGCCGACGGGTTCCGTCACCTCGGCTATTACCAGCCTTACATCGGGGTCCGGGCCGAAGCCTATCGCGAGGGCGACACGGGGGGCTATTTTACCAAAAACCGCCAGGGCCAAAGCTACGCGTTCGGGATGGGCCGGGGAGTCAAGGCGCAGGTGGACCTGACCAACCCCGCGGCGAGGGAGTGGTGGAAACAGAGCTTTTTTCAGATGTCGGAGCAGATGGGAGAAGACGGCTGGATGCACGACTTCGGCGAGCACACCCCGCCGGACTCGGTCTCCTTTGACGGCCGTAGCGGATGGGAGGTGCACAACGAATACCCGTTGCTCTGGGCCCAGTTGGGCAAAGAGTTCTGGGACCGGGCGCGGCCGGACGGCGACTACTGTTTTTACGTCCGCGGAGGCTACACCGGCACCCAGCGCTACGCCTCGGTGATGTGGACCGGCGACCAAAACACCAACTTCGAGCGTCTCGACGGCCTGCCCTCGAACCTGCCCGGCCTCATGTCGGTGGGCATCTCGGGCCACCCGCTCGGCACCACCGACATCGCGGGTTACAACTGCTTCGTCTCCAGGAGCACCGACCAGGAGCTCTTCATGCGCTGGGCCGAGTTCGGCGCGCTCCTCCCGGTCATGCGCATCCACCGCGGCGACGACGAGATCTGCCATAACTGGTCCTTCGACCAGAACCCCGAGACCCTCGAGCATTATAAGCGGTATGCTATCCTGCATACAGCCCTTTTCCCTTACCTGTACACCCTGGTCCACGAGGCCGCCCGCCGGGGCTGGCCGGTCGTCCGCCACTTGAGCCTGCACTATCCGGATGACCCCGAGACCTGGCGCCTGGACTATCAATACCTGCTCGGCGACCGGGTGCTGGTCGCGCCCGTGCTGAAGCGGGGCGCGCGGGAATGGGAGGTCTATTTCCCCGCCGGCGAATGGGCCCACTGGTGGACCGGCCGGATCTATCGCGGCCCAGGCCGGGCCACGGTCCCGGCCAAGATGGGCGAGATCCCGATGTTCGTGGCAGCAGGCAAGATCCTGCCTCTGTTCGATTCCCAGATTGACACCCTGGTCCAGGAAGACCGGCCCGACCTGCACGGCTGGGACGATGCGAACTCTTCCGTCCAAGTGATTTTCTACGGCACCGGTCAGGACCAATACGCCCTCTGGGACGGCACCCTCATCCGCTGCGAGCGGGCGGAGAGCTCTGCCCCGGGCGCCTGCTCGATTGAGAACGCGCCGGTGCAGCGCAGTTACACCTACGATTTCAGATAAGGGTTTCGAGCGCTTGACCTGGGGATTTACCTTTCCACCCGCGAGGCTGGAGCCGTGAAGGCCATGGTGCTGGAGAGGTGCGGGCCGATCGAGCAGGAGCCGCTCAAGCTCCTGGAGGCGCCGAGGCCGGAGCCGGGTTCGGGCCAGGTCTTGATCCGGGTCCAGGCCCGCGGGATCTGCCATACGGATCTGCATAGCATCGAGGCCGAGATCGCGACCCCCAGACTCCCCCTCATCCCCGGCCACCAGATCGTGGGCTCGGTGGAGCGGGTGGGAGCAGGCGTGAGCAAGTGGAAGCCGGGCGACCGGGTGGGCGTGCCCTGGCTCAAAAGCAGGTGCGGCTCTGGACTCTCCGGCCTGAAGGCGATGGGGCAGAAGAGCGCGAAGAATGGGCCTCATCTATCTTGAGCTCATTCGCTTAGCTAATCATTAAGAAAATTAAATGCGGACTTTTGTCTTGCCAACTGATCCTAATTGAAGCCCAGATTTTTTCTCTAATTATCGCCGATCATTGCCAAAAATGCCATTAATTCTTTTCATCTAATTTTAATCTTCAATTTAAGCCATTTTAATCATCAATGGTCTAAAATATATCCAAAGCTGCCTTGATATCTTCCAGGGGCAGTTCTGGGAAGCGAACGGCATTTTATTGATGCTCGCATAATTCGTTGACCTTCCCCACCCTTCCCGAAGACGTGAAGGGTGGGCTACAAATTTGAGAATCGCCTTTAATCTTGTAGCCCACCCTTGTCTGCAAGGGTGGGGTAGAGTCTTCCGAAAGCAGTTTTGCGAGGTCAAGGTAATTTGCGATTCTGGATCGGCCGGCCGACTAAAGGAGGTTCGACGATGAAACGGCTCAGAGCCTGGCGCCTGTTCGTGAACATCCTGATTTTGCAATTTGTGTCCTGGCGAGTTTTTGCGGGAGGGGAAGGGCTGGACATTCCGGAAGGCCTGGACCGAAAAGTCTCTTTGGAGGGGCTGACCGGGATCTCGCGCTTTTTTGCCGCAACCTATAACGACCACCTGTGGTTGTATGCCGTCTATTGCACCCTCCTGATGGCGGCGATCGGCGTCGCGATTGCCTACGTCACTGATTTCATCCTCAGCGCGCTCGGGCTGGACGTGACCAAAATCGAGCACAAAGAATAGGAGAACCTCAGATGGACTGGAGTATCTTTGATATTTACCTGCCCATCGCCGGGATCCATTTCAACGTCCTGATCCTGCTCGCGATCGGGTTCTCGGTCGGGATTCTGGGAGGCTTCTTCGGGGTTGGCGGCGCCTGGGTGGTCACCCCGGCCTTGAACATTTTCGGGTTCCACATGGCTTACGCCATCGGGACCGACCTGGCCCATATCTTTGGCAAGTCCATCGTCGCCACCAAGAAGCACGGCAAGATGGGGAACGTGGACGTGAAGATGGGCCTGTACTCCATTGTCGGCTCGGTGGTCGGGGTGGAGGTGGGCGCCCGCAACGTGATGTGGCTTACCGCCAAGGGCATGGCCGGCCCGGTGGTGCGCTACGCCTACATCTTTTTGCTGTTCGGGCTGGGGATCTACATGTTCTACGATTATTTCACCAAGGACCAGCGGCTGGCCAAGCAGGCGGCGGTCGAGGCCGAAGGTCCGGCGACCGCGGCGAAAAAGAAATGGAACCTGCCGCCCCTGATCCATTTCCCGGTCTCCCAGGTAACGGTCTCGCTATGGACGATTTTAGGCGTGTTCCTTTTCACCGGCTGGCTCTCGGGGTTCCTGGGCGTGGGCGGCGGCTTTATCCGGATGCCGGCGCTGATCTACCTGATTGGCTGTCCCACCGCCATCGCCGTGGGCACCGACCTGTTCAGCGTGGTCTTCACCGGCGCTTACGGCTGCTTCACTTATGCCTTGAAGGGCCGGGTCGAGATAGTGGCCGCGTTCATCATGCTGGCCGGGGCCGCGGTGGGCGCGCAGATCGGGGTGGCCGCGGTCAAGTATATTCACGGCTATGGCATCCGCCTGCTCTTCGCGATCATGATCGTGCTCGCGGGCGTCTCGGTCGTGCTCAAGCAGCTTGAGCTGACCACCCTGGCCGGGTACAGCGTCATGGGCTGCGCCCTGGGCATGTGCTTGATTATCATCATCCTGATGATCAGAGGCTTCAGGAAAGAGAAGGCGCTCAAGGAAGCGGCGGCCTCCGCGTCGGAAGCGTGAGCCGCCCCGCTCAGGAAGTCCTCCGCGCGAATTCAGTAGGGGCGGGTTTGAAACCCGCCCCTACCTTTTCCGCCCCTACTGGCGGCGGCGATCAGGTTGTTCTACAATGCCCTTGAGTTAAATCAGGCTGAAAGTCCATGTCATGGTTCCGGAACATCTTCGGCCGTTCGCAAGCCGAGCGACTGGCCGTGCTGCAGGAAATCCAGGACAAGTTCTCGGTCTTCCGCGCCTTGCTCGACCGTCACAACCACGTCCTCAAGCTCATCAGCCGCCTGGAAGAAAAGCAGCAGAACCTCGAGCTCGGCGGCATCCCCGCCCTCTGGGATGAGTTCGTCCAGATCCGCCAGGACACGAGCGAGCTGATCGAGCGGATGATCGCGCTGGGGGGGAACGGCTATGCTCCGCTGCGGGCACAACTCGCCGTGATCTCGAAACAGGTGGAAAGTTTCCTGCCCGCCGGCCGGCCGGTGCCGGAGGACGACTTTACCATTCCCTTTGCGCGCCTGGGCAAGGAACGCACGCGCTCGGTCGGCGGCAAGAACGCCAACCTGGGCGAGATGAAATCCAGGCTCGGGCTGCCGGTGCCGGACGGCTTCGCCATCAGCGCCTGGGCCTATAAACATTTCCTTGACGCCAACCATTTGCAGGACAAGCTGCGCTCGCTGCTGGCCGGAGTCCGCATCCGGAAATACCAGGACCTGGAGGTGGTGAGCGAAGAGATCCAGGAGACGGTGAACGGGAAGCCGGTGCCGGATGACCTGGCCGCGGCCATTTACCAGGGGTTTGATCAACTCGCGGGCAGGAGCCGCGGCGCCGGGTTCGCCTTGCGCTCGAGCGCGGTGGGCGAGGACACGGACTTTACTTTTGCCGGCCAGTATCTGAGCTTTTTGAATATTCGGCGCGAGTCGCTCCTGGACCGCTACAAGGCGATCCTGGCCAGCAAGTTCACGCCCTCCGCCATCTATTACCTCCTCAGCCACTCCCTCTCCGAGATGGACCTGGCCATGGGCGTGGTCTGCATGGAGATGGTGGAGGCCGCGGCGAGCGGGGTCGTCTATACCCGCGACCCGGTGAACCCGGCGGGCGATTACGTCCTGGTCAATGCGATCTTCGGCCTGGGCAGCTACCTGGTGGAGGGCGTGCTGACCCCGGACGTGTTCCAGGTCTCTCGCACCGACCCAAAGGTCACCTTCTCCCGGGTGGCGGCCAAACCGGTGATGCTGGCGCTGCGGCCGGAAGGAGGGGTGGCGGAACAGCCGGTACCGGAAGCGGACCAAAACCGGCCTTCGCTGAGCGAAGCGCAGTTGCTCCTGCTCGCGGAGTACGCGCTCAAGCTCGAGGCGCACTACGGCTCGCCCCAGGACATCGAATGGGCGCTGGACTCCTCCGGAGAGCTGTTTCTGGTCCAGACCCGGCCGCTCAAGCTGCCCAGACCCCGGGCCACGATCCGGGTGCCGGCGGACGTGCAGCCCGCGGTCCTCCTGGAGGGCGGCACCCCCATTTGCGCCGGGGTGGGGGTCGGGCCGGTCTTTCACCTCTTCTCGGTCGCCGACCTGGAAGCGGTGCCGCCGGGATCGGTCCTGGTCACGGCCCACCCTTCGCCCAAGCTGGTTGCAGTTATGCATAAAATCAGCGCGCTGGTGACCATGGTCGGAGGCAGCGCCAGCCACCTGGCCACCCTGGCCCGCGAGCTGAACCTGCCCACGGTGGTGGGGATGCCGGCCGCGGCCGGGATCCCGCCGGGCCGGGAGGTCACCGTGGACGCCGGCCGGGGGGTGATCTACGAAGGCTCTCACCCGGACTGGATCGCCGCGCCCCCGGCGCCGGCCGCAGCCGCGGGTGACGCCGGGGCCGATGCCATTCTGAAAAACATGATCGCGCCCATCGTCCGCCTGGAAGCGATCTCTCCAGGCGACGCCAGGTTCACCGCGGAGAACTGCGGCAGCCTGCACGACCTCATCCGCTTCATCCACCAGAAGTCCATGGAGGAGATCTTTGCCGCGCTCAAGCGGACCACGCACAAGGATGCCCTCGGGCTGCGGCTGAAAACGAAAATTCCGCTGCTCATCAACATCATCTACCTGGATCAGGGTTATCGGGCAAGCGAAGGCCAGCGCTGGGTTTCCGAGAATGCCATTGACTCGCCCCCCCTGAAAGCGCTCTGGGACGGGGTCCTGCAAGAGGGCTGGCCCCAGATCGCGGCGCCGGCGGACTTGAAAGGCTTCCTGGCCGTGGTCGGGACCAGCTTGCAGGAGGGACACCAGCCGGAGTTCTCCGAAGACAGCTACGCCTTCCTCAGCCGGGAATACCTGCTCCTGAATCTGCGCATGGGCTACCATTTCTCGACCATCGAGGCCATGGTCACGCCCGAGCCGGAGAAGAACTACATCCGGATGCAGTTCAAGCTGGGCGGCGCGCCCCTGGAGCGGCGGATCCGGCGGATCTGGCTGCTCGGCGAGCTGATGCGCCTGATGGGCTTCGAGAATTCGAGCCAGGGCGATTTCCTCGATTCCGTGATCGCCTACCAGGGCGAGGCCGCTATGCTCGAGCGCTTGCGGCTCTTGGGCCGCATCACCATTTTGACCAAGCAGCTTGACCTGACCTTGTCGAGCGACACTCGGGCCCGGTGGTACCTGAACGATTTTACCCGGAAGCTGGGGCTGCAAACCCAGGGAGCTTGAAGCGATGGAAATGAAGCGAGTGGGTGAGCTGATGATGCCGCTGGAGGCATTTCCCTACATCCCTTACTGGTTCACGCTCCGCCAGGCGCTGGCCGAGTTGGAGGACGCCGAGCAGAAGCGGACCCCGCAGAAGCCGGTGCCGTGGCTGATCCTGGTCTTCAGCGCCCAGAACCACCTCCTGGGCATCGTGCGCCAGCGCGAGATCCTGCAGGGGCTCCGGCCCAGCCTGCCCGGCAAGCTCCGCGATCACTACCCCAATCTCGTTGACCTCACCGCGGACCTTGACCTCTACCGGCTGGGTTTCTCGCCGGACAAGGCCATCCAGGAACTCCGCAACCAGGTCGAGCGGCAGATCCTCGAGTTCATGGCCCCGATCCAGGCCACCGTGGACTATGACGACTACCCCCTGCTCGTCATCTACCTGATGATCGACCGCAACCTCACCTTTGTCCCGGTCATGCAAAACGGCCGGATCGTGGGCATCGCCTACATGGAAGACGTGCTCCACGAGGTGATCAAGCATATTGTTTAGCGGAAGCGCGTCCGGCGCCGGCTGAAGCGGAGCGGGTCAGGCGACCGCAACATTCACTATTGCAAAGGAGGAAAGGGAATGAAGGTAACCCTGATTTTTCCGGGAAGAAGCCTGGAAACGGCCAAGGCGACGGGTTCGGTCATGCCGTTGGCCCCGACTTTGCTGGCCGCCCTCACCCCGGCGGAGCACGAGGTTACCCTGGTGGACATGTTCCAGGGCGATCAGCCGGATTATGAATCCGCGGCCGAGGTCGTGGGCATTACGGTGCGGACCCCCCTCGCGGTGGTCGCCTATGAAATCGCCGACCAATATCGGAAGCTGGGGAAAAAAGTGATTTTAGGGGGACCCCACATCTTCGCTTTTCCCGAAGAGGCCAAGCGACATGCCAGCGCGGTCGCGATCGGCGAAGGCGAAGCGCTCTGGCCGGTGATCCTTCGGGAGGCAGAACAGAATAAGCTCAAAGACTTTTACGTGTGCGGGCCTTATCCCGCGGAGCAGTTGCCAGGGACGGTCCACCATGAGAAAGAAAGACCGACCCTGACCAACCTGCCGATGATGCGGCGGGATCTCCTTCCCCGCGAACGCTATTTGATGGATTCCATCTTCACCACGCGCGGTTGCCCCAACCACTGCCGGTTTTGTCCGGTCACCGACATTTTCGGCGCCAAGATTCGGCATCGCCCGATCGCGGAGGTGGTCGCGGAAGTCGCGACCCTGGGCCAACGCTACTTCAACGTGGACGACAGCGTGTTCGGCCATCCCCAGCTCGTGGACCGGCCGCAGGAGAACCAGTATTATCTGGATCTGTATAAAGAGCTGGCCGGGTTGCGGCCGCGCCGGCTGTGGACCGGGGCCGGCGGCTTGTCCGCGGTGGATTACCGGGACGGCCGGAAAATTCTGGAGCTGGCCGCGGCCAGCGGTCTCTGCAGTATCGCGGCGGGCCTGGAGTCCATCTCCGCGAAAGGGCAGAATCAATCCGGAGCCTGGCGCAAGCTGCACTATACGTCCCCGGATGCCTTTGATCTCCGG